>Ga0325411_1000185_pt1 | contig 61678 bp, 41 predicted proteins | sample PopdelMetagenome_13_FD_206181 | JGI IMG/M metagenome (GOLD analysis project Ga0325411, IMG submission 206181) | Populus deltoides microbial communities from Bellville, Georgia, United States - Xylem-PdIQD-R4 | ecosystem: Host-associated > Plants > Phyllosphere > Stem > Wood/Secondary xylem... | reverse complement strand
GCCTTGATTGCCTTGTTGAGGTGGGTTCCCATAACATAAGTTTGGATGATCTCTCCATCCGGGATTGTACGTGTTGGAAAAGGGATCATATTTACGTTGGGACTGTCCGTTGAATCCTCCATCAACTACATGAACCTGTTCAATGTAATCTTCTTGCATTGTTGGGCACATATCTGAGGTATGTCTTTTTAAGGAACATATGCTACAAACTTTCACCTGCTGTACATTTCCACAAGCTAAAGAACGCACAAGAGAAGTAAGATCATTAACTTTATTCTCAAGGTTAGAAATACTTACCTCATTTACTCGTTTGTTTGTGAAGTCTCCACGAGTGCCAAACTGTTTCGAGTTGGCTGCCATGTTTGAGATCAATTGGCGTGCAGCCTCAGGTGTCTTATCTACCAATGCCCCTCCACTTGCAGCATCAATGATACTATGGTCATTAGGCATCAATCCTTCATAGAAATATTGAATGAGCAGCTGATCGGGTATTTGATGATGAGGGCATTGAATACACAGTTGCTCAAATCTTTCCCAATACTCGGAAAGTGTCTCTCCATGAGACTGTCGAATCCCACATATTTCTTTCCTTATGTTGGCAACTCGAGATGCTGGGAAATACTTCTCAAGGAAGATCTTCTTCATGCCATTCCATGTTCCAATTGAACCTGGGAGAATGGAGAAAAGCCATGCCTTTGCTGCCCCTTTTAAAGAGAAAGGGAAAGCTTTCAACTTAACCTGTTCTTCATCAACTCCATTCGGTTTCATGCCAACGCAAACCATATGGAATTCCTTGAGATGAGTATGAGGATCTTCTCCTGCAAGACCATTGAAAGTTGGTAGCAAATGTATAAAACCAGATTTGAGCTCAAAGTTTACATTATTGTCGATGTTTATGCACAATGGCTGATTTTCCACGTTAGGAGCAGTAAGCTCCTTGAGTGTTTGTTATCTTGCAACAGCCATGGTGTTAAGGCGAGCTTCCTTTCGTAACCTGCGTAAAGTTTTTTCTATTTCGAGATCCAACTGCACTTGATTTTGATTAGTAGAACGGGTTGCTGGCATAAATCATCAAGAAAACTCAAAAGAAACCAACCACACAAGAGATCGAAAACAATGCAAATTGTACGAAAATCCTATGATAGAAAACAAAAACTGCCTAAAACCCCTAGAAAAAAGTAGAATTTGGCCTCAATAGGGTGGGGTTAGTGCTAGTCCTATTTAGAACATCGTTTCCCTTTAGGAAGCAAAAGGCCGATACCTAATTCCACCACAAAATATGTTTTGAACAGTACCGCTGCCGTAATGAATAGTACCACAGCAAGCAAAAATTTTGTTTTTTTTTTCAGAAAAAGAAATAACAATCACAGCAAATAAAAATAATAGCACAAGAATCAACTAAAATTACTTCCCTGGCAGCGGCGCCAAAATTTATTGCGATGTCGTGGTCGCACAAATTAATTACCCTAGCTTCAAACACAACACACAAGATAGTATAGAGTAAGCAAGGGGTCGATCCCACGAGGAAGATTCAAGTCAGATTTTTATGCTAGATGATATGCAATTTGGGGGGGTTTGGACGTTATCTAGGCTAAAGCAAAAGAAAAAAGAAAACTATCAAACTAAATTTAATAAAATCAGAAAATTATCAAGAGAACAAACCTTGGTCATAAGCACACATCCACCTACAGAAATCAGAACTGATCATGGAAACAAAACATCAATTTATATTCTGAATATTTATCTCTTCTTAACATTGGTTAGTTAAAGGATCCGCCGTATAACTAGCCCTAACCATCAAACAACCACAGTGTCCGCACTAGTAATTTAATTCAGTGGCAGCCTTAAGAACTAGATAAGTTGATTAATCAAGAAAACATAACTGTCCGCAGTCTATGTTTGATTTGGTTGAATGTTCTCCCTAAGATTAATAACGTAGATCCGCCACAATTATTAAACTCAGTTGCTTCACAAGTTCATATACCACAACTCTGGTTTTGATATCAAACTTTGCAATAGATTGTCTACAATAATAACTTAGAGTCCGCTCTAGCAATTAAAATAAACAATAATAGAAAAATAAGCATAAAAGAACAAACATATTCATCATATAAACTGAAAAGAAAAGATAAAATAAATCTCACAGTTCTTGAAATCCGAAAGTTTCCATGTCCTTACAACTAAGAAAAAGTGTGTAGCCTTGCATGTTTGTTGAACAACTAATCAAAAAGAAGGAAGAATGCATAATTTAGGGTTTCTTAGATGAAGGCGGCATTTTTCTCTTCTTGGCTGGCTGCCCCCCTTCTCTTCTCTCATTCTTTTTATATCTTAGGAAACCCTGGGTCTCTATTTTATAAAATAGTCCTCCATTAAGTAGACTGTTTATATTTATGTACTTCAATAACTATTTTCCTAAAAAAGAAGAAATAGCCTTGCATGAAATCTTCAAGCTTTGACTTAGAGGAGCTAAATTGCTGAAATAAAAACTTGGATATCGGTTTAGATACTTCGAAACGTAATTTGGACTTGTTTCTTCACGAAACTTGTTTGCTAGCAGAATTCAGATGTCATCTTTGAAAAATCATATCTCCCTCATATGACATCTGTTTTGGCTGAAACATGGAGCGTTTATAGAACTTTGAGTCATTAATCCAAAAACATTGAGTTTGAATCAATTGGACTTCTGTATCTCCAGATATTCAAGTTGGAATGGCCGAAGGTCAACACTGGTAGATTGCGAGATTTGACTTTGAAGGCTGCGATTTCCATGCTCTTTTTTATTTTATTTTCTTGCCTTAGATGTCCAGAAAGGTATGGATGTTAGCTTTTTAATGCCATTAGAATCACTTCATTTCAACCTCTAGAGCTCACGCTCTACACAAAATATCGACTGAAGGTCAAATCTGTCAATTATCTCCAATTTACTCCTTTTTGCATCTTTCATCCAAAAGTGCCTTCAAAACATAAAACAAAGAATATCAAGGCATTTTATATATAAAACATAGGCAAAACACTAGTTAAATGTGGGTGAAACTATTGAATAATATGGTTGCATCACTCTACAATCAATACACATATGCCAAGTATTATCCTTTATAAGCGCAACTAACATTCGAACTGCATAAGGACTTATGCTTTCTTGAATGTACCCTTTCAACATCAACTCTTCTACGTGTCTTTAAAGATCCTTAGTCTTCTTGAGATTACTTATATAGGCTAGCCAATTTGGAATTGATGCTCAATCTCTCGAATTGGTGGCAAACTACTAGGGATCTCTTCATGAAAGATATCCTAAAATTCCTATAAATGAACTTTAGCAATACTAAAAACACAAGAATTCAAATCAACAAAATTAGAATATGCCTCACAAGAGTAAAATCATCAGTATATTGGAATGATAACCATGAGTAAGGTCACTCTGTTTTGCATAAAAATTAAGGTGTTGCCCTAATTTTTCTACATATTCTTCTTCTCTCCTCCATTCTCAACCTTCTCCATGTTTTTTTTTTTAATTTTGCTGAAATCTTCAAACCTATTTCTAATGGCCCAAACTTTTCCCCCAATTGTTTCACACTCATGGCTCACTTATTTTCACTCAACCTCACATCCTCGCCATTTTTTTTCTTAAATTCTTGTTCGGCTTCTTTGGTTTTCTTAAGCTTCAACCGATCCTCGTACACTTGCCTTGGTGACAATAGAGCAAGTGTGTAAATCTTTCCATTTTCTTCATAGTATACTTATTTTTGAACCCATCATGCTTGACCTTCCTATCAAATTACCAAGATCTCCCTAATAATAAGTGTGTAGCATACTTAGGAACAATATCACATATAACCTCATCCTTAAACTTTCCTACTATGAATGAAACCAAAACCTGCTTAGTCATCCTAATTTCTCCATAGTCATTCAACCACTGAAGCTTATATGGTTTAACATACTTAGATGTATTCAGGTTCAACTTTCTAACCAAAGTTGAACTAATAAACATTAGTATAACTACCATTATCAGTTATCATATTACATACTTTATTATCAATATAGCACCTAGTATGAAAGATATTCTCCTTTTGCTACTCTACATCCTCTTCACAAACATGAACACTTAATGATCTTCTTATAACTAAGGACTCTCATTGCATAACATACTTGTCAATAAAATCATCAAGCTTCAACATCCTCTCCAAAATCATCTTCACTAGCATATTCCATATCACCATCATCTATTATAAACATAATTTTCTTATTTGGACATTCAGGTGTATAATGCTCAAGCTTTTAACATCGAAAACACCTAATATCTCGCTTATGCTTCAGCTAAACAATATTTTTCCTTTTTCCTCTAAAGCCACAACTTGCTACTTAACAAAGAAAGGTTCGACTTCTTTAGGTGTAGTCATTGGTTTCACCTCTGTATTACCCCTTCTCCTAAAATTCAATTTCCAACCCAAAGAGGAACCCAAATATCTACTAGGTTTTGCACTATCCTCTCTCCTCAACTGTTTGTCCACTTTTACAGCCGTGTGTACCATATCCTCAATCTTTATATAATGTTGTAATTCCACAACATTAGCAATATCTTTATTTAATCCATTAAAAAACCCAACCATTTTTGCTTCTTTATCCTCAAATATATTAGCTTTAATTATAGCTACTTTCATCTCCTTAAAGTACTTATCCACACCCCTAGAACCCTAAGATAAGGTTTGAAATTTATTATAAATATCCCTATAATACTGAGTAGGTACAAGCCTTTTCCTCATGATTGTCATCATCGTCTCCTAAGTTTCTATTAGCTTCTATCCATCACGCCTTCTGCTTGTAACAAGCTGATCCCACCAACTAATTGCATAATTAGTGAATTCAACCAAAACCAATTTACTTTTTTTTTCTTCTAAACACCTTTGGTAATCAAACACAAACTCTACTTTCTTTTTCCAGTCCAATTAAGCCTTCATATCACTCTTTTCTTAAAACCCTAGAATTTTGGGTTCAATACCATCCAAATTATGATTTAAACCACTATGCTCCTCAGAAGTTCTACCCTAGCCGAATATATTAGTTGTCTATGATCTACCTCCTATTCTCCTCTTAGGTCGTGACTTATACACATGACTTTATTGCATTCAAAATTTTCTACCATAATCCTACATCGTCTTCCTCATCTTCTTCTTTAGTATTATTCCCCACACTCTCATCATTTATTGTAGCCCTAATGGTAGGCATTTCAAACTTACTTATTAACATCATTATCATAGCTTTCATTTTATCATTCCTTTAATCCACAATTCTTGCCTATATTTTTGCTCAACACTTTTTAAAGACATTATTTATTCCAAAAATAAATGTTAGTAGTAAAGAAAAAATTTCCTTACATAAACCCCACGTGTGTAATCTCACAATAAAATTCACTCCTCCCGTGTTTCACACAATTTATTAGGCTTTTCACTCTAATAGTCTTGCTATGCCTTTAATCACTCTATTCCACTTTGGTTCTTAAAAGTAACTTAACAACTTATCAAATAATTAACCAAACTATGCAATGATTTATTTTATGATTAAAGAATCAACAATCAACAATTATTCAAACTTCTCAAAACAAAACTTGAGGACAAACTTATGAGTAGCAATATAAATTTGTGCGAATATAATGATAAAGTCGAAGACACTAATTAAAAGCAAGAATTATTATTAAGAAACAACAAAAACTACAAAATTCAAAATAATAAAGAAAACAATGCAAGAAATCAAGAAACTAAAGGAATTGATGCATGATAATTCTATTCTACCTAAATTTGCAAAAAAACCTATCAAGATCACTAAGAATTTCCATGTCAAGTTTTCGATAAACCCTAGGTCATGCAAGATCCAAATTTTTTAATTTCTTTTCCAAAAATTCTTTTATGATTGTGATTGTGATTTTGTTTCTTCTTTCTTTTACTTTATATATATGTGTGTGCGCGCACACGCATGCGCTGGATTTATCAAGTTACAAAGATAAACACAATTTGTTGTTTATATGTAATTTTTCAGCAACTGTAAGACTTTTCCCTATAAATATAAATTTTCGTCTTTCTTTTTTTTTTAACCAAACACACAATCAAGATTAATCAAGAATCAATATTTTCTTCCTTATTTTTTTGTATTAGTCAAAACCCTAGAGAGAAAGAAACCAAGAACATTAAGAAAACAAACCCTATACATGACAAGATCTAAAAAAAACCATAGATATGGAAAAATCTAAAGAAAACACTAGAATTACTTGTAATAATGAAAAATAAAGAGATATAACCTGAAATTAGTTATGCTCTAATACTAAATCAATGCGAAATTTTACTTAGATTGCTAATTTAAGGTTTGAAAAAAAGTTTGCAACTTGATCCAATAAGAACCTTGCATTGGAGAACCAAAGTTATATGCAATTAGTCACCCCTACCCTACACCTATAACGAGATGCAAATGACAAGTATAAATCACAATGAAGTTGATCAATTCTTCAAAGAGTTTGCAATTTCAATCAATAACTTAATATGAAAATCACTCAACCACATAAAGAGAAAAAAAACACAATATTAGGCAAATTTAGAGAAGATTTCATAAACTAAAAAATAATGTTAACGATTGGTTTATATAGAAGAAAGTTAACCTTAATTTGACTTAATGGACCCAAACTTGATAAATAGACCTTAACACATTAAAATCCCAAAATAACTAAAACAATAATATAAAACCTAACCCAAATGAACCCTTAAATACCACCGACACTAAAATAAACTAAAAGATAAATAAATAATAGTCCAAGTAATTAAAACAAGACTAAAGTTGAATTTTGTAATTTACTAGCAGAATCAAAGTTCAACTTCAAATGTATAGTTCTCCCTCTTATTGCTTAATTATAATGTCTACCATATATCACTAAAAGGTCATGAATGTCTTATTTCTAATGTAACTAGAATCACATCAAAATGCATTATTTAGCTCCAATTATGGCCAAAATAATAGCTAAAGGTCAAAAGTAACAGAATTGAATCTTCTTATTCCAATCTTCTTATAATGTCTGAATGCTCCTCTAGAAGTCTTTTTTGAACATGAATCAAATTAATCAAGGCTTGTTCTTCATTTTTGAAACCTATCGATGTCCACCTTGGCCCATGTATCTTGAAGAAGTCCATTAATCGCCTCCTAAAACCTCTTTGCTCTAAGTGTTATGACTGGACCCAATGGAACCTCTAATGGATCTCTTGGTGTTGAATCTAGGATCACATCATTTATGGTGATAGAAGCAGAAGAAGAAGAATAAATGAAGGATAGGGTTGTGGTTGGTTATAACTCAATAAAATATTTATTAATTTTTAATTATTTTTATTTTGTTAGTAATTCCATTGATTATTAACAATGGAACATATTTCACCGCTAATGATGTTGGTAATGTTCGACAAATTAAGATTTTTCATCACTATGATCATTGGATATTACTAACAAGAAATATTTTGTCAGTAAGTCCTGTTGTTATTTGAAAATTATCTGGAACTAATCCATCTCTAGTCCAAAAAATGAAAAATAAAAATAAAAAAATGGTCAGAACTGATAGCATTATTAATAGAATATTTATTATTTTTTAATTATTTTTATTTTGTCAGTAATTTCATTGATAATTACTGATAGAACATATTTCACCGCTAATGACTTCAACAAATTAAGATTTTTCGTTGCCATGATCATCGAATAATATTGCTGGTATTGATCCATCTCTAGTCCAAGAAATAAAAAAAAATGGTTAGAGAAGGAATTTGACGTTGAGTAATTCTATCTAAATCCATTGATAATCAACAACAAAATATATTATGTCGCTATTTTCCCGCATTCTTGTATTATTTATTTGGATTCCAAATATATAAAGAGCACATATGTTGAATAATTATCATAATTTTCTTCGACACAAAAAGCATATTTTTTGTGTCAATTTTCACAAGTAAGTTGAGTTTAAATTCACTTTTTAGACAATTTTAAGAAATCATTATTTACACTAGTTTGATGCATTCATGAAAAAGAGTTCTCCTCAGTATTGGTTTTAAAGTTTGAATTCAAGAAGGTTTAAAAAAAAAAAAAAAAAAGAAGGTAGACTTCTTTACTCAGCAAGCTAGAAGGGATATAATTATCATAATTTGGAATCATTTAAAAGTCAAAAGTTTTGGGTATCCGAACATCAAAATTCTCCGGTATATGTTAAACCTTACCCGGCTGCTCAAAATTTTCAATTTAATAATTTGATAAAAGAATGACAAACATACTATTATATAACGGAATGCTACTGTGAAAAATGAAGGCTTGGCATCAACCCTTGCGTCTCAAAGCGAGTCTCAAACCTAGCAACGCTTGCGTCTCAAAGCGAGTCTCAAACCTAGCGAGTCTCAAACCTAGCAATCGTGCCTAGTGTGGATCAAATGATAGAGGTTTAATCACTTAGAAAGGACATACAATAATTCTATGTTTTATTTATCAATATAAATATCACTACCCACACTAAACGTAGAGTTAATACTAATGGGCACCAATAAAAAAAAATGAAAATGAAAAAAAATAAAAGAGAAAACAGAAAGCAACGGCATTGGCCCATGGTATGTCTACTCACCAGCCTCTATGATGTGAACTCCATCTTCCTCCCCACTCCCATCCGCTATTGCTTTACCCCCCCGCCGGTTCTCTTATTTCTTAATTACCATATGTAGTAAAATATATAGATCATTAACATTAATCTTCATCCACGGAAAAGATGTCCAGAGAAAGAGGAAAGGACATAGCTGAAGGATCCATTGAGAATCAACAACCAGCAACGCCTAGTCGTTATGAGTCGCAGAAGAGAAGGGACTGGAACACTTTTGGGCAGTACTTGAAGAACCAGAGGCCTCCAGTTCCACTTTCTCAGTGCAATAGCAACCATGTCCTAGATTTCCTTCGATATCTTGACCAGTTTGGCAAGACTAAGGTTCATCTACAAAGTTGCATGTTTTATGGGCAGCCTGAGCCCCCAGCTCCTTGTACTTGCCCTCTTAGACAAGCTTGGGGCAGCCTTGATGCTCTTATTGGGAGGCTTCGAGCAGCCTACGAGGAGAACGGAGGCACGCTAGAGACAAACCCTTTTGCTAATGCTTCTATTCGGGTTTACCTTAGAGAAGTAAAGGACTATCAAGCCAAGGCAAGGGGGATCCCCCACAAGAAGAAAAGGAAGAAGCAGATTTCAAGCAAAGGAAATGATGAATCAAGCTCTGAGATGCAGTTTCCTTAAAATCCCAATTGGCTTTCCAGCATCTGTGCACGTATGGTAATCAATCCCTTCCCATATTTACTTTTTGACTCTTTTTTTTAATAATATATTGCCTGCTTTAAATAGACATTGATAAATATCAAGCAGTGTGATTTTCTGCCCTCTTGAATGATCAGGTGTCATGCTTTTTTTAATTTAACAACACGAACTTCAAGCCCTGCCCCACCAGTTTCTTAAAAAATTATACTTTATATTTTCAATCAAATTAAAACTTTAAACCGTGTAAAATAATGCTATTACTTTGATATATAATATTTTTCAAACTCAAGGAACATATCACTCTCCCTTCTTATTTGCATCGTTTCTCTCTCTCTCCACTGCTCTTTCTCTCCAAAAATTACCCTTGCAGCAGATCTTTACAAGGGTAATTTGAACATTAGTATCCTGCCCTTTGTATCTTCATAGATCTGCATGTTGTCCGATTTCAGATTTTGTGGGACATTTGCATGTCAATATATGCTTTTATTTGTTCATTTCATTCGCGTGGAAGTGAACCCTTGTTGGATGATTATAAGTGAGTATATGCTCCAAAATAAAACATCATATATATACAGTTTTCGCAGTTTACAATTATACTTATTGCACGACGAGCTAGTTACTATGAAATCATTATGTAAATCTCAACAAAGTTCAAACAGCTCCTACTTAAGGAGGAGGTGAATTTCTTTAATATAAAACCATTTCTTTTAATTCTTATCAAATAAGTTTTTGGATTTGACAGTTTTTTTTAACACTACTGGATATTTTATCAATGTCATGTGTTGAAGTCGCTCTTCAATAGATTCAAATGACACTGCTTCAAAGCTAGTTTTACAGATTCACTGTGTTCTTCCTACTCCAATATATGTCTGACTTAATTTATTATCATAAACATTCTATTCGTATAATCTACCCTTTACCAAAGTTGAGAAGTACTGTTGAGAAAAATAGAAGGTTTGACCAATTAATTAGCCAACATTTCTTATTTATATATATATATATATATATATATGTAGGACAGTGTATAGTAGTTAATATAGAGATTACAACACAAAATTAAGCCTATAAGTATTTTTTAAATTATATACATTCTATATTGTGTAATTTCCTATAATACGCCTCCTCAAGATGAGAGTGGAGAATCAACCAGAAATTTAAACCAAAGATCAATAATAAAAAATAGTATGGAGTTGCTTAGTAAGAACAATGACAAGTTGATCATTGGAAAAGATAAAGTGAATTTGAATGTCGTTCTTGGCAACCTTGTCATGTACAAAATAATAATCAACCTCAACATGTTTAGTATGAACATGAAAGATAGGATTCTCAGACTAATAAGTAGAACCTATATTATCACATCAAAGTATAGGCATAAAAGTATGAGTAATCTACAAATCTAACAATAAATATTAAAGTCAAATAACCTCGGTAGTGCCATTGGCCAAGACTTTGTAGTCAAACTCAGTAGAAGAAAGAGCAATCATGCATTTGTCGGATTTTCAAGAAACCGGTGTATTAACAAAAAAGACAAGATATCCACTTGTACACTTACAATCATCAACACTGCCAGCCCATTAAGCATCTATAAAACCATGTAAGGCAAATGAAGAGCTACGAGTGATATGTAAGCCAAAAGAAAACGTACCTCGAAAATAACGCAGAATGCGTTTAACATCAGTTCAATATGTATATGTAGGAGCATGCATAAACTAACAGACCTTGTTAACAACAAAAGAAATGTCTAGTCTTATAAAAGAGAGATATTAAAAAGCACCAACAATTTGATGAAACCGTGTAGGATCAAAAAACAAGCAATCAAGCACCATAATAACCTTTGAGGTAGACATAAGAGTATCAACAGGTTTGCAAAAAGACATACCTGCTCGATTAAGTATGTCAAGAATATATTTATCTTGTCGTAGCATAACACCCACACTAATAGAATGAATAGCTCTTAAATCTTAAAGCTTAAGCTCTGAACTCAACAACTATATTAATCGGTGAAGCAAGACTTAATTGCTTCCCATAAGCAAAATATCATCAATGTAAACTAGAAGATAAAAGATATTAGCACTTATAAACAAGATAAATAATGAAGTGTCTACCTTATAAGCTTAAAAGCTAATAGAGAAAAGATAACCATTCAAGCAAGTGTACCATGCTCAAGAAGCTTGTTTTAAGCCATATAAAGACTTATATAACCGACACGCATGAGAGGAAAGAGTAGAATCAACAAAACCTGGAGGTTGCTACATGTATACCTCTTCGGCAAGTTTCCCATTGACAAAGGCATTATGTATGTCAAATTGATTAATCTTTCAACCATGTGAAACCATAATAGAGAAAATCAATTAAACAATCACTTATTTAATGACAAGACTAAAATTCTCAAAATAATAAATACCTTCTTACTAAATAAAACCTCTAGCAACCAATTGAGCCTTATAACGCTCAATGCCACCATCTACACAATGCTTTATCTTGTACACCTAATGATTACCAACAACATTCATTAAAGGATGAAAAGGAACCAAAAACTAAGTTTTGTTGGAACACAACACTTAAATTTCACCCTTTATAGCACTGTGTCAAGCCTCATACCTATCAACATCAAAAAAAAGTAATTGGTTTATAAGTAGGAGGAAAGAGTGCCCAAAAAAGAGGGCTAGCAGATGAAGCTAAAGAAGTCATCAGATTTGTTGTCTTTAGCAGTTGTAGATGAAGAACCATATGACATTGACCAACTACTGAACTACAGGCAAGTAAGCCCGAACCTGTATACTATTGTAGAAGACAAGAGGAGAGGTCAACAACCAAATTCAACCCAGTTGGAAATTCAAACCAAGACGATGGATTGGCAGCAATAGACCTATATGATCTAACAACAAAACAAAGAGAACTAACAACATTAGACCTGGAAAATAGCAACTCTGAAGGAGGAGAACCTATACCTGGAGAATGATCATTAGATAAACAAGAAAATGGTGACATAAAGACAGGGCTGATGGGTTGTTTGATGGTGGCAGAAATAGTAAGCAATATGGGTGGTGGAAAGGTCGTAGGTATAAGGGAGGGAAAAAATAGTTAATTAAGCAAATTGGGCAAGTGGGTAGTAGGGATATGATATGGAGAGATGTTGTGGAGTTATGCCATCTTTTCATATTTGTCAAAAGGCAACACTTATTCATGAACACGGACATGATGTGAGATATAAATACGTTGAGATATGAGGTCATGACAACAATAACCAAGTTGAGAGGAGCTATAACCTAAGAATACACATGGAGAAGAATAAAAATCCAACTTATGCACATGATATAGACGTAGAAATGGAAAGCAAAACACCTAAAAATACGTAAAAAAATCATAATTAGGAGTACGATGAAAAAGACACTCAAACAGGGATTTATTCTGGAGGACAAGAGTAAGCATACTATTAATAAAATACACTGATGATTCAAACGTATAATTTCAAAATTGTAATGGGGCTTTACACTATCTGAGAAGAGTACAATCACTTTATACAATATGTCGATGATGACATTCAACAATGTCATTTTACTTATAAGTATGAGAACAAATTAAACGATAATGAATATCAATAGTCTAAAAGAAAGTGTTTAACTTGTGTTATTCATTACCCCCAATTAGTTTGAATAGATTTAATTTTTCATAAAAATTAACGCTCAACCAAAAAACTTGAAAACGATGGAAAATAGAAAATACATTAGATTTCGCAACAAGAGGATAATACCATATATATTTTGTATGTGCATCGATATAAATAATGAAGTAACAAAAAGCATCAGAGGAAAAAATAGGAGCAAGACCCCAAACATCACTAAAGATTAAATCAAATGGAGTAAAAGTTTTGTGACCCATAGGTCCCAACAATAGACGCAACGACTTTCCTAGCGGACATACATGACATTATAAAAATGAATGTCTAGATGTATAACCAAGTTTATTATTTAATACTAAAAAATTAAAACACAAGAAAAAAGATGACCCAATCGACGATGCCAGATATTAGTAGAAGTAGAGACACAAAGAGACTAGTAAGCCTTAGGAATTGACGTGGCAAAAGACTCAGACAAAACATAGAGACCATAGTTACTTTGACTGTAAAGGAGCACTGCCTTGGTAGTGAGATTCTTAACATAAAACACAAATGTGAGAAATTCAAAATAGACATTATTATCACGATAAAATTTTCATACAAAAAGTAATGGTTTTGTAATATGAGGTACATGGAGAACAATAGTTAAGGTAAAAGTGAGTTATAGGGTATGTAATGTAGTATGCCTAATATTAGATATGGAAAGGGCTTTACCATTATCAACATACAAGAGATCATTACCAAGATAGGGTTTAAACCCAATCAGAGTCACAAGAGCAGGTGTAACATGTTGATTTATACTAGTGTCCAAAAACCAATCCACATAGTTAAGAAAGGAGACATTACTGAGTACAATATTGGTATTCCATGGATGTGAAACTGAGAACATTGAGGGGTTGTATGAGCAAAGGATAGGCAAAGTTGGCACTTGATATTATTCGCAAAAGAACGGTTATTAAACCATTGTGAAGAGCCATTATTCCTTATGTTTTGTTGTCAATTGCTCTATCTCTAGCCGCTATTATAAGACCCCTGAAAACTATGAAAATTAGACATGTTATAGGTATTGTTTTGATTACTATTAGAACGCCAGCTTTCATGAAATCGTCCTCTTCCATGACTAAAATTTGGATTGTTGTTATACGAACCTGAGGACTAATGGTGTGCAACATTAGCTGATGGTGGCTGAGTTGGCATGGACAATAAAAAAGAAGTGACAACCACGGATTGAAAGGAGGTCTTGTGAAAGAACTCATAGGTAAGGAGATGACTATAAAGATCTGCATACGAAAGATGTTTTGCCTTAATCACCACGCTTGTTACTAAGTCTTTGAACTCACCGTGAAAATGACAAAACACATACAAATTAAAATCCTCCAGAGAAACTAGTTAGCCACGTACAGCTGCTAATTCATCAAATAATATTTTTGTCTTCTACGTATATATAGTGATCAAATCATATATATTACTCTAAAGAGAAGAACCATCAACAGCAATCACATGAGAAGGAGGGCAACAAGGAGCCATGGCAAAGTCCATTGAAGTGAGGGAAATAGAGTTTTAATGTGTTAAGGTTCTAGTACCAAGTTGAGAAGAATAGGAGGTTTAACAACTTAGTTAGCTAACCTTTCTTATTTATCTATATAGGGTAGTGGACAATAATTAATATAAAGATTACAACACAAAATTAAACCTATCAATATTTTCTATTTATAAACATCATCATATATTGTGTAATTTCCTATAATAACCACAAATATAAGTTTAACAAATTAAAGGAAAACTTTTAGGCATCATCGTATGCATGTATGTAGCTGTCAATACAAAAAACTGAAAGAAATGGCACAGTAAATCATAGGAATATGAGTGCGTAGGCCTGCATTAAGATACACGAAAAGAACAGACTTCATGAATCCACATCTAGTATCTCTATAATTATCCCTCTTTTATGCAACAAATCTAGCCATTCAACCTTGCAAGTGCTGGCACTAGATACCAATTCTGATGGCACAAGTAACAACCCAATCCACCTGCTCACCTGCCTGTCATTTTCTACGCTAGTCTCTATTGATGTGCCTTGCTTTCTTTTTGGTGATGTGTTTGTTTGGTTGCCTAGCCTTCTCCTTGTTTGCTTCTTTCATAAAACCTTGATAAAATCACTAATCACTTTCACCAGAAAAAGGGTGGGGAAAAAAACAACCTCATGGTTGCCCAAAAATGTTAGCATGTTGACAGTACTTAGGTTTCTGGGCCAACTAATCGATAAAAGTAAATTTTCATAGATGCTCAATGTGGAAAGTACAGTGCATGCTTGCGCTAAAGCTGAACTTTAGGTGTGATGATAGTATTCTGGTTCTAGCTCTCATGATATACATACATAATCAGATGAAATTCTTCTTCTTCTTCTTCTTCTTCTTCTTCTTATTATTATTATTATTATTATTATTATTATTATTATTATTATTATTATTATTATTTGATAGGATTATAGGAACGTAATTAGATTAACTTGGTCTACTAGTTAAACCAATCACACTGTCATCAAAATTTACTGCACCATATACGCAACTAGCTAGAATAGAATTAACTGCAACGACCAATTCCAGACACTAGAATCCATTGCACCAACTAAATGAATATGTTTGATCCATCCCATAAACAAGGTTCATGCGTTAATATTATTATTTTTTTGCAAATATACAGCCCTAGGTATGTAGATATATTTAGCACTAGACTCAGGCAAAGTGAGCAAAAACTGGCCTATATGTAGCCTTCCAGTTAGCAGACCGAAGTTAAGAACACTATTATTGCCGTGTGAGCTTATAAACTGAGAAATTAAAGACAAAGAGACGAACACACACGTGTATGATTCTGATGTAGAAGATTATTTAGTAAAACCAATGATATCTTTGCAAAATTATAAACATGTGAATTAAGAATTAACACACCAACACATTAAATAAAAGTTAAGTACAAACATAAAATAACATGTGTTGTATTTGTAGAATTTTGGATAAAAAACAGCGTAAGAAATAAAGTTATTCTTAAGTATTGTTTGGCTTAATTGTTAGTTAATTGGGGCAAATAGTGCCAGTAGTCTTTTAGGATTCTAACAATAATACTATGAAAAGATGCACCTTTAATCATGAACTAGATGAATGACTTAATTTTTGTCGCTACAACAACATAAACTAAAGCCAGAGGAAGAAGAACACAAGAGCAAAGAAGGAAGAGAGAGCATCAAATTTTTCCATCTTCATCATTTTACAATGAATCTGAAAAGATTAAATGAAACTGATGAATGAATTTACATAATCAATGAGTCATATTAGATTCAAAGAAATACGATGGAATCCACATTCACTTATAAATTGTTTAACAACCTTTCATATCAATAAAAATTTTTGATTACATAGTTAACTAGTGAATACGATATCTTGAACTGATCAACCTTTTATATAAACCAAGATAATTGTGGTCACATAGTTCCTTTCCTAGAATTCTTTGTAGTTTTCACTATTGTGTTTATTTTTTTGCTCTAAAAACAACTAGTTTCATGAATGCTTTAGAAAATTCAAGTTTTAGAAAGTTTCATACAAGTTATTATATATATGTGTGTGTGTGTGTGTGTGTGTGATCTCTTATCAAGAGTAAACCAGGTTATGAGAATCATTAAGAGCATAACTCACTATAGTCATATTGTAGCTAACACTTTTTTTCACCTTAAAAATAAGAAGGAAATTCTTATTTCGTAGTATTATCGAGAATATAATGTAACTTAGTTTTCTTTTTGAACTTAGATCTAGGAATCTTCAATCAACTAGGTAGGGTTACCATCATGATACTTTTTTATCTTTAAAGACTTCATTTTGATTCCTCTTGATGAAACTATACACAAGATCTCTCGTTAAACTATTAGTAAGTGGATCCATAATATTTTTTTTTGACCTAACTCAGTCAAGAAAATAATTTCATTCAGGAATATATGTTTGATGATATTGTGTCTTTGATATATATATCTAGACTTATCATTATAAATATTACTTTGTGCATTTCCAACTGTTGAATAGTTACCGTAATGGACATAAATCATTGAGACTCGTGTGGCCAGCATAAAGTATTCTTTAACAAATTTCAAAGCTGCTTGGTTTTCTCCTTAGCTTTATATAGAGCATGAATCTTACTATATATATTTACTTGAAAGACTTCCAAGACATTTCTACTCCACTAAGTATGAAAATATATCTACTTCTAGATTTTGAGTTCTTAGTATTAAATATCTAATTCGCATCACTATATCCCTCAAGTAGTGTGGTGTGAACTATTCTCCAGGGTATATTTTAAGTATTTGAATGTTTTATTTATTGCTTTTCAATTATCTAAAACTTAGATTATTGATAAATCTACTTAGCTTGTTAACTAAGTATATGATATTTGGTCTAGTACATTTCATAATATATATCAAGCTTCTAATAATTAAATAATATTCCAATAAAGTATCCCTTCATCATTTTTTTGGATAGACACTATTTTTTATTGGTGTTTAGACAATATTATTATCACCATTAGAAAGTTTATTAATAATTTTCTCAATATAATGAGATTCGAACAATACTAAATCATCAACTATCATATAAATTTTAATTCTTGGTATAATATACGCAACACCTTATATCAAACTTATTAGTTAATATTTTCTTAGTGGACTTGGTCATGTATTCATTATTGTCCAATATTAACAAGTCATCCATATAGAGATATACAATAACATAACATTTATTTATGTTTCTTACATAAACATATTTATCAACCTTATTAATTTTACATTTATTTGACAACATAACCTTATCAAACTTATTATAATATTATTTAGGAGCTTGTTTCAAATCATATAATGACTTGAAAAGATTACAAACTTTTTTTTATTTATTTAACAATAATTCCTCAGGTTGTTCTACGTAAATCTCTTCGTTAAGGTCACACAATCTTAAAAAAAAATACATCTATTTCATGTATTTCTAGGTTATTAATAGCTATGATGGCTATAAATGTCTGTATAAACATTATTATTAACATAGGTGAGATTGTATTAAAATAGTTCATATCTTTTTATTATTTTAAAACCTTTGACAATAAGTCTTGCTTTGTATTTGTTAATGACTCCAATAGCTTTTATTTTTCACTTAAATATCCATTTATGGCCTAATTTTTTTTTTTTTTTTTTGGATAGAAGATCTAGTAGTTTTCATGTATGCTTTGGCATGATAGATTCAATCTCGCAATTAACTACCACCTTTTAATATGAAACTTCAGGGCAGGATATTGTCTTAAAGTATCTTTAATGCTCATTTTCCAACAAGTTAGAAAATGAATGTCAAGCATTCGTGACATTTTCATCATCTTACTCTTTTTTGGCTCAATTTCATCATTTATTGAAGATCTTCATCTAAAGTTTGATGAACACCACTTAAGCTTTCTTTATTTATTCTTATAAGTGAATGAATTTCTTTTGTCTACCTATAAGAAAACAATCTTCTTTGAGAGATATAGCATTCCTTGACTTTTTTTATTGTACTGGGAAGAATATAATTAATACTTAATTTGGCTTGGTTTCATCATTCCTCGAAGATCTTCATTTAAAGTTTGATGAAGACCATTTGAGTTTTCTTTATTTATTCTTATAAGTGAATTAATTTCTTGTCTTCTTATAAAGAAAAATATCTTCTTTGAAGATATAACATTCCTTGATTATATTATTGTACTGGGATGAATATCATTGATATTTAATTTATATATAAGAAATTGATATGCACTACTATTGTATACATATACAATGAATATGTATCCATTATTTTAAGTCTTCTCTCGTCCTTTTAAGATATAGGTATTGTCACTTTTGTAAGACACTGCTGTACTTTGAAATATTTGAAGGAAGATCTTCCTTTCCATAACATATAGGGTGTCTTTTTTAATTTTTCTTGTGAGGTACTTTGTTACTTTGATCGTCAAAATTGTCTCCCATAATAAGTTCTAGGATACTCTTGAACTTATTAACATGGTATTCACTTTTTTTTCTTTTAAAGTTTAATTTTTACATTCAACAATATCATTTTGTTGAGATGAATAAAGAGTGGTAATTTGATAGATAATATCATTTTGAGAATAAAATTCACCAGGAATTGCCTCGTATTCTCCACATTTATTTCTTCTTATTGCTTTTATTTTTTTAATGAGTTGGTTTTCAATTTTTTTCTTGTAATGCTTAAGCATTCAAGAGCCTAATATTTTATTTTCACCTTTTAAGTTCACATTACTAAACTTCTCAAGTGTCTCAGAATGCATAACAAACAAAAAGTGATAAAGGAATCATTCCTACCAAATCTGCGTAATCTTGTGTAGAGTTTGTATTTTTCTATTAAAATAATAAAAAATTTGATTACTTTGAGCAATAAAACATAAAATCAAATAATTCACTTACCAAAGGTTTAGGCAACCAAATATATAAATGAAATAAACAATTAAGATAAAGATTAAGTCTTGAGATTATAGAAAATTGTTTAGCAAAATCAGTGATATATTTGCAAGATTATAAATACATGCACAAAAGAGTAACATTCCAATACATTAAACAAAAGATAAGTATAAATATAGAACAATATATAAAGTCCTTACTTGTAGAATTTCAAATAAAAAACCAACATAGAAAAGAAAGTTGTCAAGATTGTATCATCTATGCTTAAAGCTTAAGTGCCTATCAATTGATGCAAACATTCTTAGTGCAAGGAATCCAACAACAATACCTCAAAATGATGCACTTACAATCAAGCCTACAAGGTAGAAAACTTGCACAAATTTTATATCTAGAACAACAAAACTTAAAGAGCTAGAGGAAGGAGAGAACATGAGAAGCGAAGAAATTGAATTTGCAAAATTAATAAATTAAAAAAGAAGTTGATTACATCAATTTCGTATTCATTCATAAATTTTTCAATGCTCAAGAAACAATCCCAAAAGCAGCAAACAAATGTTAATGTGACCACTAAAGCAGTTTCATGCATACTTTCTTTCACATTGTCGGAATTTGGCATGTAAGAGTAAGTTAAGAGTATCTTAAGTCTCATCTGACATTTATAATGATTAAAATTCGTTGGTTTTCTTTATTGCCAGGTTATAAAAGAGAATCAATTTGTTGTGTATCATGTTTGAAAACCTAATATTGTGACGAAAGAGATAATCCAGAGATTATCTTATACAGTAGTGAGCTTATGTGATAACCAGTTTTTGAATTTGAAAGTGCTGAAATAACTGATACATTTACTTGACTAACTGCCCGTCCAAAGCTTAGGGTCGCTTGAAGTGAAGCTGAGCTTGATCCTTAGATAAGGAAGACGGTATTTGGATAGGGGTTTAATGCAAGCCAGTTGAAATTCTGTGAAAATGTAAGCAACATGCCATTAGACCTTGAGCAACTTGTTTATGTCGAAGTGATTGTCCACCTCTATATGCCTGGTTCTTGCCTTAAATACTGAATTGCAAGCATGTGGGTCAAAGCAACTTGTATGAAAAAGTTAAATGGCAGCACCCGGAAGCATGTAGATATTGGCTGGAATGGAAGCTGAAATCTCTAACTAAAGTCACACGTACGAATTGTAATCTATGGGTACTGAGTATCCTTAGCTGTTAAGTTTATAACATGCATTGAACTGGAAAAATCGCAGTGAATCGCCGCCCATAGTTAAGTCGGTTAATGACTGTGTTCCGTTCAATGGATCATTATTTCAAAAACCAATAAAAATGTGCATGCATACTGAAGAAATAAAGTGAATTTTCAACGTAAGTGCTCATGCTAGCTGCTTTAGTAATGATATCTTGACCATGTGATAGCAAGGGCTTAATCTAGCATGCATTATGCTATTAATTATTTTTTTAAAAAAAAAAGTTAATAATATATTCAATAACATTCTACGTTTCTGATCGGTTCCATAGGCACCAATCATCCGAAATTGCTTTGTTAATTAAAAATGGCATGGATAAACATTGGATCCACACACCAAGTGAATGGAGGAGGGTTTGAGAGAGAAACAAGACTATTTATTATATGGCATGGCATGGCATGGCATTTATAGTTTCATCTGTAATAGATAATAATGCATGCATTTTTCTCAGCGCTTTCTATCACTTTCTTCTTCTATCTTTGCCACTTTCTTAAAGGATTATTGCTCATTATAAGCTCTCTGAAAGAATTGTTGCTACTTGAAATAATTTAAAGCAATGCAGGGTTTCTATTGTACATTGAACAGCATGTTGATCTCTTCACGACATTTTCCTCCTTTTCTTTTTCTTTTTTCTTTTCTTTTTTCTCTGACCAGCTACTTGGAAATTGTAGCGTATCCTTGCAGCATCGTCTTCAAGAAGGCAACTAGCTAGCTAGTAGAAAGGGATTGTTAAAGAACAGAATTTCTAGAGCTCATTAGATCTTCTGAAATCTCGGGGTACTGAATCTCCTAATCAGTTGTTATTTGAAATTTGTGCTCTTAAAAATTCCGATTTGCTTTATAATCCTATGTGTGCGCCTAATTTTTGTAGCGCTATGAACAACCCCATATATATATATTCACGCACATACACACACCCACAACTCGTCTAACATTCATAGCATCATGACAATATTGAGAAACATTATTTTTTAAAAATAAAAGGTTGCTGAATAATATATATAGCATTAATGAAATCTTTGTATTTTGTTTGCCTTTACATGCTATATGTTGTTCAAAATATTGAACAACATATAGCATATAAAAGGTGAAGAAAATACAAAGTTTTCACTTGTAATAGAAAACTGATAAAAAAATTTAGTTGTTCTCCCTATATATATAGATCATCTCATTAATTAATGGTCGGATGGATAAAAGAGAGCCTTCGAGGCTTGACCTAGTAGATCATTTCATTAATGTACCACCTTCGACTTGAAAAGAATTTCAATCATTTCCTCTTGAAGAGAATTTCTTCAATGAATTCCTTTTTAATATAAACACATTTGTTTAGAAAAAACAAACTATATTGGATATTATATTACAACATGAGCTACATCAGATTAACAAATTAACAAAAACATATTCAAATTCTCAAAGAATAAAAGTTATGGGTGTTTGAAGAAAGTCAAGTCCATTTATTAAAATCAATATTTTTTACCCTATTGCTTTATCTATGAATTGTATTGGACATCGCATTTGTTGTATCTTCAAAAAAAAATTTATGGTCCGAGTTATTATAGGCTCACTTTAAAAAGATATAGATATGAAATAGTAAATTAAATTCAGATCCATCAAAAATGATAAAAATAAAAAAAAATTATTTTTCCTCAACTCCTTCTATCCATTTAGTGTATGGCTCATTGAGGATCATAAAATTTCCTAAACCAAGCTCTTGGGTTAACCTAATGTCATGTCAATTGCCGAGAAGATGATTTAATTGCTCATAGGAATAGAATGGAAATAAATAAAATGAACGGAGAGAAACCCAATGAAATTCTGGAGTCCCTTCATATTTTGGACAGTTAGTTGCTCCCTTCAACCATTAAATATGTGTAATTGTTAGTTAATTCTATTAGATTAGTTAGAGAAAGTTAGTTGCTGCCAAAGAATAAGCAGAGCTATGCTAGTATAAACACATGATGTAAGTAACGTGTTAAGCAAGTAATTGATGAGAATTCCTTTATGTGAAAAATTGCAGAGCTTCTTCTTCTTATCTCTACTTCTCTATCTCTCAATATTTATTTTCTATCAACTCTATTGTCAAGACCTTTCTTGATAATGTGGTATTAGAGTTAAAGAAGATCCACTCAAACACTTCTAACCCATCATGGTAGACAATAATAGACTAAGAACTCTAGAAAAGCATAATAAATGCACCAACAAAGAAATATAGGAGATCAGAACAGAAATAATTGTGCAAGAAGATGGAACAATGCAATCACAATTGGAGACGGTGCTACTAACTTTGAATTCCTTCAGGGCTAATTTGGATGGAGATCATGGAAGGAGGGGAGTCATTATGGAAGGAAACAACTCTTATCACCAGAATAGCAATAAGGGAGATGTTTTGGGAATTCAAGAAGGAAGTGGGATAAGGTAACCGCTTACTTTTTCTCGAGATAATCCTTGTGGTTGGATCAGAAAATATAGAAGATTCTTTAAAGTGCATTTTGTACATGTACATCAATGGGTAGAGATTGTTGCCTTTTACATTGAAAGCAGGGCTGAGATTTGGCATAAAGGATTCTTGGTAGGAAATAATGATTTATCCAACTAGTAAGAATTCACTAAAGTAATGTGTATAAGGTTTGGAAATCAAAATGATATTGTGGAAGAGTTTAATAAGCTAGAATAAGAAAAAAAAATGTAGAGGAATATGTGAGAAGTTTAAAGAACTGAAGTCCTAATAAGTGTACTCAATTCCTCTCTACCAAAAACCTCTTATGTATTTAGTTTTACAAGCAAACTAAAAGAGGATATCAAGCTTATGCTAAAGATTCTCAAGCCAATTACACTACTATAAACCTTTAAACATGTTAGATGGCAGGAAGAGTCCAATGAGGCAATCACCAAGAGGAACATAATAATCTCAAGAACTATTTGCAAAAAGATCTAAATATACTTTTTGTGAGAAGAAAGTAGTGTATTTGAGGCATATTATTTTTGGCAATGGAATAGTAACAGACCCTAAAAAATTGCAACATTACAAGATTGGCTAGTACCATATAATTAAAGAACTGAGAGGAATTTTTTAAGTTAGCTAGTGACTACAAGAAATTCATCAGAATTTTGAAATTGTTAGTAAACCATTAACTGAGATATTGAAAAAGAACAGCTTTGGGTGGAATGCATGGCTTATATAGCTTTAGATAGGTTAAAGGAAGCCTTGTATACAGCACCAGTATTAGCATTGCTAGATTTTAAGAAGGTCTTTATGCTTGAAACTAATGCTTGCACCAATAGACTAGGTGTTGTGTTGAGTCAAGAAGGAAGACCTCTAGCTTTTTTTCAGTCTAGCATTGGGTGTGAAACACTTAGGATTATCAATCTATAAAAAGGAATACATGGCAATTTTAATAGTAGTAAAGCACTAGAGGCATTACTTAGAGTACAATCAGTTTGTTATTAAAACAAACCATGAAAGTCTCAAGTATCTTTTGGAGTAGAAAATTAATACATCTTTACAATAAAAAAGATTGACTAAACTGTTAGGACTAAGCTATCAAATCCACTACAAGAAAGGCAAAGAAAAACTTACAGCAAATGCCTTATCAAGAAGGCTTGTCATTGAAGCAATTAACTAGTTTAGTGGAATGGATGGAATTCAACAAAGGAACTTAGATGCAATTACTACCATTGTACCTACTTGGTATAAAGTGGTGTAAGAAACTTGTAAAAATGATCTTTTTATACAGGAAATTTTAGTGGAAAAGCTTATGAATCCTCAAAGCTGGCTAAAGCATACATTACTGGAAAAGATTTTGAGATTCAAATGCAGGGTGGTGACTTAAGGAATAGAATAGTGCTAGCAGCTCATGATTCTTATCTTGATGGCCATGTTGGAATTTAGAACTCCTATAGATGGGTAAAATCCTCATTCTATTGGCCATCCATGAAGAAAATATTTAAGCAAGTTGTTGAAAAATGTGACATCTATAAGCAAGCAAACCTAGATAGGGATGCATATATTGGGTTTTAAATCCTTTAAAAATTCTAGAATAGGCTTGGAGGAATGTTACAATTGATTTCAAAAAAGGTCTTCTAATGTTTGGAGAAAAGGACACAATTATGGTGGTTAATAGATTTACTAAGTTTGGATATTTTGTGGCTATGTCTCATCCATTCACAGCTTAGACGGTAGCCCAGCTCTTTATGGATTATCTATACAAATTTCATGGCAATCCAGAATTCATAGTAACAGATAGGGATATGGTGTTTACAAGCCTATTTTAGAAAGAAATCTTCAAGAAGATGGGGGTCAAATTACACATGAGTTCTACTTACCATCCACAACGTGATAGGCAAACATAATGTGTTAATCAATGTTTAGAAGTTTATCTTAGATGCATGACAATACATCAACCAAAAAGGTGGTTCAAGTGGTTGTCATTGGCTTAATGGTGGTTCAAGTGACTGTCATTGTTTGGATACCCACCACCTCACAGAGAATGGTCCACTCAAGAGGCTGGTCCAGTGGCTATAGTAAAAGAGATGATATCCACTAGGATTTAGATGGACCAATTCTTGCAGTAGCAATTAACAAGGGTAGTGTACATAATGAAACAAGTAGCTAAAAAACATAAAACTGATAAGCAATTTGAAGTAAAAGATTATGTTTACTTAAAGCTACAGCCCAACAAACAATCTAGTGTTTCTTTGAGAAAACATTTCAAGCTAAATTCAAGGTTCTATACAAGAGTAGCTTAGTGGCCTACAAACTGGAATTGCCAGAAGGTGCCACTGTCTACCTAGTTTTTCATATTTCACTTCTCAAGAAGAAATTAAATGAAAATATAATGACTACTATTAATCTTCCTACTTTGTATCATGTTGGGAGAGTGGAGATTTTTCCAATAGCAATCTTGGATAGGAAGTTGATCAAAAGAAATAACAGGGCAGTCATGATGGCTCTAATATAATGGTCCAATATATTTGCAAAAGATGCCACCTAGGAGAATTTGGATGAATCCCTTATTTCAACTTGGATTCTTGATGACAATAATACTTAATAAGGGGAGGAATTGTTATGCAAACAACAAGAAAACAATAGTAGTAGCTCAGCAATAATAGCAATTTAGTAGGATCAATAACAGTGGTAGCAGCAATAGTCTTCAAACATATAACATGTGGAGAAATAATAATTGACATGTGTTGTCATAACCCGATTTTTTACCCTCTTTTCTAACTTTGTTTTTTGAAAAATCCAAAAAATAGCAAAAACAACAAAACAAATCCAAAAAATATATATTTTTGATGTATTTGAATTATTTTTGGCATTTTTAGCATCTTTTCAAAAAAATTAAAAATTCAAAAACTTTCTTTCAACGCGTTCGATTTTTAACGCACTCATTTCAAAATCATTGATCAGTTTTTCTTATTGAGTTGACATTGAAGTTGCTTTTTTAAAAAGTATAAAAAAATAAAAAAAATAAGATACATCAAAAATAAAAATTATATGGACAAAGGGATCAAAATGTAAAGAAAGAAAATGAAGGACCAAAATGATTTTCGGGTTGCTTGGTCACCAAGTTTGCTTGGGGATCAAGCAACTGAGAGGAACAATAAAAATTATTTTTTCTATAAATAGTGAGAGAATCTCATACAAAAAAAAGGGGAAGCAATAGAAGGGGAAAAAAAAGAGCATTCATACATATAAAAAAACACTTCTCCTAAAGAAAAAAACAAAACAAAAAAAATGTGATAACCTCATTTCAACTTTCTCATCCCATCTACACTGAAACCTCCACCCATTTTATCTTCCATACACCCATCATCTTCAACCTTCTATAAACCATCATCCTTCATTACACTCTATAATAGGCTCCCTTAGATTTTTCTCCTTTTTAAAAAAAAAAAAAACAAAACCAGTCATGGTCCAACCTCAACGTTGTTGTTCCTAGCCTCTTCCACTATCAATAACACCAAACCCAAGACAACACCATTGATGACCTATTAACCCAATTATGATTAAAACTCAATAGTCTCTCCACCTAACAACCTCTTCATCAACCAATACCTCTTTATCAACCACGAAGACAGGCTTCAGCATCGTTCACAAGTGATAGTGATATCATAACAACCATTAACATGTAGAGAGAAGAACTAAACGAAGGCAAAAAACCAATTGAGAGAGAGAAGATACCGCAAAATTTGGACCACTAGATCTCCTCCCTTGAGCAACGGTGTGTGTCACTGCTAGTATAGGAGCAAAGTGGAGATAGAGGCATTTCAGATAAATCAGTTCAAGCTCTTTCAGCTATAACAGCGCACTAGTGGTGGTGACGGCATGTGGAGATCACGCGTCGCCATTGATCCTATACTTCTAGTGTCAATTTCAATATATTCTGAACACATTAAACACCTCGAGAGGTCGATCTATAACTTAAAATTATTTTTTGAACAAATCACTATAATGTTGTGAAATTTAGGACAAAATGTTTATTATTGTGTATGATTTTTGGATTGTTTGGACATTATTGTTTTGGTTTGATATGTGTTTTTCTCTTGAAACGACTTGATAATTTGTGTTGGATTGTGGGTTTTATTTTTTAAGGTTGTGATTGCTATTTGAACATTAAATATTGGGTTTATGTCGATTTTGAGTATTGATTTTTGATTCATGGATTATGTTTGGGTTGGTGTTGATTCGTTTGAATTATTATGCTATTTGAATGAAGTTTGTGAAATTAATAAGTTTCGTGTGGGTTTTATGGCCATTGTTTGATTTTGAGTTGATGAATCTTTTATGCCACCTTGTTTTCTTTTTAAGCTACGATTCTTTGTTTTCTTTTGTTGTGTATTCTCCTCTCCTCACTTGACATGGGAATAAATTTAAAAAAGATATCCTGATACATAAAGAAAATAATTGATGTTCTCATACACAATAGAAAATCCATAATTAATATGGAATCCACAAAGCACATGGAAATAATAGAAAGACAAGGCTAGTCGAAACTAATGCAAAATTAGCAGCCTTGTTGTCGAACATTCATGACCCAAATAATGTTAGATTGGGCCCCACTTGTAAATAAATTAAATGCACTAAGGCCTCCTCTTAATGCTCCAAGGGATCTCTAATTTCTTCCTTGGCCGAAACTTGCAAGACTAGTCTATTTAACACTTCTTTCAATGCCTTTATATTCGACCTTGTAATTGGCCCATTTGAAACATGTAATGGATCCTTGTTGATGTTCATGGGCTGATCCACATTAACCATCATGTTGAACTTTTCTACTATATTGTCATTGACATCTAAGCAACAAATGACATACTTCTATAGAACTTACATCACACCAGACCTACTCATTATTCTTTTTCCCAATTGCAAATTAAACAAGACATTTATTTGTTACCTTTCGTTCATACTTCCTTTCTAGCCACCTCAATTTATATTGATAAAGGTGTGCTTCATCTTGAACTATAATTTGGTTACCATATTAATAGATACAACATTAGTGTAAGTTCCACCATCAATGATCATATCATAAAATTTCTCATTTGTATTACAATGGGTGTGAAAAAGGTTGCAATAAACCTAATCTTCACTCTCATCATAAATAAGACTCAAACTTATCTGAATAATAAGTAATTGACCTTGATCAACATAAGTCACTTTATATTCTTGATTTGATTCATTTAACAAATCATCTTTGCTAGTTATCTATTCCTTTATAATAATAACAATTTTGTGATTTAAACAATAGAAGCAATATATTCATATCCTTAACATTTAAAATACTTTTTTTTAATTAGAATTTGAGGAACATGTGTTTTAGAACCATCCCCAACACTTCTTTTCTCTAGAGCCTTAAAAATGGAAGATTTTATAATTATAGTGTTCTTAGAGAATGAAGTAGTCTCCTAGTTGGAAGAGCACTCCTTACATGTTAATTCTTAACCAATCTTTATAGCATCTTTTTACAATTTTTTTCATATTCAAAACAAGTTTGTTCACATCATTGAATGTTCAATAAGGCTATTATTTGTTTTTCAAGCTTAACAATATCACACCTTAGCATGAGAAATTCAAATTCTTTAGTATTCTCTTTCATGGTCAACCCATTGCTTTAGGTTATAAAACTTGAGAAAAGTCTTATGTTGATAGTTCAAGCAAGAACATTCTCTTAAACTCTATTTTCATATTCTCTTATGACGTGATCTTGCTTTTGCCTTACGAGCCCTTTACTTCTTAAGATTCCCTCACCATAAATAAGCATATATTCTGAGTTTAAAAGCCACCAACTTCACTTTTCTTTCATCAGGATACTCTTTGAAATTAAAAATTCTCTTAACGGTTTGGAGTTAATCAATAAAATTATCAAGTTGTATTTTTCCTTTAAATTAAGGAATATCAACTTTTATATTAGAATCTTGATATAACCTTATATTCCTTTTTCTTTGATATAGAGAAGAAGAACCATCACTAGAATAACTAATTTTAATGTCATTGTTATGATCATCATCTCGATTCTCGTATTGGTTAATATGCTCCTAAAATTGTTGGATTTGCCTTCTCATTTCATCCATTTCAAGATGATGAAAGTCCCTCTTAAATTCTTGCACATGATATCCATGAAAAAAAAAATGGTTATAAATCTTAAGCTATAATACCACCTTAATACTGTGATAGTAGGAATATAGAGTAAAAACAGTTCACTCACATAAATGATAGTTTTTTCTCACCACTTTAAGGTACAAAACCAAAAATATACAGATGCAAATAACCCACCACTCTAAAAATACAAATTCACTCGCCACTATAGAGATACAATGCTCATGAATAAAATTTCACCACATGCAAGGAGATGCATAATTGCACAAGGTATCAAAAGACCAAGTCAGAGACTTTTTCATTCAAATTTTGCAAAAGATCCTCTTACATGGTTTAAACGATCATTATATACTTGGAACAACCCTCTAAGTCTAGGGATAAAAACCAAAATGATAGAATTGGGATAAAAATAAATGATTTTGATAGAAAACTAGAAAATTAATAATTAACACACATTTTTTACTCATTAGAAACATAGACAAACAAGAACAAAAGCTTGCAAACAAAAACAATCATAACTTTTTGTACAAGACCCCAATGCATGCATGGTTAGATAATCTAAAAACATTACATTCTAAAATTTAAAACTACATATGATAAATTTATTTTTCCATGTAATAAAGAGATGCAAATTTGAGCTCAAAGTTAGCCCATAGGCTGACAATAAACAACATCAAGAACTTCACTTATTTACATTTCCAACCTAAAATCAAGTAGCCCAACATCAATATGACCATTAGAGGACACTCCCATATTAAAATATGAGGCATAATATTTCATTTATAGAGAAAACCTAGGAACCCTTTAAAAGACAAAATATTAAATTGCCCCTGAATAATATACTTATATTATTTTAGGATAATCTTAGAAATTTATGCAATTTAGTCCCTAATTGATTTTTCTTGGTTTAAAATTGTAGTCTCTAAGATAAATTATATTTTAATCCTTAATTTCTAATACTTATTTTCAATCAAGTCATACTTGATTAATCATCCTAGTGTAATTTATTACCAATGGTTCATAATGTGTGTGACCCATTAGATTTTTAATATGTTGGCCCGAATATAAATCACATTCCTAAATAATATAGGATTATATAAATTAAATAAGTTAATTTATTATCAAGTTAATAATTGATTGATTTATATTTGAATATCAAATGTACCATTTAACAATGTATTATGATCCTATAATCATATTGGTATGTACTCGTTTTGCCCAAAACATAAAATATATCTTGTCTTGTATATAACATTGCACATATGATGGATCCTATAATCAAAGAACATAAAATTATTTACATCTTATCTCTCTTAGTTTATGTCTTATGGCACATGTCCTTGGAGAGATTTTTTTGTGTAAAATAAGTAAGTATCATCTTTTCAATTTTTCTATGCTAAATCATTTTAGCATATTATCTATATATGTGGATTGGAATAATCCAAGCAACCTTCTAATTCTATCTCTATAGATATTTATTTTTAGTATATAAGTTTTTTCTCTCATATCCTTTATGGAAAAAATCTTTTATAACCAAATCTTTATTGATTAGAGTAAAAGAATATATTTTCATATCGATAAGATGTCGTTTACATATAATACTTAGAAAAGAACTCCATTTTCACTAATCTTTTTTTATAAACACAAGGGTCATCTATATTTTTTTTTATGAAATCAAATTATTTGATTATCTCATCAAAAATAAATATGCCAACTCTTTGAATCTTGCATAAGTCTGTAAATTGATTTTTATAACTTGCTTATTTTATTGACAAATTACTTAGATTCAAAATATCTAGGTTGTCATTTACACATCTTTGTGAAGATTCTCACGCAAAAATGTAGTTTTGACATCCATTTGTCAAATCTTATAGTCATGGTATGCAACTATAACAAGCAGGATCCTTATAGATTTTAATATAGCTTCCAAAGAGAAGTTTTCATCAAATGTAACCTCTTGTCTATGTTTATAACCTTTAATAACTAGTATAGCTTTATATCTTTGTAAATTTCCATCCATATTAGTCTTTCTATTAAAGATTCATTTATGTACAATGAGTTTTATCCCTTTAGATAGATCAACTAAGATCCATACCTGATTGGTATACATGAAATCCATCTCAAATTTCATAGCTGTAAGAAATTTCTTAAAACCAATATTAGATATTGCTTCTATATAGTTGGTAAGCTCATCAAGTATGAGATGCTCATCATTTTTATCTTCCATGAGATGTCTATATATCATTGGCGCATGACGTGTCCTACCAAATCTACAGAGTTCTTGTATTTCTTGACCTTCAAGTTTAACATTCAATGTTGTAGCCTGAGGCTTAAGCTCCATTTGAATGTTAGTTTATGATTCTCAAACTTCATTAAGTTGTATTTTTATTTTTTGTATTCTTGTCTCCTTTAAAAATGACCAATGTAAGATGTAAAAAAATTGTTGAAAAAAAGTTATTTAATTCAAATATTGAAATTTTATTGATATACTATTAAGTTCTATCAATGCTAAAAGATGAAAATACTATGATTAAATTAAAATATTATTATATAAAATAAAATATGATATGATATTCATAAAAAAAAACTAATAATATTTTATATAGTTTAGTAGATATAAAGCATAGGTAATAGATATAATGAGGTTTTTCTTTTTAAAGCAGCACAGTAAAAAACAAATGAGGAAATAACAGTTCAAATTTTATTTTAAAAAATAGCATAGTTTAGTGAGGTGTAGGCGATATTTATGCTTCACAACATGTATATGTTATTTGTGACTCTCTTAAAAGAAAATACATAATTAAATAAGTGTGATATAAAATAGGATGAAAACTATTTTGGAAAAAAAATAGAACAATTTAGTTAAGATAAAATCATGTGGCTCTACATTACCACCGTTATCCCCACCTCTCATTTATGTAATGTCATTGTATTAGCCTTCCATATATCATATGATAGTGTATAAAATTCTTTAGAAAATAAACTTAAATCATAAGTTGTTAAAAAAATAAATAAACTCATGATCGTCAAAAAATTAATATTAATATGGTTTATAAAAATACTTTTTAAATTAAAATATATTAAAATAATATAATTTTTTAATTTTTAATATTAGTTGATTAAAATTATTAAAAACATATAAAAAATAATTTAATATTTTTTAAATAAAAAACACTTTAAAAACAGATTCAGCAGCAAAATCAAAACCCCTTTAACAGTGTGCCACCTCCATACATTCTCCTCCTCTTCATGGGAAGACCCATCTTTCTTTTTCTCTCTATTTTTGAAATCAACCCTGAAACTTGTAACAAAAACCCACCAAACCAAAAGTAAACAGGAACGTTAGTTGGTTGTTAAGGCAAAAGGGCATTTGCAAGGGCTATGGCTACTACCCTCAACGATCTGTCGAATGTGATTTTGTCAACCATTTTACATTAGTTTCTGATACTCGAACCTGAAATTCGCTCTCCCTGGTAAACAGGAAATTCCTAGCTCTAGAGAGATGCACCCGCACCTCCCTCACATTCCGTGGCAATACGTGTGATATCCACATGATTCCTACCTGTTTCATATCGATGACTAACCTCGATCCCTCTCTACTCTCTCGTTCGGATCTCCTATCCTTCGCCACCTCAGACCCTTTCCTCCTCCACCACCGTCTTCATTTGCCTTCCCTTTGGCAACCTCCACCACCATCTATTCTCGAATTCTTCGATCCGTTAGTTTTTCAAATATCATACAAACAACAAAAATTATAAAATAAAATTATTTAAGGGTAGCTAGAATTTTATTAAATAAATCTAAAATTTAGAGATTTATTACTTGAAAATATAATTTTTTTTTAATAATTCTTTAAATATTGAGTTGTCGCAAACTATAAGTTGTCTAATTGTTTGATCTTAAACGGTAATCCACGCAAATCACACGTGAAACATCTTCTAAATCTCTATTTAGAAGAGAGAGATTACTATATATAGAATGTTAGCTCTAATTCTGTGTTTTTGTAGCTTTTCTATCTAATAGGCAACAACTCATAAAAATAAAAGGCATAGCTTTCTATTTATAGAAAAATCTGAAATACCCTATAAATTAGTAAAATATTAATTTTTCCTTAAATAATATTCATATATTAATTCATTATAATTTTAGAAATTAACACAATCAAGTCCTTACTTGATTTCTCTAGGTCTAGAAATATAATATATGTATTAATTATATTCTAGTCCTTTATTTTTTGACCAATAATTCTTAATGTGTGTGATCCATTATGTTCTTAATATGTTGGCTCAAATATAAATTTTAATTATAATTAAATAGAATTTAAAAATATAATTTATTATCAATTTAATAATTTATAACTCTAATGAATATTCAGTATTTAAGAAAAAATCGACTAGAAACATTTTAGAAACTTTATAATTTTTTTGACAAAGTATTTTTGTGTCATAGACTTTATATGTGCTCTATATTCATTAATATTATATTATATTAATATTAAAGATAAATTATGTATTTATAAATAATAAATATATATTTATTTAAATATAATAATACCAAATATAACAAAAAAAAACAATTGTTATCGGGCATATTAAACTAAGAAGATCTCCTTCCATCCTCGTGGCCGCGATCGAGCCATGTCAAGCTCATCCCTTCGCATCAACGCTCCTCGTCCCTTCGTCTTGGAAATGATTTAGTCCCTCTGTTTTGAGCACTGCCAGGCCCTTACTAGCCTCAACCTGTCCTGTTTTTATTACTAGACTGAGCATATCCCTCCAGTTTTGCAAGCCTATCCCAGCGTGTCCAAGGCCTTGACATCCTTGGATCTTTCAACTGCTGGTTCCAAGTCTGATGAGATTCACGCAATCACTGCAGCTTGCACTGGTCCAACCAAGTTTATTAATTGTTTGTATCTTCGATCCAGGTTACATTGGATGCGTTGGTGACGAGACCTTGCTAGCTATTGCTGCTAACTGTCTTAAATTAAGGGTTTGGCATCTCGTTGATATGGCGTCCTTGGGGAGCACTAGAGGGGAACCTGAAGATGATGGGTGCACGAAGGAAGATGCAAGGATTAGTAAAGCGGGGTTAGTGGATTTTTTCGCTGTCCTTGCTCTTTTACAGGAGTTGGTTCTGGATGTATACCAGCATGTCAGGGAAGTGCTTCGGCTTTGGAAGCGCTTCATTCAAAATGTACTGAGTTGAAACTGCTTAAATTGGGGCAGTTTCATGGGATTTGTGTGGCCATTGAGACGCAGCTTGATGGGGTTGGCTTGTGTTCAGGCCTGGAGTCATTGTCTATAAAACCTCGGCAGATTTGACGAACATGGGGTTGATCAAGATTGGTAGAGGGTGCCTGTAAACTGGCAAAGTTTGAAGTTGAGGGATGCAAGAAGATTACAATGAAAGGAATGAGGATAATGGCCTCATTGCTCCATAAGACTCTGATAGAGGTCAAAATATCTGGTTGCGCTGTAGCATCTTTGCGATCACTGGAGCCTGTTCAGGATCTGATTGAAAGACTACACGTTGATTGTGTCCGGGATGGTTGCGAAGAGGAGCATGAGTACGCAAGCACAAAGCAGAAGTGCAAGTATTCTTCGCATCCTGTAAGCAAAGCAATGGAAATAGAATTTTCTGCAAGTCCTGGAAAGGGCTCAAGTACCTTTCTCTATGGATTGGTGCCGGTGAGCTTATGACTCCACTGCCGATGACTGGCCTTGATGTTTGTTTGTCCAAATTTGGAGGAAATCAGGATAAGGGTTGAAGAGACTGCAGAAGTGGGCACAAACCATCGAAGCGTTGAGCTGCCTTGCTTGTTATCCTCGACTGTCGAAGATGCAGCTGGATTGTAAACAAGAGGTTTTGCATAAACGACACCATGTGGGCAGGTGGATTTGAGCCAGTGGGAGAGGTTCTTCTTGAATGGAATCAGGAATTTAAGCCTGTATGAGCTTTTGATTATGGGCCACCACAAGAATTTTAAGCCTGCCAATCAAAGGAGTCTGTCGCTTCCAGGAGCTGGTCTTCTTGCGGAATGCCTTGCAATGAGGCACCTTTTGCAATTACTCAATCAATAGGTATGGTCAATATTTTAGATCCTTCCTTTGTCTTTCTTTTTCTAGCGTCGTATTGAAAGGAGCAGATAACGTTCTAGATTGCCAACTGCAATCGAAACTCTTTTTTTTTTTTTTTTCTATTTCATTATCTCGTAGAAAATTGCACAAAAACGATACTGAAAAATTGAAGAATTTTATGTTTTCACAATGATTTGGAAAATTACGAGTTTACAACTTTGCCGAGAACATTGCGACACCTCTACCACGTTTTATATGCACCAGAAACATACTTATCGGCAAAGCACGTACTCGCAATCATGCAATCGAGAGAGTATCTCTTCACAGCTTGGCCGTAAATGCGAATCTGCCCAACAATCTGGCAAAAAAAAAAAAAAAGGCGCATTATACGTGGTTTAAGACAACTCTAGTATCCGACCCATGAAAATAATTATAATTGGGTAGCAAATAACATTTATTTAAACGAGAAATTCCAAATGGAGGAACTGGGAATGGGGCAAGCAACGTGCTCTTTGAAATTATTCTTCAAAGCCAATTATCGCAAGCAAAGCACGCGTTTTGGGGCTCATGCAAAGTTAATAAAAAAAATTAAAACGATCTCTGTTTGCCTGTAACCACAGATAGAGTTACCCGATATTAGCTTGCCCAGTGGACCTTCTGGAATCTCCAAACGGGATCTCTCATTCGCAACAGCATAAACTACCTACACAGGATAAAGCAAATGAACTACAAGTCAAATTGCAGAAATATGGGAAGCAAAAGAGTCGAGGAATGAAAAAAGGGAGTCCTGATAGAAAGAGTGAAACATACAAGATAAATCTAGTAAAGGTCCTGAAGAAACACATTATTCTATCACGCAACTGCCCCAAGGAGAAAAAAACATAAAATTCTGAAGTGAAATGAGAGCGACTAAGCATACCCTTTCTGGCGGTACACCTTCCCATGGTCTATTTAGTGTGCAGAGCTCCCACATTATCACCCCTAGGCTGAAAATATCACATTTTTCAGTGAAGGGTTCATTACGAATTAGTTCAGGTGCCATCCATTCAGGAGTTCCAGCAGACGAGGAGTCCCTAATTGGTGTGTCTGTCATTACTCTGGAGAGTCCAAAATCACAGATCTTAACTGTCATATGCTTATTCACAAGGCAATTTGCACTTTTAAGATCCTGATGAACTATCTTCATTCGATGCATGCACATCAACCCCCTTAACGACGAGCAAAAGAATAAAATATTATATAATCAGAACACAGCTGAATGCCAACTTGTAATTAATTACCTAATGTAGCTTAGTCAAATGCTAGTGGAACCCTTTTTTTAACAACTAATAAGTTGCCCAGCACACACAAGCTTCAATGGTGATAACAAGTAGCAGTCAAAATGCCCAGATAGGAGTCAAGGATAGTTGGCAATTACATATATAGGCTCTCATTATCAGTTAGCCACACAAGAAAAAATCATTTAAAAGCATCTCTTGGCTTCAGTTGTCTATTTGAATCCCATAGGCGATGTTGTGTATCAACCTTTCCCAATCATGTCAAGTTTCTCTTCTATATAGAGAGCAGTGTTCTTTATCTCTACTCATCAAGCTCCAAGGGAGGTATTAGGCATAATATTATATTCTTAAAAATGATGTCACATATAAACCATGATAAAAGAATAGAGAAGTTCGCATTCAAGAAAATTGTTTAGCTAAGACCACAAATTTTCAAAGTTAGTTCCTCAAAATAAACAAGCAAAGATGCTTATCCACAGAAGCATTTTCTAAATTAGGACATGACAAACACACCTGCATATATCACACAACATTTTTAGCTTCCTCCGCCAGCTAAGCTTCTTCTTCTGGCCACTCAAGTGGATCAAATAATACAAGGACCCCATCTCCATGTATTCAGTCACCATTGATAAGCGTGGAGGCCTTGTGCAAGCACCCAGAAATAAGATAACTGCAACAACCAGCATCAGTTGGTTCAGATGTCAGGAAATAAAATGTAGAAGAAAGATAGGAAGGAATTAGGAGAGGAGGAATAAAGGTGGAGAAGAAGAATACAAAAGGGAGAAAAAAGAAGTTCAACTCTCAATAACCTTCAACTACCTCAAAATAGTAGATTAGTGCCGTTATATATAGGCACCTAAACCCTATTTAAACCCTAAAATGGGAAAGAAAATGCATTAAGGTCTTAACAAAATAAAATCCATAACTACTACTGAACATTGTCATGACCTTTTTTTAATATAAAACAAATAACATACTAACCTAAGTAACTAGATCCACCAAATAGCATTCAAAGAAAGTAGAACAAATCTCCTACTTTACTAGAAAGAAAATTCTTATAAATGTTCCTCATTCTCCAACATTCTCCTCTTCTCGGGAAAAACTCAACATTACTTCAATTCAGCATTCCACAGCTTGAAGTTGCTCATTGAGTCTTTGTTCCATTTAATTTGCTGGGTCTCAAATCCAACCAAAAAGCTCAACGGGGTTATGAAAGTCAAATTCCTGGACCTGTTATTAATTTAGGGTGATTTGGTGATTAAAAAATTGATGTTAATAGTTTGGGTCGAGCTTAGGCTCTGATACCAAAGTAACATCTCTTTTTTTGTCATATATCAATCTCCCATAATTTTCACTCAATAGGTATGGACAGGAATTTCACTTCTTTTCACACAGACACCAAACTAAAAGCAAGGTACTGAACATATGGAATTTCAAATGACCAACTATGTTTGAACAAAAACCATATTCAGCATCCAATCAAATCAGTGCTACATCAAAATGGAAAATCCAAAAAGGGCAAAACCAGCAGCTATGAGGTCACAACAAAAGCCAAGGCAGGGTGAGTAGTACTAAAATCTTTTATAGATAAGGATTCCTAATCAAAACTTACCTAATTAATAGAATACATCTAGCATTGAGATTCCTAAATAGAAATTATTAATTAAATTAAAAGTTCTAAACTAAGTAGAAAACAAATAATTAAAATCCAAAATCTGTTTGTTTTTAGCAAAGACTGAATGGAAGGGTGAGACTGCAAACATTAAGTAATGCTAAGAACAAAATTAATTGCCTAAATCAGTAAGGGTAACATTGTGAAGGAGGTAACTGTTCAGGGCTATTTTTCTAATTTACCCATATAAAATCCTCAAATAAGTCTAAATATTAAAATAGCCCAATATACCTAGATTTTCCAATTAAGTAATCTCTAAGTTTCCTATCACAAGTATCTTGAAAATCTTCCATTCATTCTCCATCAGAAAAATAGGTAAGAAGCTTGCCAGTCAACCAGAAAACAGTAACAAGAAGATCCCTCCTATTTTTTTTCTGAGGCGGTAGATCTTGTTAAATTCACAATTCCAAGTTATACATGCAGACATCACTTCAAGAAATCTTAGATAAGTGAAATATAAATGATACAACTTGAGCAATTAGCAGATAAGAGGAATACCATTAGGATGTCGAAGACGGCTGGAAGAAATCACATGCAAAAAATCATAGGATAAAGTCAGAAATATTGAGAGGATAAAAGTAAAGCAACCCACATGTGAATAAGGAGAGACCTTAGAATTGATATCTCATTGCAGAAGTCCTCCATGTTTTCAGCAGTTAGATCTTGCTCTAGAAAGACCTTGATTGCAACATCCGTACCATTCCATACGCCACGAAATACCTCCCCAAAAAACCCTATATACAATCAAGACAGCTAAAATCAATAAAGCATTTTATATATAAATGACTTTACCCCACAAAAACAGAATATTAATTTTGTTTCCATATACAAGATGCTGCTTTGATTATCAATTTAGACTATAGTGCAGGAAGTAAGGAGAGGATGAGAGGGAGTTGGGAAGGATAAGGCTCTAAGAGCTGCATTGATGGAAAGCTAAGCTTTGCGCATCATTCCTTCCATCAGATATGTTCAAATTTTAATATAGGCGACATTCAAACTTTCTTCACCGCAGTTTATTCAGCTAAGCAACAAATCTTATCTGTTGTTCAAGCTTCCTACATTGCACAATTTAGATAGCTCTTTTTTATTTTATTTTCTCACTATTTTCTCCAGCCATCTAGGAAGTTTAGAGTGGGTTGGGGTCAGACTCTTCATAAAAGCATGCATCTGTATATTAAATTCTGGATGACACAAAATGAGAACATGAAATCAAAGATGAACCATGAATTCAAGGGTACACTAATAGATGGCAGAGCAACCGCCCGTAAAATAATAGTAAGAAAGTGAACAACAATGCCTGCTGCCATCAGCTTGAGAAAACACTGGTTATGATTTCCTCATAACAAAACACCACCCAAATAAATGGAGAACTAAAGACATAAAAGTTGCAGGAATGGTATGCATATGAGATTGTGCTCAAATATTTGGACTGATATCATATCTTTAAATCTGAATGGTGGTTGATGAGGGTTCATCCAGTGAAACTGCAACCAAGGTCACTGGCCAGCTATTTATGACAGTTTAAAGGAGAGATAATAAACTCAAAACCTGTAGATCATTGCATAATAATGGGAAAAGATCAACAATCAAAACATTCTATTTCAATTTATCAATGAAAAAATAAAACGAGTATAAAAGACAAGATTCTAATGTCATTAGCATGGGTAGCAAAACAAATTCAACCACGGAAATTTATCCAAGAAAAAAAGAAATCCCGGGAAGGGCTGCATGATAGAACCAAAACGAGACAATCCAAGGATTGTGAACCATCAAAATACTTGGAAGTATTTTAAAGTGAGCAATTAAAATTTCAAGTCCATGAAATGCGTGCCTGTTCCTTTCCTCTTTTATGAAAACATCTATTAAGATTTTAGACAACCAACAGTGTATTGGAACCTTCAATCCAAGCACATTGTTTGCTATTACTGCAATTACAATAGAGACACCACAGTACTGTTCACCTAGGACTCTTGAAAGAGTACAAAATTGTATGCCGACTCATTCCAAAAAAATGTAAAACTATAATAGGTAAATTTTGTACTGCAGTATTGACAGAATCAAAATTCAAAGCCAACAAAACAACTGAAAAATGTAGGTACTGATGCTTACCAATCCCAACACGAGCTCCAACAGTTAATTCTGAGAAATCAATATTCCATTCTTGGAACGGTAGTAGGGGTTTACTATGGAACAAGGGAGATTCAAGAACTTTATTCCATGTTGTAACCAATTGATCGTTTGCTACAAAGCCTGAAGATCTGCTGCTCTGGGAAGTTTGACTTCTATATTCATGTGGGGAAGATGGTAATGAAATTGCCTTCTGGGAATTTATGTGGTCACTTTCATGGGTATATAAAGCAGACCTTCCACCAGATATTCCCTCACGACCATCAAGATCAAAATTTGATACCTGATTCATGCACAAATTGATTAATTAGTACCAAGAATGATAGGAGGATGATAACAAATGTTGGATAACTACACTAAGCCCATTTATGCATTTGGAGACTAATGACTCAACTTAACCTCACTTACTTCCATAACTAAACTAACACATGGAACTCACTGTGAAGAAACAACAGTAAGGAAAAAAGTATATTAATGGATCTTCCTAGCTATGTGCAGAACCTACATTAGGATAAATTTAATAGAAGAATGACTAGCATCCAGTAACTTAGATTGTTTGTGGTGGAATAGACAATTCAATCCTGGTATCACAAATATACGAGATGTGACAATTTTTTTATGACCATGTAAGCTAGGCACGGCTGAGTCCATAACCCATATCCATATGTCAAAGGACTCACGCAAGATTTCTCTCTTCTCTTACTGAAAAGGATAGTGATCCATCAAAGCTGACAGACAAGACCATAAGATCTACTTGGTTTGGTGATGCTAATTATGCAGGCAACCAACCATGCTTGGCCACTCATGTGCCTAAAATCAAATTCCATGTTTATGAATAGTCTGGAGAAGAATAAATGGCAGTAAAACCCAAAATAATACGAACATAAACAATAAGAGGCAAAGAGAAGTTCTTACGCCAAGGAGAGAAACAAAAGTACCAAAAAGAAAAAACATACATTTTTTTGAAGATCTGAGCCATTGTCCTTGTCATCTAAATTATTTGTAAACAACCTATCATTGCCATGTTCACTCAAAAGACGATTTTGCTTCAAAGTTTCATTCATAGCACGTACAGCCCTGAAATAGTCGATTAATTTTACCATATAAGAACAAGACATTTTATCCACAATCAATCAATCAAAGTTTCAAACAGCTTGAGCAATTTTGTCAATGAATACCAAAGGCTAATTGAACAACAGCTTTTATCATTGAACATGATAACCAAATAACCCATTTACACAAGGATAACACAAAGATATTGAGAAAACCACTCAAAGAAGAACCAAATTCTGCTAAATTTTATCTCGTCAATCAATAACATCCCAACTTGCAATGTCTTAGGTGCCCGGTACAAACTAGGAAATTTCAGAACTGATAAAATTAGGATCCTGGAGCCATTTGAGAAATAAATACTGTTATAGGAAAACCAACTAAATATGAAATAAAGGTAGATTCCTAATAAAAACTACTTCCCGATGAATGGTAAATAGTATAAATCCAAATATCTATTAAGAATCTTTAAGTAGAGAAAACAATTAAATAAAGGAAATATTAATACTCCAAGGCTGAGGCTTTCTGCAGTCTCCTGGAGGGTTCGGTCGAAGGTAAATGCTAGAATCATTTTTTATCAAGGCAATTGTTGTGGAATAGGATATAGTTGCTAGACATTTGTGTACTAGGTCTTTTTAGGTTGTCTCTCTAGTTGAAATTCAGAGACCAAGTTTGGAAAGGCTAGATGTACAACTCCCGATTTCCCCAAAGTACTTGCTCAAAAACAACTAACCATTTATTACCTTGATAGAAGCCTCCACTGATTTCATCTTTCTTATAAAAGTTAAGAGTGTCCGTGTGTCATTTTTGGCAATCTCATTTTCGAGGTATAAAAGGGAAGAAATTTGGAACTCAGCTCAGCATTTTTCATCATGGTGATAGGATAATTTGGTTAAAAGTGTACAAGGAAAAAACTACAAATGAAAGGGTAAAGAATCACTTCAGCCTGTATACCAAATGAAACAGAATAGCCTTGGATAAGAGAACAACAAAAACAAGTGTAAGACTGCATGAGAATAAGGTTGTGGTTATGGTTGTGGTTGTAGCTTGACTATGTTGTAATAGTAGATAGCCAAGAGATGGCTAGTAGAAAATAAGTGTTCCCTAAAAAAAGGTTGAAATAGCCGTTACAAATGATACTAAAGAAAAAGGCTAGTAAAGCTCCAAAATGGAGCAGCTCCAGAAAAACTAGCTTCTAGGTTTTCTAGAATGCGGCCCACATAGGCCCGTAGCCAGCTTTGTGTAACCAAACATATTGGATTGGGCTTTCTTCCCAAAAAGCCATAAAAACCAACCCTGCCCTTGGACCCAAATGGGCACTGGGAAGAATTAGGAGAGGGAGATGAGAAGTTACATGCCAAACACAGGACACTTTATCAATAAAATTCCATATCAAGCCTGACTAGAACATAGAATTGCTGCTATTTTATAGGTAGCAAAACCCTAATAATCCTAAATTTAGTAGAAAATAAATATCCAAATAGGAAAAGAATTCCTTCTTGAGAAGAGCATCTGATTGTTACCATATTAGGCAATATTGTATATATAGCAATAATTTATATTTACAGGATCTTTGTGGTTAGTAGAACAATGTTAGGGATTTATATGGTTGGTGGAGCAATGTTAGGGATTTCGAATGATTTGATAGAGAAAATCATGCATGTAATTAATAATAATTAGGCTGTAAATAGAGAGAATTCTGACTATTTAAAGAGAGGCAAACCTCCATTGAGAGGCATTCAAACCGAAAACCAATTTCAATCTTTCTAACATGGTATCAGAGCTCCTTGCTTAAATTTCTAGAGTTGTGAGATATTCTCATCTTGGTTTGTGGGCTGATTCAGTTCATTTTTTGGAGGTTCTTTGGCTTGAGCTGAATTGTATCAGCATCTTGTTTGTGGCATTAGTGTTTTCATTAATCTTGTCTATTTTTTGAGGCTGTTGTGGTTTCTTAGTTATGTCAGAAGAGAGAACTTCCATTGTTCGCATGAACGGCAAGAATTACTCTTCTTGGGAATTTCAGTTTCGGATGTTTGTTAAAGGAAAAGAATTATGGAATCATTTGGATGGATCCTCTATGGTTCCAGCTGATCCCATAGAACTGGGATCTTGGGAAACCAAGGATGCCAAGGTTGTTTCATGGTTGTTGAGTTCTATAGAACCTCATATGGTCAACAATCTTCGTTCCTTCAATACAGCTAAGGAAATGTGGGATTTACTTCGGCGGATATATCATCAAGATAACTCTGCTCGAAAGTTCCAATTAGAGTTGGACATTGGAAATTATCGCCAAGGGAATCAGACAATTGAGCAATATTATTCGGGTTTCCTAAATTTATGGAGTGATTATTCTGGGCTGGTGCAATCTAAGGTTCCAAAGGAAGCATTGGGGGCAGTACAAGCGGTCCATAACGAGAGCAAACGAGACCAATTCTTAATGAAGCTTCGTCCAGAATTTGAGAGTGTACGGTTTGATTAACCGCAAACCTGTTCCAACCTTGGATGAGTGCCTGGGAGAGCTTCTGCGTGAGGAACAACGTCTTGCCTCACAACATGGCATTGCCCAAGACACTGTCAGTACTGAGATATTCAATATGGCCTATGCAGCTCAAGGAAAAGGTAGATTCAAATCCTCGCCACAATGCTACAGTTGCAAGGGGTTTGGGCATATAGCAAAGAATTGCAGCAAGAAGTTCTGCAATTACTGTAAAAAGAAAGGTCACATTATTAAGGACTGTCGCATACGACCTCAGAATCGATCTGCCCATGCCTTGTATACTGTTGACCAGTCCAACCTTGTGACCACGCCTCTAAATCAATCAGCTGTCCCAGGGTCTTCTTCTGCTCTTACACTAGAGCATGTCCAACAGATGATAGTTTCCGCTCTTTCTGCTCTTGGACTTCAAGGTAAGACACAACTACTCCCCCCTCCTTGGTTAATTGATTATGCGGCTTCCAATCACATGACTGACAATTCTAAAGCACTACAGGATGTTTGTAAGTATGATGGTGAGCAGAATATTCAAATAGCTGATGGTCGTACTATTCCTATTACTGCCATTGGCAATCTAAGTCTTGCATTTACCAATGTTTTTGTGTCTCCTGACTTATCTGCCAATTTAATCTCTGTTGGCCAATTGGTAGAAAATGATTATTCCCTTCATTTTGACCATCGTGGTTGTCGTGTGCAGATCATGTATCGGGACAGGTAGTAGCAACGGGGCCTAAAGTGGGACGTCTTTTTCCTCTTCAGTCTTTTTCTATACCTCGTTCAGTATCTTTGGGTTGTTCTTCTATTACCAGTACTAGTCATCTTTGGCACAAGAAATTAAGACATCCTAATTCTGTTATTTTGAAACATCTTGTTAAAAGTGGCAATTTGAATAATAGACATGAGTTTTCCTCCCATTTGGCTTTTGATTGTGCTTCTTGTAAACTTGGTAAAAGCAAATCCTTATCATTTCCTATGCAAGGAAGTCGGGCTTCTGCCTGTTTTGAAATTATTCGTACAGATGTTTGGGGCATGAGTCCTGTTCTTTCTCATGCGCAGTATAGATATTTTGTAACATTCATTGATGACTATAGTCGATTCACCTGGGTCTATTTCCTTCATTCTAAAGCTGATGTGTTTTCTATTTTCCAAACCTTTGTTGCTCTTGTAGAGACACAATTTTTTACCAAAATAAAGATCTTACGTTCTGATTCTAGAGGAGAATACATGTCTCGTGACTTTCAATCCTTCCTACAGCAAAAGGGTATTATCTCTCAACATTCATGTCCTTACACTCCTCAACAGAATGGAGTTGCCAAGCGTAAGAATCGACATCTTTTAGAAGTTGTTCGTACCTTACTGCTTGAATCTTTTGTACCTCCTTGATTTTGGGTAGAAGCTTTATCTACAGCTGTCTATTTGATTAATCGTCTGCCTTCTCAAACCTTGAATCTTGATTCTCCATATTTTTGTTTGTTTGGAGTCCCTCCTGACTATAATTATCTTCATGTTTTTGGTTGCATTTGCTTTGTTCACTTACCTCCCATCGAACGCCATAAGCTTACTGCTCAGGCTGTTCAATGTGCTTTTCTAGGCTATAGTAATTCCCATAAAGGATTTGTATGTTACGATGCGGATAATAACAAGATTCGCATTTCATGAAATGTGATTTTCTTTGAAAATCAATATTTCTTTCCATCTCGTGGCAATTCAGTTTCTTCTTCTGCGTTGCTTCCTTCTTTTGATGATGTGTCTACTACTGTTAATCGTTTTAAGCCAGGAATTGTCTATCAGCGACGTCAGCCACTGCCTTTGTCTACTCCTGAACCGACATCTGATCCTGTTTTACAAGAGCCTCGACGGTCCACTCAGGTTTCACAACCTCCAGATAGGTATGGCTTCTCACATTCTGCTCTTCAGGCCAATATTAATACTATTTTTGTGCCTAAATCTTATTCTGAGGCCTCTACTCAAGAGTGTTGGCAACAAGCTATGCAAGATGAACTTCAGGCTCTTCAGGATAATCATACTTGGGACATTATTCCTTATCCCTCTAGGGTAAAACCTATTGGATGCAAATGGGTATACACCATTAAGATGGGTGTCAATGGATCTCTTGACCGATATAAAGCTCGCCTAGTTGCACTCGGCAACCGACAACAATATGGCCTAGATTATGAGGAAACATTTGCTCCTGTGGCTAAAATGACTATTGTCCGTATTGTTATGGCCATTGCTATCTCGAAAGGATGGTCGCTTCGTCAAATGGATGTAAAGAATGCTTTTCTACATGGTGATTTGCAGGAAGAGCTTTACATGACTCCTCCTCCTGGTTTGTTTTCTTCCTCTTCTACTGAGGTTTGTCACTTAAAGCGATCTCTATATGGTTTGAAGCAAGCACCACGGGCATGGTTTGAAAAATTTCGTACTACTCTTTTGGATTTCACCTTCACGCAGAGCCAGTATGACTACTCTCTCTTCTTTCGCAAGACTGATATTGGGATTGTTCTATTTCTTGTGTATGTCGATATATTGTGATTACAGGATCTGATTCTCAGTTGATTGAGCAGCTTTAGCAGCAACTCAAATATTCCTTTCATATGAAAGATCTTGGTCCGCTGCAGTATTTTCTCCCAGCATTGTCCAACTGGCATACTTTTGCATCAACATAAGTATACCCAGGAGCTTCTTTCCTTGGCTGGACTTTCAGACGCTAACTCAGTTCTTACACCTATGGAGGTCAACTTGAAGCTACATCATGAGAATGGTGATCTATTGCCTGATCCCTCCATGTATCGGCAGCTGGTAGGAAGTTTGAATTATTTGACTATTACCCGACCTGATATTTCATTTGTTGTACAGCAGGTTAGTCAGTTTATGCAAGCCCCTTGCCAAACCCACTTAGCCGCTGTTCGTCGTCTCCTTCGATATCTTAAAGGGACGTCTGGTCATGGTTTGTTCTTTTCTTCAGGGACTTCTTTACAATTAGAGGCTTATAGTGATGCTGATTGGGCTGGTTGTCCAAATACTCGTCATTCTGTTTCGGGTTGGTGCATGTTTCTTGGCAGTTCTCTTATTTCTTAAAAGAGTAAAAAGCAAGCACGTGTCTCAAAGTCATCTACCGAGTCTGAATATAGAGCCATGTCATCTGCATGTTCTGAAATTAAATGGCTTCGAGGGCTATTAGGTGAACTTGGTGTTCCACAGCTTACTCCAACTCCTCTTTATGCTGATAACACCAGTGCTATTCAAATTGCTGCCAATCCTGTTTTCCATGAGCGCACCAAGCATATTGAAGTGGATTGTCATTCCATTCATGAAGCACTTGTTCGACAGGAGATTACTCTTCCTCACATTTCCACCGAACATCAAACTGCTGACATATTTACCAAGGCTCTCTCTCGTCACCGCCATCAATTCATGATTGACAAATTGATGCTTCTTGATCAACCAACATCAATTTGAGGAGGGATGTTACCATATTAGACAATATTGTATATATAGCAATAATTTATATTTACAGGATCTTTGTGGTTAGTAGAACAATGTTAGGGATTTATATGGTTGGTGGAGCAATGTTAGGGATTTCGAATGATTTGATAGAGAAAATCATGCATGTAATTAATAATAATTAGGCTGTAAATAGGGAGAATTCTGACTATTTAAAGAGAGGCAAACCTCCATTAAGAGGCATTCAAACCGAAAACCAATTTCAATCTTTCTAACACTGATATCCTAATATTCTAGACAAATTAGTTAAAGGATTACATAAATCTATTCAAAGAAAAATCAGAATAACCTAATTTGTATTTTCTACAATTACAGTCATAGTAGCATAGCATGATCATAGCTTACTGCAACCACATCATAGCCTAATATCTAAACAAATATAATATTATAATTTGTAGAAAAGATTACATAAATCTATTCAAAGAAAAATCAGAATAACCTAATTTGTATTTTCTACAACTACAGTCATAGTAGCATAGCATGATCATAGCTTACTGCAACCACATCATAGCCTCATATCTAAACAAATATAATATTATAATTTGTTTTTCTACAACAGCAACATAGATTACTCCAATTGTAACAAAACAGAAATCAAGTCAAAATAACAAAATATGATAAACACAACTATAGCACAGTAGCATCACAACATAAAGCACCGGTCATAATGAAACAAACATCAACCTTACGATGTCATCACCAATTTCTGGGGTCATGCTAATACTTCTTCTTCTCATTCTATGAGCTTCTGATGTTGATGCACCCTCTGACCTGTAGCTACACTTGACAATCCAATATTAGCATAATCTCAGATCACAACTAATCAACTATACACCATTGTATCATAGAAATTAGTAGATATACCATTATTACCAGAGATGCATAAACAAAGAAAGAATCGGGTAAATTATGCACAAGCTGCTAGGATAATAAAGCAGTAACACTTGTTGGTGTGTTTTAAGAATAGGGAGTGTGCTAAAAAAGATGCCATAATGCAGCCTCCACCCTTCCTCATATCATTATTTCCTCTGCTCTTTTTATATTCCTTTCTCAATTCTCAATTACAATATTACACGAACATCAGTATTACTTACTGGCTTAGAACCATGAAGCGCACACATTTCACATTAAAAAGTTCGCCATAAAACACAGGGAGTTTGCCTGTGATAAATTAGAGTAAATTATTCATTAGTCTCTGACTTTTTCAACCTGGTTGTATGTTATACTTAGTCCTCTGTGTTTGAAAACCTATAACTTAGTCATTTGACTTTGATTGACCATTGTATAACTGAAACCTTGGTTGGTTTTTCAATAAATCCCAAAAGCATGCTTGGACGTTTAAATTATTAGATAAAAACTAACATAGCAGGGTTTTAGGGGGGGAAAAACCAGACTTCTTTGATAAGACAGCAGTTAAAAAGAATCAAGGGACTAAGTTATTAGTTTTTAAACATGAGCAACTAAGTTATAATTGTGTTCAAAACAAAGAGATAACAGAATAATATACTTGATAAATTACTTCCATAGATCAATATATGACGTGTGTGTCTTCGTGGGTTGTACATACTACAAAGGAAATATGCTTTTGAAATAAGAAAACAAGTGATGCTTTCAATATTTTGTTTTTTTATTTTATCAATCAGTTTATGAATAGGTAGGTGGGTGACAGGAACGGCTATTAACATTGTCTTGCCCGTTGCACTAGATTTTTCAATTTTTTAATGTTGTTCTCTTTTTGGTAGAAATTAAGTTAGAATCTCTCTGTTTTACGCATGCACTGAACTAAATTGCTAAAATATTGACCCTGTATCGAGACAAGAGAAAGGTAAATTTCAGGAAAATTATAAATATGTAAAAATGCCTCTGTAGGCATGATGAGATTCTTCAGAAAAGTGAAGCACAAACGGTAACAAGAAAACTGTAAATAAAAAAGTTGCAAGCACAAAAATTCGTATGTAAAAGTCCAATTTATGAAGATTATTGAGAGTTGGGTTGACGACTACCAAAAGAATTTTCAAGTCTTGTGTGCTTTCAGGAGTCCATGCCTTAACAACTAAGAGGAATCATTATTTCTCTTGTTTTTCTGTTTCACGGCTAAGAAAAATTCAATAGGAGCGAGCAGCTTCCAAGTGCATTAGCAGTTCTATGAATATTTAGAATGGAAACCTTCCACTAAGAAGAGGAAATATTGTTTTTGTCATTATTTTCAGCATGGTTTTTTGATGGCTTTACAAACAGACTACCAAAATCAGTTAATATATATATATATATATATATATATATATATATAAACACTATAGTTGATGCAGACGACAAAAGAAACAGAATTACTACATTCTATCATGACTTTTGTGCACAAAGGTATTTCTGTAATTACCAATTTAGCTTGAGATTCTCTAGGTGCTTTTATTTTAAGTTTAGTCTCTTATTAGTCCTTAATTTAAGATGATTTAAATAGAAATAGCAGTGTTTTCTTATTTAAGAGATAAACTTTGTTGAGTTTGTTTAAATTATAGGCCAAAGTAAGAAAATAAACATCCATGTACTTAGTCCATGTATAACACCTAAAATTATTATATTTTTGGGTTAGGGTTTATTTGTAAGTGCTTCCATTCTCTACACTTTAGTGGCTAAAAAGATAAGATAAAATGTGAATTTTGGGTTACTTTGGATCTTGGAAGAGAGTGCAATTTTCATGACACCATGTAATCCCCTTTTCTCATAGTGAATTTTCATGATCGTCTTGCCCGTAGAGTAGGCCTAATTTGCCGCACTACATAAATTTCTTGTTCGCTCTTGCGTGATTGATTGTGCTTGATCTTTTATATTTCTCTACTTGCCAATTAGTTTGAGATTCTAGGACTGTTTTCGTAACATATTGGTATTAGAGCTTACCTAGTTATCAGTTGACTTTTGTTATGGCGACAAAAGTAACGTCAACTACGAAGTTTGATGTAGAGAAATTAAATGGTGTGAACAACTTCAATATGTGGTGTATTAAGATGCATACCTTGTTAGTTCAACAAGGTTTATTTAAGGCACTGAAGGCGTAGACAGTTTGTTTAAGGAAATCAATGATGAGGAGAAAAAAGATCTCATGGAACGAGCATGTAGTGCTATTCAACTTTGTTTGTCTGATTTGATTCTAAGAGAGGTTGCTAAGGAGACTACAGCTGCTAGATTGTAAACAAAGTTGGAAACTCTTTACATGAATAAATCCTTGATGAATAGATTGTATCTAAAGCTTGGGTTGTATACTCTCCGGATGAAAGAAGGTATGCACATTAAAGACCATCTTAACAAATTCAATAGAGTAAATTTAAATTTGCAAAATGTTGATGTTAAGGCTAAAGATGAGGACTAGGATTTGATTTTATTGTGTTTATTACCTCCATCTTATGATCATTTTGTTGATACTTTGTTGTATGGAAGGAATATTCTTAATTTAGAAGATGTCAAAGCTTCCTTGAACTTTAAAGAGTTGAAAAAACACGTGAAAGAGTTATGATAATGATCATGCTGAGGGCTTGATTGAGGGGTAGAACAAATAATAAAGATCCAGGTAATAAAGGCAGGTCTAGATCAAAATGGAAATCTAGAAAAAATAAATACTTTGAATATCATAAAGTATGGCACTTTTGGAAGAACTATCATAGGCAAAAAGATAAAAGGAGGAAAAAGAAAACCTAATGATGCAAATGTTGCTAATGAAGGGGAAATTTATGATGATGTTGAAAGTGTTCTGGTTATGTCTATTGGTAGCCCAAGTGATGGGTGGAATCTTGATTCGGCTTGCACATTTCATATTTTTCCGAATAGAAACTAGTTTGACACTTATAAAGTTGTCAATGGTACTGTTTTATTAGGAGACAATAAAAAACTTTTTGTTGTTGGAGTGATACAAATCGAATTAGAATGCATGATGGCATTGTTAGGCCATTGGAGGTTTGGGATGTTCCAGAAATGAAGAATTTAATTTCTTTTTTAGTCTTTTTGATTTCCAAGGCTATGGTTATTCTACTAAAGGTGAAGTTCTGAAATTTTGTATTGGTGCTCTTGTCGGGGTGAAAGAAAAGCTAGTTAATGGTCTACCGTCTTCAAGGTTCAATAATTATGGATTCAACTAGTGTATCACTTGTGGTTGATTTGGATAATAATTCTATTTAGTTATGGCACAAACGACTAGGACATATGAGTAATAGGAGATAAAAGATTTAAGCAAGTGAAATTTGATAAGTGGTCAGAAAATAGTTAAATTAAATTTCTATGAGCATTGTGTTTATGGAAAATGGAAAACAATGCATTGTAAAATTTAGCATAGTTATTTGTTATACCAAGGGTACTGTGGATTATATTCATTCTAACCATTGGGGTCCTTCTCTTATTTTATCAAAAGTAGAGCACAGTATTTGTTGATATTTATTGATGACTACTGTAGGAAGATCTGGGTGTATTTTCTAAAAAGAAAGGGTGATGTGTTTGCCACCTTCAAGCAATGAAAAGCCTTGATTAAAAAGCAGACGAGTAAGAAAATCAAGCGCTTAGAACTGCTAATGGTTGGGAATTATGCTCAAGTAAGTTTGATAAGTTCTACATGAATAAAGAAACTGCTAGACATCACACTGTCAAGAATACACTATAACAAAATAGGGTTACAGAACATATGAACAAGACACTCTTGAAATGAGCACATTGTATGCTTTTATAAGTTGGACTGTCAAAGGACTCTTAGGCGGAAACAAATAGCATGTCTTGTTATTTGGTTAATAGATCCTCATCGACAGTTTTAGAGTTGAAGTTTCCATATGAGGTATAGTCTGGCTCTCCTGTTGATTACTCTAAACTACGAGTATTTGGTTGTACTGCTTGTGCTCATTTTAAGGAAGATAAACTTGGGTTAATAGCGAAGAAAGGCATATTCCTAAGCTATGCATTTGGGGTGAAGGGCTATCAATTGTGGTGTGTTAATCCCAAGTCTCCTAAGTTTATTACTAGCAAGGATGTGATCTTTGATAAGTCTAATATGTTTCAAAAGGAAAAGAAATCGATTGGGATTGACATTGAGATGAACCAGAGTAATAGCAAACAGGTGGAACTTGAGGTTAGAACTTCAAAGACAATGTAGAAAGATAATTTAGATAAGCTTTTTAAGGAAGTGGTGCAGGATATTATTGTTAAAAATGCACCTAAAGAACAACCTTACAGTATTGCTATAGGAAGACAAAGAAGACAAATAAAAACCCCAATTATGAGGGTCATGCTGATCTAGTTGATTTTGCCTTGAATGTTACAGATATTCTTGATAATCTTGACAATCATGAGCTTTGTTCTTATAAAGAGTCAGTTTCTTGCAAAGGATCTTCTCAATAGTTGTTTACTATGTATGAGAAGATTGAGTCTCTTTATAAGAACCGGACAAGGGTGCTTGTTCAACCACCACAGGGGTGCAAATTGATTTAGGAGAGGAAAGATGGAATCTTAGAGGTTAAGGATTCAAGGTTTAAATTGTTAAGGGCTTTACATAAAGAGAAATTGACTTCAATGAAATGTTCTCTTCAGTTGTGAAGTATAGCTTTATTTGGGTATTACTTGCTATGGTTGTTTTGTTTGACTTAGAGCTTGAGCAATTGAATGTCAAAACAGCTTTTCCATATAGTAAGCTGGAGGAGAGGATCTAAATGATCTAAAGAAGACCATGTATGCTTATTGAAAAAGTCATTGTATGGCTTGAAGCAATCACCGAAATAGTGGTATAAAAGGTTTGATGCTTTTATGCTTGGACATGGTTACTTTATGTGTGACTATGATAGTTGTGTATATTTTAGAAAGCTCTTGGATGGTTCATTTGTGTACTTGTATGTTGATGACATGTTGATTGCTTTCAATAACATGTTTGAGATCAACAATTTGAAAAATTAGTTGAGTTTGAGATGAAATTTGGGTGCAACTAAGTAGATTTTGGGTATAGAGATACTTGCCATAGATAAAGTATCATGAAAAGGTACTTAAGCGTTTTAGTATACAAGACTGCAAGTCAGTGAGTACACATGCAGCCCATTTTAAGTTATCTTCAGGTTTGTCACCAAAAACTAAGGATATGGAGCACGTATCAGGTGTTCCATGTGTTAGCGCAGTTGGAAGCATAATGTATGTTATGGTCTACACTCGTCTAGACATTTCACATACTGTTAGTGTGGTCAGCATGTTTATAAAAAATCCTGGTGAAGTTCACTGGCATGATGAGAAATGAATCCCCTATTATCTTAGAGATACTACATATGTTGGCTTGATAAATGACAGGAGTAGTAATACTAGAAGTAATATTGAGGGCTTTGTAGATTCATATTACACTGGTAATTTAGACATAAGGGGATTGTTGACAGGTTATGTTCATTCTCTCAGATTATGCCATTAGTTGACAAGCAATTTTACAATCCACTGTTATCTTTTCTACAACAGAAGCTGAGTATATGACATTGACAGAAGCAATGAAAGAAGCTTTATGGCTGAGAAGTTTAGTTGATAATCTTAGTTTGTCACATGAGTTGACTGTTATACATTGTGATAGCCGGAGAGTTATTCATCTGGCCAAGAACTAGATTTACCATGAACAGACCAAACATATTGATGTTATGTATTATTTCATTTTAAATATTATGTCACAAGGTGCTTTATATCAATGAAGAAGATTACTACAACTAAGAACCCTGCACATGTGCTGAACTAAAAACCCTACAGATATGTTGACGACGCTTATCTTTGTAGTCAAGTTCAAGCATTTCTTAGACTTCATTAGTTTGTGTGGTACTTGAAAGATGCTTGATGAAGGTGATCATAAAGAAGTTCAAGTTTCGAAAGTAAGCTCACTTTAAGCAAGGTGGAGATTTGTTGGGATTTTCTTAAATTCCGGGCCAAAATGAGAATAAATAATCATGTACTTGGTCCACATGTAAAAGCCTAAAGTTATCATGTTTTAGGATTAAGGCTTATTCGTAGATGTCTCCATTCTCTATACTTTGGTGACTAGAAAGACGAGAAAATGTGAGTTTTAGATTATTTTGGGATCTTGGGTTTGAGTAATTTTGCATGACACCTTGTAATTTCTACTTTCTCATAGTGAATTTCCTTGGTCATCTTGCCCATGGAAAAGGCCTAATTTATTGAATCACGTAAATTTCTTATGTGCTCATGTGATTGATTGTACTTGTTCTTTTATATTTGTTCTTTTATATTTTTCTCTACTTGCCAATTGGCTTGAGATTTTAAAGTTATTTCCACGAGAAAGTCCTTAATCTAACAATATGCTTTTGGTTGAATGATGCAATCTTCCCTTTGGTGCAACTCCCAAGGGAAAATTAAAAGAGCATTAAAAGCAGTCACAAGATTGAATATTTTTTTCTTAATCTGTGTAAGAAGTCAAACAAGACGCTCTTTATGGGACAGGGAGTGCAGGATTCTGGAATACCAAAGAAGCTTAACCAAGCTGATCCAAAATCACTATGCCAACCATTTTAGTCATATTTGGAACCTAATTAGCTTTAGAAAAAAGATAATTCTGGAACCGAATAAAATAACTAACCATAAAATGAAATCTAAATAGATAGTCAACTAATTAACATCAACCTAGTTAGCTTTAGAAAAAAGATAATTCTGGAACAGAATAAAACAACTAAACCATAAAATGAAATCTAAATAGATAATCAACCAACTAGGCAACTAACATCAAGAAGTATTTTCTAGTATAATGCTCAAATGTGATTAAAAAATAGGAACAAAAAGGTATGAACCTCGATGTAGCAACATCATCAGCATAATCTCTAATTGAATGTCTATCACCACTTAACATGGACCGACCACGCGCTTGCAATGAAGGATGTTCTGGACTGCAAAACAAAGATCAATGAAGTTGTTAGCTAAAACTTCACCATTACAGGTTTTATAGTTTAACTTTGACATAACCACGAACAACCATATTTAGGACTTGTGAAAAATGAATATACAACACACCTTTAATCAGATCAATAGAATCAGAGTACATAGAAATCAATGTGGATAATTGCATGCATGTGAATGAAACCTCTAACTCCACATCCGCCCAATAGAATAAATGGAAAAGCATGACACTGGCCAGGCAACTCAAATGACAATTAAGAAACCATACATGCAAAGTCAAGGCACAAACCAAACAATACCCAATGCAGTGTTAGAACATCCAACCTGTGGGGTAAATGCTAGAAAAATAAACCACAAATTTCAAAAAAAAAAAAAAACTAGAATATAACAAGTATGGTATCAAATGCCATAATATAGTTCAAGCCTTTAGCCCTACGATTAAAATGGGTAAATCCCTGCCTCCCCAAAAAAAGAAACAATTTTAAGAAAAACTCGCAGCCAGGCCTGTATAAAGTTTATGAATTACACATTAATATACTTTAATAGGTTCATTATGCCCATAATACCACAGCCCTACCATGGGATCTTATTCTTTTAACTTATGACTGTTAAAAGATAGGAGATCATTCCCCCAAAGGAATGAGGGAAAATAAAAGAACCAAGAGAGTACATATATTAGTACTCTTGGCAGCAAACCTATTGAAAGAATTGAAAATTCCCACCTAATAGAGTACTATTGGCAGGGACAGAAGTAAAACTTAGACTTCCAAACATTCATGTTGATTCCCTGTAAATGTGAAACCAAATGAAAAAGCTCTCAAGGGAAACCATGCTATTACCTTGAACTAGCAGTCCGCTGTTCAGCAATGACCTTTTTCCGGCTACGTCTCCAAAAAGTTGTTGCAATATTCGGTTCACTTTGTGATAAGCTGGGAGGAAAAGAACATGTTCAAGTACAACATTCTGCTCTATAGTATGGTTAAAGTCAGCAAAAAGAAATGAAAAATTTAAACAATTAAATAGAACAAGAAACAAGAAGCGTCATACCAAGTTCACATTGCAAGAAGGAACTTCTCAGGTGAAGATATATATTATTACCTCAATTTTCTGTCAATAGAGGTGGCAGATCGCAACATCATATTTCGCAATGAAGGGCCTGACACATTCGAAGATGCCTCTAATTTCTTATGGAACTGAAGGTTTTCATCTTTTTCAGCACTGTGGCATCAAAAATAAGACATAGCAACTTACTATTTTCAGAACTCCCATTAACAGATTGTACAGATTGTCATTTTTGGAAAAAATCATGCATTAGCTATTTGCTAACCTGTCAGGGTCCGCTCTTTCTGCAAAACCATACAGAGGACTGTTTGGCTCTAGAGGAGAATCACAGGAATCATTTTCTGCAGAGTCACTCTCCCCTGCTGCTGAAATATGAGTCATAAAAATCGCCCTGGTCGAACTCGGTATCAATTGACCAGGAAACCGCACAAGATCAACCAGTAGTTCCACAGAATTCAACACAACAATCACAGACATGTGTTTATATGAGTCCACACACTCAACAGTCCCGTCATTTGGTAAACCCTGGGAGAAAAAAAACAGTAAGAAATCTTTCAGATATTGTATATCTTAATTAGCAATAAATTGCATCTTTATCTAATTTTGGGCATTCAATAAAAATGGAGCAGAACAGTTGAACTCACTGGGTGAAGTTAAAAGCTTACCACCATGAGTCTACTTTCAAGACCTACAGAATCTGCTAAAACTTTAAACAAGATTGCCCTAGGACAGCATGACCCTTGCCTTATTTGCCCCAGCAACTGAACACCTCGATTTTCTAACACGTGGGAGGCTTCTTCTAGTGCAGCTTTTGCTGGACTCTCCACATTTGGTCTTTTATAAAAATCAGAAACCTGCTCAGGAACGAGAGAAATGAAAATGAAAAGAGCAATTTTTGGACTGAATAATGGAACAAAAAATTAAGAAGATCGACAAACTAGGTAGAATTTGGTCCCTGAATTGGCTTGCAAAACAAGGAATTATTACCTTAATACATTGCAATTAAATTACAAGTAAAAAGGTAAATTAAAGCGGAAGTGAAAAACAGAAAAGAAAATCTTTTCATTGTAGCACAAATAGTTAATGACATGTGTGGTTTGAGAAGCCCGCACCAAACATGCACAAAAACATCCAATGTAGTTGCATAGGCAAGAAAACAGTTTTTGCCAAGATGTGAAGGGGTTTGTAATATGTCCTGACAATAGGTTAAGGATGAATAGATTTCCTTGGCATAACCAAGACTACATCACAGTAAAAAAGAAAAATAGTTTAAGGTGGAGAGGGCAACAAAAACAGAAGAAAAAGGTAAAGATAATTAAAGGGCGAAAAAAGAGCAACTGAAAACTTCAAATGAGATATCCATTTAATAGAACAATGGTTATTCAAGAATTCTTACCAATCCAGCAATCTTTTTTATCATTGCAGCTGGATTTGAGTTCAACCCTTTTACCAGTGCCACAATCAATTGCTTAAGCATGGATAGCTTTTTGTCTTTCTTAGCATCTACAATAATGACATCAGCCTTGAAACCCTTGGCTCCCATAGAATGAAGCTCATCTAAAGTTGGAATATTAACAAAGAGCTCCTTTAGCCTTTTATCCTGTAACAATCCATGATATTAAATCATCACAACATGAAGGAAAATCAATGCTCTAAGTGGGCAACCAAACAAATGGAGCAAGTTGGAAAGTAAATTATAAGTTAGGACACAATCCATCAAGTAATGTTCGTCCTCTTTGAAAATATCAACAATTTAAATAATCCAGAAAATGCATTTAGCATTGTTTGAACTTATTTCATTTCTCACCATCCATAGAAGAAAAGAAAGAAAAGAAAAGGCATTTCTCAACAACACACGTGTAGAAAAAATAGTCCAAAGAGGTCAAACATTTTTTGGTCAACAGAAAAAATTCATATCGACTTTCAAAGAAGCAGAACAAAGAGACAATGCAACAGAGGTCATGAGATTGATGGATGCATTTTCTGATACCACTATTTTATCATGAATCTTCCTTCCATCACTCAAGTCTGATTCTGATAGAACTAAATAAAACTATCTCTATCAAAGGTCTAAGAATTTAATAAAAACTAAAAATCAAAAGTTACAATGTTATAAATTTATTTGTTAAAAGCACAAAAGGTCCACCATCTCAACCTAAAAGTTGCACGTTATGCATCAATTTCAAAATTTCTCTTTAATTAAGTGTTCTACAAGGAAATCATCCAAAAAAAGCAAGAAAACGAAGAAGAATTTGACGCCACCCAAGATACTTCCTACTGTAACTATATGGAAGCACGGGCCACATTATCCACAAAAGACCTAATAGTACATTTTAACATGCAACTTCTAACTCTTAGTTAAGAGGCGAGGAAAATATTTGCAATAGAGAAGGTCAAGAAACAGAACAAAAGGTTACATCATAACCAACATAGTTGAGCATAAGAAGATAATGACCACAAATTAAAAGGAAATGATTATCAAACACAAGTATAAACAAGAGAAATAATCTCATAAATGAACTATTTCTTCACAGGCACATTATTTGCGGATCTGTAAAAAAGATTAAGTTCCAGCAAAGATCAGACTACTCAACCAAAGGAACTTATAGCAAATAAATATGAACAAGAATTTAGAATAAATAAATTCTCACCGGTATGACAGAGTAAAAACCATTTGGTATTTGTTTGGAAAGCATCCCAGTGCTCCAGAGAATTTGTGATGCAGTCTGAGAAGACAAACCATCTTCCTCATAACTTTTAGGTGATTCTTTATTACTCAAAGTATCTTCTTGAGAAAGCAAAGAGACAGAGTCAAATTTCTCGATAAAGTCTGAACCCCACCACACAGAATTTGAAGGCCCTTGCTCCACTGGCCCCGAATCATCTCGTGTCTCCTCCATGTCCTTAAATATTTGGGATGTAAAACCATTTCGGTCCCCCACTCCTTATCCCATAAAAGACCTCGCCAGTCTCGCAATGGTTTTTACACAACTAAACAATGTATTAAAAATCTCTTCTGTTCTGGCTTGGTTATGCTGGAGGCCATTTGACCTGCAAAGCTAAATCCTATGTGAAACTGGAAAATTCGTAATGTCAGTTTAAATATTTTTCTTTTATCTAAAAAAAAAAAAAAACTAGAGAGATCACAGTGCAAAGGCACAACATCCCAACAATGATACAGAAGGCAGAAATCAAGACAGTTCAGTCCCACCTCATTTAGAGATCAAAGAGCACCACCACACCAATCTAGTAAAGCTCAATTATTAGAAAGGAGCTCTAAGAAATCAAAGTCAGAAGCCTGATGGATGATTGATTTTGACTAGAGATTGCATCTGCTGATAGATATTTGATTTGACTATAGATGGCAAACAAACATGATTTATTTTGCATGAAGGGCATGCCATTGCCATTGGAGCAGATACGCAGTCATTTACCATTACACACACACACACACACACACACACACACACACACACACACACATGTAAAAGAAGAAAAGAAGATAAAAAATGTACACACAGAATTAACTTAATTAAACAAATTTACTATTTCAGTATTGTTTAAAAATAATTGTGCCAATAATCAATCAATCCTTAATGAATTAAACCTGAGCATTGCAAAATGGGCCTAACAAAGAGAAAGAAAGATCCAATCCTAAATCTAGAACGATATATAAATCTGATAGAAAAGAGATACAAGTAAATAGAGTATGAAATCAAATCTAAAGAGAAAAAGGCAAGAGTGATACCAGCAGATCGAAGCATTGGAAGAAGCTATTGCCACTCCAGCCAACACCAATTGAATCTCAACTCTTCCTTTTTAAACAAACAAAACTCATCTCTTTTTTTCTTTCTAGAAATATATGATAAACATACCCTTTTATTGTGTGTTTGAGTAAGTAGTAAATAGAAACAGAGAGCCAAGGAGGGGAGAGGGGGTTGTAGATGGAGGGAAAGAGAACAGGTCAGGGAGAAGAAAGAGACGGAGAAATATTTATATCTTTTTTTTTTTTAATATGTCTTGACGATGCGGATACGAAAATATTTGGCAAAATCTTTGGTTATTTTATATTGATTGAGAGAGCGCGAGGGATAGGATATTAATAAATAAATAAATAAATAAAAAGATAGAGTTTTGGAGAGATGGGTAACGTGCTGTGGATGCGCTCGATTCGTGTGAGTGATATTTTTTGGTTACTTTGGAGTTATTTATTTATTTATATGTCAAAATTAATTAATGAGGAAATGGTTTTTTTTTTTTTTTTACCTTCTTCTTCTTTGGTTTTTGTAGAAAGGAAAGAAGGGAAGGGTGTAGAGTCACGTGCAAGAGAGCGGGGCATATGGGGACCTCTTTCCGACGGGCAGCTGGCAATTGGGGCCTCCCCGACACCTTCGTTCGCGTGAAGCTCTCTCTTTTGTACTCTCTTTTATTCAATGTGTTTTGTATGAGTTATTTGCCGGATAGCTGACCTCCGCGGCACCACGGACTAGGAATGATTATTTTTTATTTGGTTTAGTTTTTATTAAAAAAATAATTAAATTAAAATTTATTTTAAAAGGAATGAAACTAAATCGTAACCGGATTAAACCAATTCATAACTTAGATATAAATTCAATTAGATTTAATAAGTTAATTTTATTTAATTATATAATAAAAACATAGTAAATGGTCTGAATTTAAAAAAAAATCTTTCATAAATAAGTTGGGTTTAAGTCATAGTCGCTTGCTCATTTATAAAAGATTTTTTTAACAAAAAATACCCAAGAAAACAAAGGATAATTTATCATGTTACTAAAAGACAATAAAAATCACAAAAACAAATTTATATTCTGCATTGAAAAGTGTAAGTGAGACATTCTCCTAGATGAGAAAAAATCTCTTTCCATAAAAAAAAATAAATAAATAAACTTATTAGATAAGTTAAACGCTACCTCGAGACTCGATTCGTGAGGCCAGATAACATCATAGCAAGTTAATAAAAATTCTAGTTTTCAATTCCTAACAATTAAAATCTAGAGAATGAAATAAAAAAATCAATTGAAAAAATTAAAAAAAAAATCAACAAATCTAGGTAAATCTACTAAACCAGATCATGCAAACAAAAGAACCTAATAGAAGGCAAAAATAAAAAATATATAAAGCACAATTCTCAAACTAATTCAACATTGAAGGATGAAACCGAAAAAATATTCAATATTAAAAAATTACCCAAAAAAATACTCGAGTCAACTCGAGCTAACCTGTCAAACTTATCTTGAAGTCATAAAACTAGGATAACCCCATAGAAAAGAAAA
>Ga0325411_1000183_pt1 | contig 61841 bp, 34 predicted proteins | sample PopdelMetagenome_13_FD_206181 | JGI IMG/M metagenome (GOLD analysis project Ga0325411, IMG submission 206181) | Populus deltoides microbial communities from Bellville, Georgia, United States - Xylem-PdIQD-R4 | ecosystem: Host-associated > Plants > Phyllosphere > Stem > Wood/Secondary xylem... | reverse complement strand
TTTTTCTTTTATCCCAAATCATGTATTAATCAAGTAAATTCAAGCTCACTCATTGCCATCATTGTTTTATAAAAATATTAACCCACCCTGCAGGTGGCATGGGAAAAATTTCTAGTATCTATTATGATATATTTGAGATTGTAGTGACGGTGATTGTTCAAAATATTTTTTTGCATAAAAATACATTAAAATATTTTTTTATTTTTTAAATTTATTTTTTACATTAACACATTAAAACAATCTAAAAACATAAAAAAATTTTATTTTAATCAAAATTAAAAAAATCAAAATTTTTAAAAACACAATTTACATCCCATTCCCGCAACCACACACCCTAAGCATCGAGCACGCATAAAAAATGTCTTTCTCCGTATAGTATATAGTTTGAAGTAGTGGGGCAACCTTTTTTTACTGGAAACTGTATTTTCTGAATAGAATTATGGCTTCCTATTAGGATATTGTCCCAACCACTGAACGAATGTTTCGATTATCCAACCACTTGTTATGATGTTACGCTAAACTAAACCGGAACTAATCCACTTCAAATGGCTGTTCAATCCCACTCTCTCTCCCTATTCATCAATGTCATTGTTTATAAAACAACCTGCAAGGATCCATGGCCATGCACAACCCCATCCTCTCTGCCCTTAATTCAGTTCAAAAGTTCACTAACTCTGTTTTAATCTGGTTGAATATAAGAATACTCCCATCAACTCCAACCAACTGTCTATTGGACAAACCTTATTGCATAAGGTGGTCAATCAAGGGCATAACCATGACAAATTCCATTACAGAGATACAGATATAAAAAAATGGAACAAAAACACAGAATATGATTAATGCTTAAACAGAGTCATTACTAATGCCTAGTGATGTATTCAGTAATTGTCCACTTGAATAATAACTATCTATTGGTAAAACCCTAATGAATAAGGCGGTGGGGGGAAGGCCAGGATACAAGAGTGGAGGAGATGACCAACCATGGCCCTTTATTCCATCCAAAAGGATTTCAAGGAACTCTGATGCACCAGGGGAAATGCGGACTATCAAAATTAAATTCAAATGCATTATCAGGAGCCCAAACTGAATAGCAGAATATCACAAGTTACTAATGCTGAATTTAGATGACAGAGTATACCGTTTATTTCAGAACAGGCAAACTTGAAACTTCACTCACACACATGGTGCTAGTTGTCTGTATGAGCTTATGTGTTTCGTCATCTAACTCCACATTATCCTTCTGCATACGCTCTTCAATTATAACTGGCATCTTACCTGCTTTCGCATAGGTTCGTAGAAGAGAATTATATATCATGGTACTCACATGGCCAGCATCCCGAAGTATAACCAGTAGTTTCTCTGCTCCTTCAATGTCGCCCCGCTCCTCCAGATTCTTGAATATATCTCCAATCAACCTTTTATCAGGAGTCCATTTCCTTACACTACATAAGGCTTTCTTAAAATTCTCTAAAACCTTTTCCATCTGCTCCGTTTTCAGATGACCACAAGTAAGAAGCTCCCAGGTAGTATAACAGGGAGTGATGCCCTTTTGCACCATGCGCTGGCAAAAATTTTCAGCGTCTTCCATCTGATTTCTATTGATATAACTAGCAAGAACTATGTTTGAAACCCTAGAATCTCGAGTTGCAGAAACTGATTCCCACTCATTGTAGATATTCTCTGCTCCTCCAAACTCCCCAAGTTTAACAAGTGAAGATATCATACAATTATATTCAGCATCATTCATTTTATTAAACACCGATTTCATCTTATTCCAGGTTCGATGTAGCCCGTCCTTATCCTTCATGTTCGCATGCAAACTGAGAAGAGAGGAGTAGGTGACTCGATTTTTCTTTGAAGCTCTCTTCTCCACTTCCTTCAGAGTATACGCTGCTTTTTCAAGGCATTCCTTTTTGATATACAAGTTGGTTAACGTACTATACGTTACCCAATCTGGATCTAATTTTGACTTCTTCAGCTCCATAAAGACTTTCTCTGCTGTTTCCACATCGTTTTGCGAGGCACACGCAGTTAACCACATATTATAAGTAACAACATCAGGTGAAGTCTTTTTCTTTAACTCTTGAATGATCTCCGCGACCTTTTCCAACTGCCCATTTGCAACATACACTGATAGCATATGGTTATAAGGAAGAGCATTCTTCAAGAACCCACATTCAGACATTTTCTCCATCAAAGCCTCCGCTTTGGAGATCGATTTATTCTGGACATAAACATGGAGAAGAGCTGAGCATGCTTGATAATCCCTCATTTTATCAGGAATATCTTCAAAGAACTTCTCTGCGCTATTTAGACCACGAATTTTCGCAATCAAGTCCAAATGAACAGCATAATCACCCGGTACAAGCTTTATATCAGACTGCTTTGTCATCCATTCACATACCTACATATCTAACAACTAATCAGGTAAAAATCACAACAAAAGCACTCTAAGATTAACAGCAGCCTCCTAAATTAAAACAAACAGTTCTAAAAAATAAAGCAAAGACAATCAATCTGATTCTGACCTCGAGGGCGTGCTTGTACCGCTTCAGCTTACGGAGCTCTCTAACAATCCGGTTCAGCTCGTACTTTCGGACATTGTGTCCCTCTTCCTTCCATTTCCTTATTGTTATTACTGCACTCCGTTTTCCATACACCAAACTAAACAGCCTCCTTCCAAGCGTGTCTCCACCACCACTCTTTTTCCCTTCTCCTCCGCTAACAATACCCTTCTCCGTCACTGCAGCAGCCGAGAACTGCCGCGCGGCGGCTGCAAGGGTTCCCCGCACGTTCCGCACCAACATTTCCAAAATGCAGGCCGAGGTTTAAAACTGGGCTGGATATTTAAACAAAATGCATGGGCCTATATGAGGCTTTAATTGATTGAGCCCTAAACAACAAAGCCCAAGAAAAAAAAACAAAGCTAGTTCTAGCTTCACTAGACGCGCGAGATCACTTTGAAAATCTCAAATCTCCAACGAACTCGGTGTCCAAGCTTGATGCTCACTCACAAAATGAATTAAAAAATAAATTACTAAATATAAATAGCAGACTCTCCCATCGTATTACTCTTTATTAATTTCTTGATTCCCTCGTTTTGCAGTCGCGCTCTCTATTTTTTTTATTCTTAAAAAGATTCAATGCCAGGCGGGAATTCTGCTGCCGCCGGCGGGAAGACTGGCGTGAGAATCGTAGTCGTCGGAGACCGTGGAACAGGAAAATCGAGTTTGATTGCGGCGGAAGCCACCGAATCTTTCCCGGAAAACCTATCTCCTGTGCTTCCACCCACTCGCCTCCCTGCCGATTTCTTCCCCGATCGCGTTCCTATCATTATCATCGACACTTCTGCAAGGTAAGCATTTCTGTATTTTATACACACATACGCATTGTATACGTATTTTTAATGTTAGTTAAAAGTTAGTTTGCTTGAATTTGTTAAAGCTTGGAGAGTAGAGGAAAGCTAAATGAAGAATTGAAGCGAGCTGATGTGATTATATTAACTTACGCGTGTGATTTTCCGTTGACGCTTACTCGTTTGAGTAGTTTTTGGCTTCAGGAATTTCGTCGATTAGAGGTTTTTTTTCATTTCTTTTTCTGTTTTCTTATTTACAATTTTTGTAATTATAATGCAGGTTATTAGTTGGTGAATGTAATGTTACTTTGTTTTTTTTTTTTTTATTAGGTGAAGGTACCGGTGATAGTGGTGGGTTGCAAAGTAGATTTGAGAGATGAGAACCAGCCGATTAGCCTCGAGCCGGTTATGGGACCAATCATGCAACAGTATAGGGAGATTGAGACCTGTATAGAGTGCTCTGCTGTTACCCTTATGCAGGTATTTATTCTCTGGATAGAGGCAATTGAATTTCATAGCAAACAATTACATCCAAGAATTTATTGAGACATGCATAGAGCGCTCTTCTGTTTTGTTTCGTTATGTTATGATGAATTGTAAAATGTTGTAAGAGAACGGAAAGTTGGTAGTGATGTCGAGAGCTATAAAAGTAGAAAAGGATAAAGAACTAAGGGATTTTTTCCTTGCAACTAGTTCTGTTTTGATGACCAGGCTTCCAAATTTTTGAGCCTATTGTGTTGGAAGGCAGAACTTTTTGGTTCATATAGAGGTGTTGTCATGCTTTATTAGAACATTAACCTTGTTATTTTCTGCGTTGAAACTCACATGGTAGCAGTATAAAAGGTTAGAACTTAAGAACCAAAGTTAACTATATGTAGGTCCCTGACGTTTTCTATTATGCTCAAAAAGCTGTACTTCATCCAACAGCTCCTTTGTTTGATCAAGACACTCAAGCTTTGCAACCCCGATGTATAAGGGCATTGAGAAGGATATTTATTCTATGTGATAGTGACATGGATGGTGCACTCAATGATGCAGAGTTGAATGATTTTCAGGTTTCCTTTCCCTTTTCTACTCTTTTACATTTCTTCATGGACAAATTGAATATTACAACAAACAATAAAAATTATTAAACATTCACTTTCTCAATAATGGCAAACTATATTATTAAAATAATGAGAATGATAATCCAAAACGGAGAATACGATTTCCTTCTAGTAAAAAGGAACCAGAAATTAAGACATTGAGGGACCCCAATTCACTGAATATCAGTTAGAGTAACTTCTTTGAAAACCCCTCTAATGCTAGGCAGGGTACCCCTTAAGAAGCCCAAAACTACTTTTCAATTCTGTTGCTGGGGATTCTGACATGTTGCAATAATGGTAACCAGGTTAAATGTTTTGACGCTCCACTGCAGCCTGCTGAAATAGTGGGTGTGAGAAGAGTTGTGCAAGAAAAGAAGAAAGAAGGGGTCAACGACCTGGGGCTTACCCTTGAAGGGTTCCTGTTTCTCCATTCTCTTTTCATAGATAAAGGGCGCCTTGAAACTACTTGGGCTGTTTTGAGAAAATTTGGCTATGACAATGATTTAAAACTCAGAGATGATTTTCTTCCAGCTCCATCAAAGCATGCTCCTGATCAGGTGTGTGTGACTGATATACATTATTGGACTTCTCGTCTGGTGTTGGTTCTTATTAATTCTTGTAGAGTTTGTTCTGTCATCATGCAGAGTGTAGAGTTGACAATTGAAGCTGTAGAGTTTGTTCGTCGGGTGTTCCGATTGTTTGATACCGATAATGTATGTATTAACTGTTACCAGATTATTGATCGTCACTTCCTGGAAGTTTGTTTTCTTTTTCCGTTCATATGTAATTTACCTCCAAAAGAATTTCTAATGTTTCAATCTTTACACTTAATAGTATGGAGCCTTACGACCTACTGAGCTTGATGAGCTATTTTCAACTGCTCCAGAAAAGTAAGTCTGGTTATTTGCTTTTGTTCCTTGATTTTCTTTGCTATAATTTGCCAGTGTTTGTTCACTGTGTATTTTATTGGGTGCATTGGTCTTTGTTGGGTGAAAAATGATTCAAGTAATAAATCCACAAATTGCATGCATCTAATTCTACTGCTTACACATCATATGTGATGATGAAAGAATACATGTTTCTCATTTTAAACTTACACGTCATCAGTTTATAACGGGAGTTTGAACAAAATACAACCTTGCATCCCCGTGCTTCATGTGGGTCTAAATTTAGACAATTTGACCCTGCTTCGAAACAGTATGCAGGCCTGGTTTTATTCAAGATAGGACTGGACTTTATCAGACAGAATAGGACTAGGGTGTTTTTGGCTCTAAGTATAAAGGGGAGGGATGGTATGGAAAAAAATACTTGTGATGCTTGTCCATGGGATCGGACATGGTGATGGTAGGAGGTGGGGCAGAAATTCACATATTGTCCTGTACTTTGCATGAGCAAAACACTAAAACAATAGAGCGGCCCCACCTATCTCTGCAAGTACTACATATATGTACACTAGTTAGCTTATTTCAACTATTTTTTGCCTTTAACGCAAAAATTCATGCAAAGCTGAACTCCTTATAACCTCTCCATGATAAAAACATATATTCAAGGATTGGAATGAAAGAGCCAAATTTTTCGTATTTAAATTTATCTAAATGTTACAAAATAGAAAGCTCATGAAAATGCCACTTCAATGCAAAGAGCAATAAACATTTGTATCTCAGAACAAAATCATAAAATGAACAAGCATTGCTTCAGATTTACTACATCTTCAGTTTTCCTTCTATGGCTGGATTCGGTTAATGAGCTAGATGTTTGATCCAATTCTAAATTCTAAAAAAATAAAACAAAATATAGGATATTTTTCTAGGCATGTATTTTTCCTCCTTCCAAAAAGTTTGGGAATATTTCATTGTTATGTCAAAAAATATTTTAAGGTATGCTTCCTGTAGATAGAATATCTAAACAAAATTCTATTGATCAATGGTTGAAAGCTGGTAACAAGCAAAGCAGGTTTGGCACGTCCATTTCTTGTTTCTTTAAAGGTAGTTTTGCAATGCTGCATAAGAGCTGCTTCCTGATTGTCCAATCTCTGGAGGACTTTGTATCTTGTTAATTATGAGGAGGAACCTATGATATCAGGATGATGAGAAGCAAGCATGAAGATATGAAAAATTGGCTTGTCATCTCTTTCCTGTTGCAGCTGCTACTGCAAGACCTCAAATTTGTTGTTTTTCTGTCAAAGGGAAACTTTGATTGCAAATACAGTAATTTGTTTTGAATGACAACTGCAAATACAAGAAGAACATTGTTTTTTCTTTGTATCGCTTCACAGCATTGCCAACAATTATCTATGATATAGCATTGAGGGTATTAGGCATAGCTACATTTCCTCTCAGTTTCTGTTGCAGTTATTTTCTTTTGACTGCATCTGCATTGGAAGCAAGGACTAAATATTATCCCTTTTCCAATCTGCTTTTTTTTCAAGTTTCCTAGGGTCTTGCAAATTGCTGTAATGGGGTTTCTTCTGTTTACATAGTACTTGTAAATGTGCTATTCATTTCTATATTTCAGTCCTTGGGGTGAGGCTCCTTACAAGGATGCTGCAGAGAGAACCACACCGGGAAATTTAACTCTGAAGGGTTTTCTATCTGAGGTTTGCAGTGCTAACTACTCTTTATCTAGTTCCTGCTCATTCTTGGTGGCTTTAACGCATTCCAACATGTTATGCTATGTGACAACAGCTTTCTCTTGGCCACCTTAAACAATTTACTTTCTTGCACATGCCCCGTTTCTATTCCTTTTGTTGTTTGATGGTGGTGAAGGCATGATGCGTGGAAACATCTGACATCAGCCTTCTGAAAAGTCCTCTTAAACATGAAAAAATAATGGGTATTTTTGGAGGCTTACAAAAGATACTATTAAATGAACCCATGGTGATGATATGCTTATAACTTGGTAAAACACTTGGTGCCAGTATTCTGTGAAAGTTATGGAGTCCTTATTCGGAGGAATCTGCTACTCTGGCTATCTTATTATGATGGAAGCTTGGTTAGTGTTTCTCCAATTTGTCTGGGAGAGGCCTGTCTTTATATACTGCTTCGGAGTTGTTTTGCTATAATTACTTATCTTCTTTATTGTTTCCTTGAACCAAAAAATTGACCTGTGGTTACTGTTTATCTCTTTCTGTGTCTTTTCTACTTTTCTTTCTCTTTTCTGTGTTTTTGGGGAAGAATATCCTCGTTCTCTGTTTATCTCTTTCTGTGTCTTCTCTACTTTTCTTTCTCTTTTCTGTGTTTTTGGGGAAGAATATCCTCGTTCTCTCAACAAAATGGAAGACTTCTTTATAAATATTTGTCTACATCCATTTTTTATCTCGTCACTTTTAAGTCCATTACTTTTAATCTTCTTGTGCTATCTGTCAAATTTATTTATATTGAACATTTTTTTGCAGTGGGCTCTTATGACCATGCTGGATCCACGAGGTAGTTTGGCTAATTTGCTATACATTGGATATGGAGGAAATCCTGCTTCAGCACTTCATGTTACTCGGAGAAGATCCGTTGATCGTAAGAAGCAACAAGCAGAAAGAAATGTTTTCCACTGCTTAGTTTTTGGCCCTAAAAATGCTGGAAAGTCCACTCTGTTGAATTCATTCTTAGGAAGGTATTGTCTCAAACCGATGTCATGTCCATTGTAGCCAATATGCTCCAGATAATTTCATCCGATAACTTCTCTGAGTCATTCAAGGAGAACCTAGTTTTGTTTCCAGTTGTTTTGTTTTTTTAGTTCTGCTTTCTACTAAGCAATAGTAATTTTCTGCTGCCAATTCCAACACAGGCCATTCTCAGAAAGTCATGAACTGACAGCTGGTGAGCGCTATGCAGTGAATGTTGTTGACCAGCTTGGGGTACGTATGTTAGCCACTCTGTTAGGTGTTAGTTCTTTAGAATAGCATTCTAAACAGGTCTTTTTCAAAACATGAATGCAAATATGTTTCAATTTGCATTTATGATCTGATATTAAGGAGAATGTACCGGGTCATCTTCATCAAAGTATCATAGACATAAGCTATATGGTCATGCAGTTGTCCTTGCAGGGGAATAAGAAGACTCTTATTTTGCGAGAGATACCAGAAGACGGAGTGAAAAAATTTCTATCCAATAAAGAATCTCTGCCGTCCTCTGATGTTGCTGTATTTGTTTATGACAGGTAAATTTGACTGGTGATTTTTAGCAAGGCAAGTTTGACTCCCTTGTATTTATTGGTAGTCCATTAGCTGGTAGATGATCTCTTTTATGACCATATATTATGTCTGTCTCAATTATATGACTGTGATTGGTGCATGTTATCTTCATTTTACCAAATTCTTCAACTATTGGCTCTGCTCCATCCTCCACAAATGCATGTACCATGTGAGTTTCACGTGCACATACCTTTAAAGTGTATGAATGGCATTGAATTTCTCTTGGAAGGGGAAGAAATATACTATTGGAATTAGTTTCTTCTTTATACTTGTTAATTTCCTCTCTTTAAACATATAGATATCATGGCATGACATATGATTCTTATTGCCAGTTCGGATGAATATTCTTGGAAAAGGTCAAATGAACTTCTTGTAGAGGTTGCTAGGCATGGAGAAGAAAGTGGTTATGGGGTGCCTAGTCTCATTATTGCTGCTAAGGATGACTTGGATCCACATCCAATGAGTGTGCAAAAATCAGTAAGGGTATACATTTTGTCATTGAAACCTCGTCTTTGCATGCCCAATTTCCGAAATTTGGTACCAAAAGTAATATCTTGCAACTTCACATACACATTGCCCGTCACTTGTATTATTTTTAAGCTATGCTTGTGGTGATAGTTCCAAATTCGTCTTCAGGTTTGCCAAGAGCTGGGAATAGGGGCTTCTATTCCTATCAGCTCAAAGCTCGGAGATATGAATAATGTTTTCTGCAGGATCTTAAGTGCCGCCGAACACCCTCATTTGAACATTCCTGAAACTGTGGCCGGGAGGAAACGCAAGCAGTTCCACCAGCTTGTCAATCACTCTCTCCTGTTTATGTCAGGTTAAGCCTCCCACCCCCACTGGGGAAAAAGAAAACTCACTACACTGATGCATGAACACAAACGACACTCATATCATGCTATACATGTCTGCATGAATTGTCTCAACTTTGTTTTACATGTGCAGTTGGCGCTGCTTTTGCTGTTGCTGGAATGGCAGCTTTTCGTGCCTACAGTGGAAGGAGAAATTCTCCTAGCTAGCTTCTATATGATTTGACCATTCATCAACTCCTGCGATTTGCTGGCTTTGAAACTTTGAAGGAAGGCTTTTCCAAGTTTTTGCAATTGAAGCGCATGATGGAGCCCGTGTATATAAAACATCTACAATTCTTTCAACCACACTGCAATAACCTTCTAATTCATGTTCTGATTTTTTTCTATCTATAACTTTGCTAAGCCTCTATCATTTTTCTAGTTTGCTAGGATTTATGCCTTCGGCATTGTTGAAGTACTACAGAATGTGGACCGTCTCCTTTTGCTGTGGTGCTATCAAACCTGTCTCTTTATAATTGCATCTATGCGCGCGCGTCCCAGTTTGTGTATTTGTATATAAGAAAATCACCTTGTGCAGGCACACCTTCCCTCTCCCGTATGGTTGTGTTAAGAGCATGGTTGTCTAAACCGGACCTGATATGGCGGGCCTTGCCCAGCCAGCCACCAGGTTACTGATTCAGTGGGGAGGGTTGAAATGAATTGCTTAAAATAGTAAAAAATAATTAAAATCTGAAATGAAAGTAGTTCAGTTGTTTTGTTCTGTCTCGTATTTTGAAGATTACAATTTGCATTCTATACATTATATAACACTTTATATTCTTACTAATTAAATTGTAATATTTTATAAAAGTAATGACTTTGGTCTATAGTTGTTATAATTTTTTTTATGATTTAATTGGAATAAAATAATAAATAAATATTAAAGGTGAATTTTATTTTAGGCTCCCAGATGTGAATAAATTTTATTCTTGAAATGTTATTTATTAGTTTTATTATAAAAGAATTAATAACTTCTATGCATAATGTAACATTTTCTCATAGAAAAGTTAGAATTTACTATTAAATTGACATTGATTAATTTAGATAAAGTATATGTTTTATGGTATTAAACTATTTTCTTGGTTATTGCAACTTTTGTTATTGTTTTTATTGATAAGTCTAGTACTTCAATGCCATGTGATTCCTGAAGTAAACTTGAAAAATATATCTTGAAGTAGACTTTCTTGTGTCTGTATAATCAATAAAATCCAAACCAATCACCTCAAGGTGACCAATATGTCTATAAGTGATCAGTATACCTGATAACTTTCTTACAAGTTTTTCGATGATCTATTCCTGGATTACTTTGTATCTTCTCAATATTTTTATTGTAAATACCAAGTTAAATCTTATCCAGACCTGTGCATATATTAATTTGTCAATTATAGATGCATAGAGAATGTTACTTGTCTCTTTTTTTTCAATGCTTTTTGTAGATATTGATTTTGATTGAATTTGTTACCTTTGACAATGAATACTATCAAAAATGTATAATTTGACTTCTTGAATCTTTCCAAAACTTTTTCAATATAGATATTTTGAGATGTTTTTAATGTCCTTAGATATATGTCTTTTTCACAATAAAGTTTTGAGAAATAAATTACTTTGTCTCATTTAGCACATGTAAGTCATTACCCCTATAAAAAAAAAATTGGATTATTTATAAGATTATCTTTATATTTTATTTAATAATTAAAGAGTCTTTCCAAGTAAAATTATTATAAATGAACTGAAATTCAATGTCCTAATACTCACTTTTGGGAATTGAATTCTCCATCTCATATCTCATATGAATCTATGTCTCCTCTCTCCATAGAAAATGAATTCTTATAAAGCTCTTTATTTTGGAACTGTCTTTGTTAAGACCACCATTGTTCAAGCGATTCATCAATGCCAAACTCATTTCTCCAGCGAATCGTGTTCTTGAGCATGGCGAAGGCAACTTTCACCGTGAAATCCATTTAAATATTTCTTCTGCCAGCACCTTCGAGTGCTTAATTTCTTGCCATAAATCATAATCAAAGAACTGTTTTTTTCCCCCTCCATGGAAAAAGAAACTTGATTGGACAAAGTGATATAGCGATGATCACGGATGGGTACTTAGGGGGCAAGGACTCTTGAATCCTCCTCGGGCTATTTTTGTAGGAGACAGTCCCGTTGCTCGCCACTTAATTGTTTTCCATATTTGTTTCCTTGATGGGACTTGTTTGTCGTCATTTTCTATCATTCCATCATCTAACAACCTTACAATTTTAAGGTATAGCATAATAATAATAATAATATAATTAAAAAAAAATGCAGATTAAATGTTAATCATTGCTATTAAAATTAAATAAATTGCGTCCAAATACGAACTTGAAATCACAATTTGTATGAATAACTCTTCATTTTATAATTTTATTGGGTCATTTTATAGACATTTATTTGAATTGAAATTATATTTGGTATTGGCTGAAGCATGAAAGCAGGGGTCAATTTTAGAATATAATTTTATTTTATTTAAATTAAAAATTATCATAAAAAAGTTATACTATTAAATCAAAAAAAAAATAATTAGATTTATAATAAATATTAAATTTATAACAAATATATAAAAAAAATTATTAAATTTATGAACTAACTAAATATGAAGATATGTAAAAAATTAATATTTTATAATATTAAAAAGTACTTATTTATAAAAGCAAAAAACTGTATTTTTCATGTTTTTTCTTCGTTTGAAAAACTTGTATTGAAAAACTATGAAAAACCTCTAAAAGTATAAATTTGAAAACTAGAAAAGTACGTAGTTCTTCAGTTTTACAGAGGGAGAAATACTGCATTTAAATAGAAAGTTCCAGTTTCTTCAATTTTTCAGAAAATTGAAGTATTATTCTGTTTTCAAATAGCCCCCTTAACAAGTGAATGAGTTTTAATATAGATAGAGATGAACCTTTTCACTAAGTAATGGCATCTCCTCTTGTGCGTAGGGGGGGGAAAAAAACACCCTGTAGGCTGTAGTTGATTGTTTGATACAGTAGATGAAATGGCTGTCAGCAACACCTAGAAATAGTTTTCATACTCGACTCGAAGACCGCCCACAAGAAAAGTACAGGTTATTAAATCAACTCATGGATCTCTCGATGAATCTAGGTCAATTATTTTATTAAAAAACTAATATTTTCTTCCTCTCTTGAGTTGATTCATCCATTTTTAGAACTTGTTTATTTCAACTAGAAACTCAACCCGATAAAATCTTTAAATCTTAGAAATTTTGGGTGAACCTACCAAACAGTTTATCAACCACGCGGCTAGCTATTTGACAACGATAATTATTTCAAATGTCACCATAGACCCTGCTTTTCTTGGCGCACAGTGTTTGGATGTGTTCATTGATTGAACACTTCATGAGCACCATTCATGGTAGCATCATAGCGCAGTCACTTTGGAGACATGGTGCAGATTCATGCAGCTGATACGGATCTTTAAAACGTGTTCGTCTTCAATTATATGATCAATGCTGGTAGGGAAAGTCAGGTTTTGATGAGTGAAGGAGAGCAGAGGTATCAGCTAGGGCAAAGGGAAGATCTCCTTTAAGAGATGCGGTGAAATGGACTGAGCATCTCGTGAAAATGAGGAGCGGATGATGTGAAAGGGTTGGATTCTGGTAAATCAACTTGACAAAGAAAGAGTTAAAGAAGATCTCTCATTTCACTGATGCGATCCATCACTCCCAAGAACAACATTGATCCCGCTATCTTCACCATTGTCTCAGCCTTATGTTTTGCTTGATATATGGGCATGGCGTGCTTTTGACTGTTTCCTCCATGCGTGCATCATATCAAATATATTTGTCTTCACAATACACACATTTCCATTGTATATTTGTAAGAGACAGGATCTGACCATGACTTGATAGATATATGTTAATATGCTCTTCACTTCCTGCAATTTAGGCAAGTGCTGGGCAAATTGAAACATTTAATGGTGATCAAAATTGAGATTTTTTCTAAATGTTGTGGATGCCGCCGTGTCCCTGCAAAGCAAAACCTAATTATGCCCTTGAGGCCACATTATGTGGAAATAAATCGATATATATATTAATTGTTGTATTAGTGTGTTTATATATACACACACACACACACACACACACACACACACACACCTAATAAACCATTGGAATAATTACCTAATATTCTAAAAAAAATTGCGGGTTGTCATTATTTATTTGAACAGGAAAGCTGCTCTCTAGATTTTTTTTGTTCATTAAACTTTGTTCAGTTCATTTATTGTTTGGTCAATGAAATTCTAACGTTTTACATTTGGATCCAAAAATTTATTTTTTTACATTTTAATTCTTGGAAATTGAGAAAAGATAAAGAAAATTGTTAAAAACTATTAAAAAGAAAGAAAATTATCAGTTGTTGATATTCTAATCACAAAAAAGAGTTATTGTGATATAAATGGATTGAAATTTTAAAAGAAAGTTTGATGGAGATGATTTTTCTATCTTAATGCTAGAAAAAGAAACCGTGATCAATATATATATATATATTGTTGTAAAGGAGAAGGAGAAGATTTTTATTAACAGGGGTAAAAAATTTCTAGTTAATTATAAAAAAACTTGAAGAAAATAAAAAGGTAAATTAGTATGTGAAAAGTACTGACGGTCGAAGATTTTGCCGAATAAAAAGGGGACAAATTACGAATGACAATTTCATAATTAAAGCAAAATCTCCTCTACCTTTTTAGCAAGACAACCAACGACATTAAGAGGGAAAAAAGGCTTGAAAATTCTCTCATCTCATTCATTTTCTTCAAATTCTCTCAAACTGAATTGAATGGAGAGTGTGGACTGACTAATCCATACAAAAAAAAACTAGACTAGGTTCGTAAACCTTACAAGGAGAGAGATTGGGCGTTCAGTTAGTTGTGGCAAGAGGCTTTTTTTAAAATAAATACACTTGTTTTATCGGTTTTGGATGGGGGATGACAATTCCTAATTTTGAATTGTTAGGGTTTATGTAGATTTTAATGGAAATGTTAAATTGTATAAATTTATAGCAATTAGGGATTGTGAAGACACGAGTAAAGATCAGAAGGGAGAGATTGAAAACTAATTTTAGAAAATTAAAACCTAAATGGCCGGCCATAATTTGATATTTTAGGGGAATTTGGGAATTTGAATAAATTGTGTAAGATTGGTGTTCTAAATAATGTATTATGCTTAAATTGAATGGTATAATGATGATAATGTGTTCAATTTTGATTGTAATTAATGTGGAATAAATTGGTTAAAATTGATTATGTTGGTTAAATATAGAAAGTGGTGGGATTGTGTTAGTTTGGTGTTTTAGATAATGTTATTATGCTTGAAATGATTGGTAGGATTACGGTAATGAGCTTAAATTTTTTTTGGTAATTAATGTGGAATAATTCAGTTGATATTGGTTTTGTTGGTTAAACATGGAAAATAAAAACATGGAATTATGTAACTAGATAATGTTATTATGCTTAGATTGATGGTGATGATTATCTATATAGAATGAAGTGGTTGATTTAAATATAGAACAATATAAATATGAAAATTTATAGACTTGTGTAAGTCTTCAGTGGTTAAATGATGTTGTATGCCTGAATTTGATAAAAAGTTTGTAATTTGAATGATTTTGTTTTTAGGGTCTTGATTGACGTATTTGGCAGAAAGAATGATGATGCATTTGAATAAATACGGACAATATAATTAATTTGGGTATTAATCCAAGATGTTTTCTTGAATATTAAGAAGGACATGTAAGGTTAAACTAATGGTCGAGGGAGCATATACTATGGAGTGCTAAATAAATGTCCATCAAATCATATTTTACTCTAAGAAATGTTATTGTGAAAAATCTCTTTACAAATATATAACATGTTTTGAAATGAATTATAAAAAACATATAAAATACAGTTGTTGTTTGGATGAAAACTAATTGTTTGGATGAAAACTAATTATATTAAATATAATCGATCAATTGGATAGAAACTAATTGTATAAAATATAATATGTTATATAGACAGAGACTAATTGTATAAACTGAGTCAGTTGGGTGGATGAATCTAGTTATAAAAATAGGTATTTGTTATAAAATTATATGAAGATTAATTATAAAAAAATGTCCATCAAAATATCTTATTTTTTACTTTATATAAACAAATTGTATTTGCACGGTCCAATAAATCAAATGGTTTTAGTTCAAACCAACGATAAATGAGTACCTATGTTAGCCAACTATGGACATGTACTGCTTGTTTCCAAAAGCTTTTAACCATCTACCAAAGGGCCCCCTGTGACTTGATAAGCAGGTGGGAAACATGGACGGCTGGGAATGCCCCACCATAATTGATACTGGGTCCCACTCTACCCGAGTCTTGCTAGTCATTGGCCCACAGCCAATGAAGACGTCCCCTTTTTCCTTTTTCCTTTTTCCTTTTCCTTTTTTCTTCTTGGAACAGCAGGTGCAGACGACATCCTCAGATGAAGAAGCCTGTCTTTCTGGATTTCTTGAGGCCCCGGTGAACCGAGACTCAGACTCGGGGGTCATGAATGATTGAGAGATGACCAGTTCCCAAAAAAGAAAAAAGAAAAAAAAGAAAACGGAAAGGGGAAACGAGAGAGGACAAGAAATATGAAGATACCGAACAGGTAGAGTAGATTACAGAATCTCTCAAGGTTTGTGAGTTGTGGGCCCTGATTGGATACTTTCATGGATCCTCTGTGATCTCTAATTTGTCAGCCATCACAGGAAAAAAGCCCAGAATTTGGTCCACCCCTACCTCATAGCATGACTTTTAATTCTCCCTCAATTATTTTCCATGAAATGAAATGTTGCTGGTTATCTACACGCGCCTCCAGGAGACTGTATCACACACCCAGGATAAGCCTTGTCCACGTGGATTCCCAGGGTTTCCAGTAATTCCTCGATTTTCATTGAGCTTCTGTTTTTTTTTTTTTTTTTTAATATTTTAAGCAAACTTTATTTCTATGGGAAATTCATGGTGGACGATGCGATAAAGTTAGCCGGGCACGTTGTATACAGGTGTATTGTTTTTTAAAATATTTTTTAATTGAAGATGTATTAAAATAATTTTTTATTTTTTAAAATTTATTTTTTATATTATTATATTAAAATAATTTAAATACATTAAAAAATTAAAAAAAATAATTTTTTAAAAAGCACTTTTAAAAAGTAAAAACAAACAAACTCTATAATAATTTAACCAATTTAAGATATTATATTTTCTTAATGTTTATGATTGTGATAATATTTGTTTTTTAAAGTGTTTTTTTGTTTGAAAATATATAAAAAAATATTTTTTAAAATTTATTTTTAATATCAGCATATCAAAAATTATATAAAAAATTAATTTAAAATAAAAAAATAAAAAATTTCAAAGAAACTTTTTAAATACAAAAATAAACGAATGAATCTTCCACAGTACAATTATTAAAATAAAAACTTGGGGAATAAAAATTCCAAAACATTTTCTTGGAGACAACTCATAGTTGATAATGATTAGTAATGGATTCATATTAAATAAATTTGTGCGACCCACCAGGCGGGTCAAGTTGAGAAATTTAGAGCTTGTCTAGACCAAATTCTTAACTAAATCAGACTAAATATCTAATCTCTCAAATTAATTCAACCCAACTAGATTTTTAATAATCTAATTAATTCTAGTTGAAATACATTTGGGTCAACATTTTATAAAAAAATATATTATTATTATTATTATTTTAATAAAAATAATTGATATTAATTAACTTAGTGATCCGCACGTTTACCCGACAACTCAGCTATTCAAGTTTTTTATTATTATTATTTTAATCAATCCTGGATAAGTCTGACAATTATGAACAAAAAATATTGGTGTTCTAAATTTGATATATTTGGGCTTCACCGTGGAAAGGTCAAGAAGTTAAGATTCGAGGGTCCTGTTTGGCAACGTCTTCAAAACCGCCAACACCCAAACGTGACGTTGGAAAGATAAGCACCAATGAACTCTGCAAAGATTTTGGTCGAAAACCAACCGTGTCCATGGGCCATGTTAATGTGTTTTGTCTGTTTTATGGTCCCTGTTTTCTTTTTATTACTTCTTTTTTCTGGAAGATCATCGATTGCAAATATTCCCTTCTTTTTTTAAATATTCCATTTATTTAATTAAAAATTAATTACTATCTAAGATAAAGTCCAAGTACATAGTTATAGGACAGTAGTAGCGTTGGTATTACAGTAATAATTATTTTGAAAAAATATATATATTAAAATAATATTTAAATAATGTATGTAATTAACCTCATCTTATTTTCACTTATTTATTAATTGGTCTCCTTTTTTTTAACGAGGAACAGTATTGTATTTCTCATTTTAATTATTTCTGGGCCATACATATCTTAAACATATTCGAACTTGCTGTTCTGAGTAGTGATTTAAAAAATATTTGTTATTATGGGTGCAAATTTCATCAAATTGAGCAGGAATTCTTAGACTTTAACCAATGAGAAACTATTCAATGAGTGAGGCAGTCAAGTTCTCAATCGAAATCATGATTTGTTAATCCCGTACGTTGCCCTATGAAAATCAAGATTGATAGGGTTAATTATGAAAGATGATCACCAGAGACAGGATAGATTGATGGCGTGGACGTCCAGCAACTATTTATAAAGCATTGCATATTTGATAAATAGGATGAAAAGGAAAGTCCCAATCAGAATCAGATACATATATGCATGTGTGGAGAACAATCTACTTGAACACGTAGGACTTGTTCGAAATGGGTAGCACGATTTGAATGCCACAAAAACAAAAAACAAAATACAGCCTTCCTGGTTGGCATATCACAAGGACGTCGTCGACCACCAGCCATGTTTTCTTGTATAAGGTTCAAATATGTGCGGCCCTCCACAATATTATTCCTGTGTATATATGATATATTTATGTGGTGCCGATTTCAGGTGTAGCTAGCTAATGGCATGCATGCCATGCCCATATATTATATGGACAAGGACAGCCAGACCGTAGCTTCGCAGATTGGATAAACGAAGAATGAGTCAGCACGTTGAAGAGCGAAGAGCTTGGAGCTTAACTCACAGAAAATGGAGAACAGGGACGGCAAGTTTTGTATCTTCGCTTGGTAGGGTTTGTGGTGCTTATTGTGTCCATGGTTGGGTGGGCAGAGTGGTGGGGTTTGAATACTATTAAAAAGACTACTAATTTCTTTTGTTTGTTAATTGGTGGATGGCATGCATTAATACTATACACAACAAAAACTAGCTTTCCATTTCATTTTTATGTAAGCTCATCACAAAGCATACGTGCATTCATTAATTCCTCTCCCCAAGCAATATTGAGCTTCATCTCTTTCAAAAAATTTCACCCTCCCTCCCTGAGTTTGACAGTGAAAAACGAAGCCTACCACGACAGCCATTTCGCTATGAATATATATATGTGATCATGGCTAATAATTTTAAAAAAAAAACTACAGAGTATATTATACCGTTGTAATCAATAGAGAAAACAATTATAATTGGGTTTCTCGTGTACCTTGTTGCATGTGTATTATCATTATATATATATATATATATATATATATATATATATATATATATATATATATGAAGTCGACCACGGAAAATAAATTATGGGTGGTGAAGAGGCTAATATTAATTACAATCCATACACTTCCTTACTGGTACTGTTGGTGAAATCTTGGCATGCAAGGAAGAAAAAAAAGTGCAAACAAGATTAGTCTTTAGAGATAACTTTATCATAATATTTTAAAAAATAAATGAAAAAAAAAAAAGAAAATGAAGGGCTATCTAACAAAAAAGTCAGTTTAATTAAATACTGTAACTTTATCATAATATAGGGTCTCTGGGTGTAAGAGAAAAGTAAATTATGTAGCTCTTTTAGTATATTTTATTATAATAATAATAATAATGAATATATCATTTGTGGAATAAACAAACAAATAAAAATAAAGAATTGATCATCTATAATTTAATTAATTATTTCGAATAGAATCTGGATATATATAATATATTAATTGAGCCACACATTAAGATGTAACAATCCAATAAGAATGATGAAGTTACATCACCTACCACAATTAAAATTCCATAATCTTTTCAAGAGAATCTAACTCAACTGATCTTCAATACCAAGAATTGATGTTATTTTAATAATTCTAGGGCATAAATACACTATTAATTATGCATATATATGCTTCTTTTTCTTTGAACAAATTATATGGAAGCTGAACCTCTTTCAATCTTCCTTGATATGATTGTCCATCTCTCTCTTTCTCTTTTCTGTCACATGGCATGCATGCTAAAGGACTCTCCTGAACCCATCAACGCAACTTGCAATCCACCTCCAAAGTAGATGCATGCCAGGCACCGTGAGTAGTCATTTTACACGCATTCTATATATGTATATACGTGCTCTATATATGGAGCTGTAAGAAATGGCAAACTTACTAACTTACCACTACAAATTAAAATACAAAAAAAATAAAATCATTCCATGTCGCTTTGCATCGCGGTCGATATCGAAAATATCAGCCAAGACGCACCACCACTCGTTTCAGTGTTGTTTTGTTCAAGCTGGATTTTTATTATACATTTGTTTCTAACGCAAACATCGTTTTCATACGTACATTGATATTCTTTTCATCTCTTAAAACGAGAATGGTGAAGTTTGGTGTAAGAAAAGAACAACAAAAATGTAGTTTTCCTTTGAAATATTTGTTATAATGTTCTCTAAATATTCAAGATTATAAAATTAGAAATCTTTTTATACATGTGTTCATAGATTAATCTGGAAACATTCCAATAAGTACTGGAGCCGACAATCTTAAAGCAGAAACCACTCGTAAGAATATAAGATGCAAAGTATAACTACGTGAGGGTAATTTAAACTCTAATTTATCTCATGATATACGCGCGAGCATCTCTTTAGATAAAATATACACTTCATGTGATCATAAAAAAGGGGCGACATGCAGTTCGAACAAAAGATGCTTGGGATATTTGTTTCTTTTTTTCTGTTTCTATGACATAATATGGTGGGAGAATATGTGCTTAAACACAAAAAATCTATAAGATTCTCAAAGCACATGATGTTTGAGACGCGATGATGCATGTGCTATCCATTCCCCGAACTAACCCCAACACCCAATGAAAGAACCTTAACGTATGGATGCCCATACTCCACGACTGGACAGTGATCCTGCCCTCTAGCCCTCCTCCTTTAAGGAATTCTACCCTCTCTCTCAATCGCCTGGCCCATGTAACCATCCATTTGAAACTTCAAAAAGTTTCGGCTCTTGTTAGGTTACCCCCAAACGCGTATGAATTGACCGTTCTAGCCTTATCTGCAAGTCTGATTTTGGAGAGAAGTTGCTGTAAATATGGGGAAAGTCATGAAACCAGTGTGTAAATTGATGATACAAACAGCAATCCATGCATGTTAGGATCTGAGCAAAGCGAAAAAAGAGCACATGGATGATCATGTCCGTGCTGAGGTGAGGTCCATGTTGCTATCTTCACTGGGACCTAGTCTTGCTGAAAGTTACCGGGCGTTCGTACTCTATCCGTACACCTCAACTTGCAATCTGTTTACCGTTGGAGCATCCAAACTACCAGAATGCCACTATCAACATTAAAACATTTCATAAAAGGAAGAGAGAAAAAACTTAATTTGAAAAAACTAATGATATGCGAGCAAAGATTGATTTAAATCATCAAGAGCCACTCTTAATTCCTCCTCTTCTTTTTTTAACACAACTTTTTATCTTTTGATTCTCCTCCGCTTGTATTGCAAAGTGACCATCATCCCTACGTGCATGACTTGGTAAGTTCATTTAATTTAATTTATTGCCTTGATGCTCCAGTCTTTCGAAGCATAAATTTCTCCTTCCCCGCCCAAGATGGTCCAAAAATATTGCTTCCCTGCCATACGTCCTGATCAAGATTTATGTTGGAACCAGCTGGTTATGCTTTGGAGCCATGGAAGGTGATGATTATGCTTTTAAGGTTATGGCAGTTGACAAATCTTAAATGCTGAACTTCTCTTCTTAAGGGTAGTTTTAGACAGAGTGGGCATATATATATATATATATATATATATAAGAAATACAAGAGAACCATCCACTAATTAATTCCAATAACTACCATTAGCATATTTTACAAAATCCAAGGAGTTCCATGACGAACCTTGTAATTAATCACTGATGAAAGTTAATTAAATTCGAGGTAGGATATATAGCAAACTTATTATGAAAGAAACCAATAGAGAGACAGGCACAAGGCTTCAAGTAGCCACCCAAAATGGCTCCCAATTAAGCAAGCTTTTGCTGCTGCTCCCACCTTCCTTGCACCTTCCTGTTCTAGCCAATTTCCCCGTCCCCATTTCACCCCCAGTATTTACACTACTTCCCTCCAACTCCTCTCCCCAAATACCATCACCACCCTCAGCTTCATTATCTCCACTTTGATCATCATCACCGTCTTCTTCAACTACAATTTCCTCACCAGACTCTGCTTCTGCTTCTTCCTCTTCATTGTCAAAGTTATTAGAAGAGCAGTGATTCATCAAATGTAGCCGGAGCCGGCCATCGGTTCTCTCTGCATGTAAATAAACATGGCAAGAAGAGATGGTCACTGCTTCCAGGACTAGCCTTCCACCTTCTCGGTGAGGCCTCACTCGGACATTGTTGGAGCCACTAATCGAGCTCAAAGGAGGTGGGAAGCTAACACTTCGACTCGTTCTTCTTGCTTCACGCGATTTTGGTGTTTCTCTAGTCTCATAATTCACATTTTCTAATGGAAGGACAACCATGTCGTCGCTGCTTTCACTCATCTCGCTGCCAGTTTCACTCCCCAAGCTTTCGGTACACATTTCCAGGCTCTTTTCGTTGAGCATAGAAGAAGAGCGCTTAAAATTCGGAGGGACGTAGACTTTATCGTTCTCTTCGGTGGTCTGAGAGGTATTGTTAGCAATAGACTGGAGGAAACTCCAGCCGCCCACGTCAGCATTTTTGTCTGAGTCAGTGACAAAAGGCTTGCCACTTGTTGAGGAGCGAGAATCATTGGATTTGGATGGAGCCAATTTGATCCTCAAAACACGTGGTTCTACGAGGGAGACCGGCTCTAGGCATGATTGGAGGCCTGGACAGGAGCTTGAGGAGGACATTTTTCACAATAGAAATGTGGAAGGTAAAATACAGAGGAAATGAATGATCTGAAACAGGGGAGGCTTTTGTTTTCTTATTGAAATTGTACGATTTGGGAGGTTTATGGGATAAAAGGAGTGAATTTGAGATCGAAGACGTGTTTTCAAACAGAACCCGCGTTTCGGTTTTGGTGAGATTGGAGATGATCTATGCGGCTCGTGGAGAGATTACAAGAGAGAAAGAAATTAGGAGTGAAGATGAAAGGGAAATGAAAGGAGCTGGGCATGGATTTATAGAAGGATAGAAAGCGGCAAGGGCGGCACCACTAGTTAAAAGTAGTTGGAAAGAATTGAGGTCATGACGATAGTTTAAACTTTTTTTACAATATAAATAATCCTCTCTCCTCTTTTCTTTTTTTTTTTTTTTTTTTTATGGACTAGCAATGAGAATTATCATGTGAGTCAGACTTATTATATTATTCATTATAAATTCATTATAATCTATGTGAATAGATGAACGAATAAATTGAGAATCATATTGACTCAGCTCGGTTGCTATTTTAAGGTTTATCCAACCTATTTTCTAAGGATATGATTTGTAAGAAAAAAAAAAACAGGAAGAATTTATTAGTAAAAACAAGCATTGGCAGCAGTGTGTTTTCACTAATGATCTTTCAAATTCCATCCGGTAACTCTTTAGGTGTTTGAAATTGTTATTATAGTTGTTTTTTAAAATATTTTTTATTTATAAAAGTATTGGAATAATATTTTTTTATTTTTTAAAAATTATTTTTCACATCAACAAATTAAAATAATCAGAAACACTAAAAAAATATTAATTTAAAACACAAAAAATTAAATCTTTCTAAAAACATTTTTAATACAGAAATACGAACAAACTTTAATACCATTTAATTATTCAACTTTTCAATCTCATACACGTTGAAAACAAGAAACTTAACCTAAAAAATGGTATAGGTAGTTTGGGGATGTTAATAGAAAAAAAAAGCCTAGGCATTCATGGCTACATAATTCTAGCGGCGTAGGTCTAGCCCAGAGACCCAGAGAAATTCTGGTCATTAATAGCTAGACTTGCCTATCCAGATTCCCCCTCCTCCTTCCATATCTTTTTTCCATTTCTTCTCGCCTCACGGGCTCTGTAGACCATATTTGAACACACAACAATATATTTTAGAGTTTCGAAATGTCAGGATGCAGCGCCGTGCACCGCTTCCATACACAAAGTTTTCTATGCAAACTCTTTGCAGGTCCACGCTTTTATACAGGACAGGGTTAGTATCACACTTGTAACCAGTAGCACAACGTAAATACCATCGTATTTTCAGCACCATATTTCATGGGAAACAGGTCTCCTTCCTTGCAAAGGTCATGTCTTGCCACCATGACATTAATAATCACCAAAATCCTCATCAGTAACAGAGCAGATACTATGATCGCCGGAGTAAACCAACCTCTTCACCGATCAATTATTGTACAGCTCTTTCATGTTCTGAAATAAATTGATGTCTATAAATATTTTATATGATCAAGTAAACAAGAAAACATCTCAAACTCAATAATTTTCACCATTATACAATTCATTCTTACATATATTTTCTCTCGTAAATTGAATGACTTGAGCATAGAAGAGTATTTTATTCTGTGAGAGGCTTGTTTTTTCGGATAAACTTGTAACCACCGGCCAAGCTCAACAATTAGGTTCGGCTAAGAAGTCTATGTTCTAAACTTATGTTCAGTAGCCCAATTTCTATGTGAAGTTATTTCATGGGTCTCTCCGTCAGCAAAAAAAAGCATAAAAAACTTTCAAGAGCTGTGAAAACATGTAAGAGTATAAAACTGTCCGCTAGGGGTAAGAAATTCGAATTCATTAATATATTTGTAGTTTTTTTTTTAATATTCTTGTAAATAAAAGGGTAAATTCCGGGGGGAAGAAATGTTTGAAGTATTCCCTATTTGGTATTCCTCTAAAAACAAATTAAAGAACAGAACAGCACAGAACATGCATCCAAAGTATACATGTATTTTAAAAACTATTTGACTTCAAAAAGAAGAAGGAATCAGTGGGATTCTAAATGCTAACTACTCAAAGAAATTCCTGGATTAGAGAGGAAACATCAGGCTTTCCTGACAAAAGAAAACAATAGAGCGACCGAAACAAAAATGCAAGATTCTCTTTGATATGGGATTCCTTTCCCCTACCTGTTCTTATTTTATATGGTGAGTTGATATTTTAGGGTCAAAACCTAGTGTGAGTACGTGGGGTACCCGTAGAATTATTATAATAATTATTATTAAGTAAAATACTGGATCCCATAGGTATTTCACCGTCAACCATAAAATGTATTTAGGGTTACAATAAAATTAATTTTTTACTCTTCTTCTTTTAATTTTTGAAATTCACTTGAAGGGCAGACAAGATGATCTTTATACACTGTTAATTTATCTTTCTTGATTTGTTTAGGGTAGCTTCATCTTTTTTTTTTTAATTATTGTATTGTTCTTAGAAAGTAAATAATAAGAACTTTTGGTTAATGGGCGTATAATAATTCTAATTTTATCATGAATAGTTGAATTACTTAGTTGCTCTTATCATACAAATGTATTAGCCTTGGTTTCAGGAGCTTAGTTGTCATTTTCTAATGGGTTTTTGTTATTGTTATTTAGACCTAGGGATATTTTTGTTTTTTTATAATTTTATGAACAGTTAATTACCCTTTCCATTCAAATTTTATAGCCTTGAATTCAAAGGCTTGGTTGTAATTTTATAAGGGATTTTTTTGTTGTTGTTGTTTATTCATAGGAGAATTTTTGGTTTTGTGCACATAAAAAAAAGATTGTTGACACATATCTGGCACACATTCGCATGTCAACCACTTCGTTGTCTTCAAGCAGCGCATGCGACTAACAATGATATTTGAAATCAAGCTTCTACCATATTATTTGACGTGTCTTAATATCCTCTTCTTTTTTAGGCGGTGTGTGTATGGTAAATGTTTGGTGGGGAACCAATTGGCTTTTCTTTACTTTTTCTTTCTTTTTTTTCTTTTTCCTTCTCGGATTGCGTGCTGCCCATGATAAAAATTATATCAACCCTTCAATTTCTTTTTTCTTTTGATTCAACCCTTCTTCTCTTAATTACAATTATTTTATTTACATTAATTGTTTCTAATTGGATTTTATTTTTGATTTCATCCCTGGTTGTTTGATTTTGTTAGTTTTTCATCAAATTTGATCCTCATTCTTTTAATTGATATTTTCTTTGTTTTCAATCATTTTCTTGATTTATTTATTTTTCCTTCAATTTCATCCTTGAGCATTTCTTTTCATTGAATTTTTATGTAAAGTTTAGTGCCAATTCTTTTAATTGTTATTTTTTAAAATCATTTTCTTAATTGATTTGTTTTTTTTTTCAATTTCATCCCTAAAAATTGAATTTCATTTAATTTTTCCCTTAACATTTAATTTTAGTTGGTTTTATGTTGAATTTAGTGCTAATTATTTTAATTGCTATTTTTTTTGTTTTGCATTATTTTTTTATTGACTTTTTTTTTCAATTTTAACTCTCAATATATGTTTGTTTAAGAATCTTGCTTCTTTGTTTTTTTTAGGTTTGCCTTTAATGAGGTTACCTTAATATCATGACTTAGGTCATAGATCTGAAAGATTAGTTCAGGTTGATATTTATATTTTTTAAAGTATTTTATTTTTAAAAAACAATTTTGCTGGTATTTGTTTTTCACTTTGCTATTCATAAGGTCATCTCAATTTCATGCCCCAGGTCCTGTCTTTGATTTATTCACCCGGGTTGGCTTCTGAGTTCACTCGAGGTTTTTTTTTATCTTTTATTATATGTTTCTATCGTATAAACAAGTGTCCATTCTTTACATTTTTATGACGTGTTGGGCCTTTCATAATATTTTGTATGGTATGGGTTTATTCAGTTATTTTTGTTTGTATTTATCGTTTAAATCATGAGTTTTTTACTGTGAATTTATCGTTTATTTATTTAAATAAAAAAATAGTAAACATAATTGGGTAAATATCTCAACTTTACAGTTTTTTTCTTAGTTATTGTTAACATTTTTTTTATTTACATAAATGGTTATCGATTTATTTAGTTAGATAATTGCATAGGCTTTTCAAATAGCACTTTTAATTTTTCATATAAAAAAAACACATTGGAGTAGCTGCATACCTGGTATTTTGTTTTTAAAAAATTATAATATGGATGCCAAATTCATAATTTTAATGTTTTTTAGTTTTTTTGTTTTTTTATATACCTTTTTTTGGAAAAAATATATTATTTTTTATTATTTACACTTGGTCTATTTATACCATTCTTTTTGTTCATTTTTTTTATTCTTTTGTAATTTTTTAATTTTTTTTCTTTACACTTTTTGTTTTTGGAAATTTATTCTACATACACTAAAAAATTAGTATTTCATTGTAGCAATTGCGACATTGTTTTATTTTTCAACTACGTTTAAAAATTAGTATGAGATCTTATATATTTTTATTAATGCATATGATCTTTATTATATTTTATTATATATAAGCATTGATTTTGTGACTCACGTTTATAATTTTTATTTGATGTAAAAAAATACATTAATAACACCTACATATTAATTCTTTTGCGTTAGAAAAATACATTATTTAACCTGCAACTAGACGAGTTGAAAAGACACGTTAACACTTTATTTTTTACATTTATTAACATAAATAGTTCTCATAGGCTTTTTGATTTATAATTAGAATTTAAAAAAAATCTTACATATTTATTTTTTTGTTTTTTGCGAAAAAAATCTATCCGACTTGTGGTGAAGCACAGGTCACACAACTAATAAGTAAATCTAAATTGTATGGGAAAACCATTGTTCATGTGTAAAATGACAATTTTAACCCTTTCAAAACAAATTAAATAGTTGGCTATTAAGCTGGCTTGGTCTTTTCACATGGGTTTATTGGTCATTTCTATATTTATAGAGTTAGTTTAGTCTTTTTTATATTTTTTATGCAAAGTAAAATGACTTCTTAGCTTTTAGAATTAATTTTTTTAAAAAAACTAAAGTCTAGGGTCATCCTTATCTTTTAGTTTTTTATGCATATTGAAATAATTAAATTACTCTTAAAAAATAAAATCTCATTCATTGTTGATCAAGGATGTTTTAGTATTCTCACAATAGTTATAATCAAGTTGATGGAGCAACTTTATGGAAATCCCTATTTTTTATACATAGCAAAAATACTTAAATATTACCGGGTTCAAAAAAATAAATCCTTCTGTGCAAGGGTTTTTTCGGTATTTTCTCTTGTTTTTTTTTTTTTTTGTTATATCCAAGTATAAGGCACCTTTTCTTTTAATAAATATAAACATTAAGAAAAAGAAAAAGTTGTTGGTTTTATCCACACACGTGCCAGCAAGTGGATGCCACCCACGCTGCTTAAAGCGACACGTGCGGCATATTTCAGCAACAAAAAATGACCAACTACCATGTCAACAAAAGCATTCAGTGACAAATCAACTAATTAGGTGGCTTTTATTTCTCTTCCCCCTCTTTCCTGATCTCGAGTTTCACGTCAGACCTTCTAAAATTCAGTTGTGTCCTCGAATTATATTTATTTTAATTTTGGTTTTTATTTTTTTATTGCTATTTGTTTTTATTTTAATTCTATTTCAAGTTTTTTTTCTTTTTAATTTAATCCCTGAAAATTTTACTTCATTTGATTTTTGTATCCAATTTGGTTCTCATTTTTTTTTTATCATTTTCTTGATTTATTTATTTTTTCAATTTTCTCTCAACATTGTATTTCATTTAATATTTGTATCTAATTTTGATCCATATTTTTTATATTGCTATTTGTTTTATCATTTTCTTAATTTATTTTGTTTTTTTAATTTAGTCTCTAATTATTTTATTTCAATTAGTTTTTTATATCATATTTGGTTTTCATTGTTTTGATTGTTATTTGTTTTGCTTTTTTATGATTGAGAATTTTGCTTCGTGATTTTATTAACTGCCTTCTGCGAGGTAATCCTGATCTTATAACCTTGATCACTGATTTGAGATATTAGAACAACTTAAGTTCAATCTTTTTTTAAAAAAAAATTGATTATTTTTCTAATTTTATTATTCAACATTGAGTTATTAGACCTTTAGCTTCGTTATTGGTTTCATTTTTTTATGAGGCTATCATGATCTCATATCCCAGATAAAATATAAGTCATGTTAACGCAAGTTGACTTGAATTTTTTTCCTTGATATTTTTTTTAATTTTATCCTTTTACATTAAATTATGGGCCCTTGAACTTTGTGATTTTTTAAAATTTGTTTATGTGATATTATCCCAAAGGGGGTAAGTCAAGTCAACTTGAGTTGACCCAGTTTTTTTAGTGTTTTTTTATTTAACTTTGGTTTTTTTTTTCTAGGTTTTTTTTTCAAAAAGTAATTTTTTTATCCCGATCATATATCGTCGGTGGTGAGTTAATCAAGCTAACCCGAGTTGACTCTGATAATTTATGTAATAGTTCTTCTTTTGACATGTTTCATCATTTGACATTAGATTATTAAATCTTAAATTTTATAATTTTTTTTTAATTTTTTAAGTTATCTCAATTTCAAATCTCAATTTATTTATGAGTTAAATTAACTCGAGTTACTCGTGTTTTCATCCCTTAAATTTTTGTATGGTAGAAAAATTTAAACTGTCTGGCAACGTAGCGGAAGCCATCTCTCTATACAGTCCCCTAATTTTTGGTCTGCTGAAACTCTCTTACTTTAGTTTTTATTTTATTTATGTAGGTCCCTCGAACAATTGTTTTTTCAAAATCGTATTTATTTGATTGATTTCATTGAGAGTAGCTTAGGCTATTTGAAAACTGAACTTTTAAAAATGATAGCATTCCCCAAACCACTATCTGATACAATTGAAATGGTTTAATTTTTTTAAAAAATAAATTGATTTACAATTAGCTGAGTAAAACAATTTACATAAAGAAAATCATGAAATCTAAAGTTAGAAGTTAAAACCATAGTTTTTAGACCCGATCCAGTCCAAGGTTCGAGTTCTGATTTTTGATCGAGTTACTAGGTCGTTCAAGTTAATTTTTTCTTTAAAAACTCAAAACGACGTCGTTTTAGTAAAAAAAAAAAAAGTCAATGGGTTGCAATCGGGTTTTTAACTGAGTTTTGTGGGGTTAACTTATTAGGTCAGTCAGATCACACTAAATTTTTTTTTCTTGTGTTTTTTAACCCAAACCTATTTTAGTTCCAAATTAATCTATTAGACCAGACCAAATTTTAAAATTATAGTTAAAACACGCGTGTGATGGTGGTCGAGAAGGTTTTAATAATTTTATTGTTATGGATGCAAGATTCTTAAACTATACATCAAATCGCCAGTCACTTTTTTTACTTTATGTCATTTTGTATCTAAAATTTATCGTATACATTATTATATATTATTATATTATTATATATACTAAAAAGAAACGTTGTTAACAGTAAAAGTAGCATATTATAAATTTTTGTAATTCTTATATTATAGTGGTGATAAATCTGTAATTTTTTAGGTTTTATTTAAAAAAATTACTTAGAAATTTTTATTTGGTATATTTATCACTTTATACTTGTTACCACTATTTTATTTTATTTTCTTTTTTTTGTAATTTTTTCTAGTTTGTCCTTTTTTTTCTTTACATATTTTATTAAAAAAATATTATTTTTTTATTCTTTCCACTTGGGATATTTATCACTCTACTCTACACTTGACTTATCTATACTATTCTTTTCGTTCTTATCTTAATTATTTTATAATTTGTCTTTGTAAATTTTTTTCTTTTTTTTATATTTTTAAAAATTATAATACAAAGATCAAAAGGAAATTATGTTTTATTGTAGTAATTGCAACATTATCTTATTTTTTTACAATGTTAAAAATTAACTTGAGATCCTACATGTTTTTATTAATGTATATGATTTTCACTTCATTTTATTATATATAAGCATTGATTTTTTTATTTACAATTATATTGTTTACTCAATGTAAAAAATGTTAAAAACACCTATACATTCATTTTTTTATATTAGAAAAATAATTATCTAACCTGCAGTAAGGTAAGTCGAATGCACACGTTAGCATTGTTTTTGTATTTATTGGCACATATGGTTCTTGATTTATTTAATTAAATGCATACATAAACTTTTCGAATTATAATTATGATTTGTTTTGTAAAAAATTACATTGAAAAATTTTGCATATTCAATTTTTTTCTACAAAAATGTTTATCCGACTCACGGTGAAATTCTGGTCAAGTATCTATATATGATTTAGAAAAAATAAATTCAAAATGACGTGATCACCTGATTTTACTGTTACTAGTTACATGACCCGCGTGATACTGCGGGTCATTTTTTTCCATAAAAAATATATAAAAAAACTAAGATTTAAAAGTTTTGGGTTTTTCTGCAAAGCTATACTCAAAAGTCTTAGGTTTGACTACAACGTCTGACCTAAAAGTAATATTTATAATATTAATAATAACATTAACCTTGTATGATCCAAGTTTAAGTGAGCCTGACTACAACACCGAACCCAAGAATATTAGATGTGGGTCTGGCTATAAGGTTGTGTCATAAAAGTATGGTAATTAAATAGATTAATTAAAAAGAAAAAAACCAACAGGAAAAAAAATTAATGAAGAAAAAGAAAAAAATCTGAATTAATTGGGTTAACCCTTCAAATCAGGTTAACCCGTAAAACATGGGATTCGCATCATGAAAGTTTGATAACTAAATAGAAAAAAATAATTGACGAGTTTACCTAGATTTAACTGGGTTAACTCATCAAATCAAATTAAATCATCAAATCCAGGATACGTGTCATGAAAGTCTGATAATTAAATAGAAAGAAATTTAACATCAACAAACTAAACTAAACAAAAAAAAAGTAATTAAAAAGAAAAAAATTTAGGTTAACTTGTCAAATCAGGTTAACCTATCAAAATCAGGATCCGTATCATAAAAATCTGATAACTAAATAAAAAAATTTAACATTAAAAAACTAAATCAAACAAAAAAAATTTATTAAAAAAACAAAAAAAATAAAGACAGTTATATAATTATAATTATAATATAATAATTATAATAATATAATATATTAATAAGTGAAAGGATAGTAATAATAATTATAATATAATATAATAATTATAATAATATAGTATATTAATAAGTGAAAGGCGTGGGGAAGCTACAGTACTTTCCCATGCCTTTTAGAATATTACTTAATTATATATATATATATATATTTTACTTTTATTTAATTTAAAATTATCATCATTATCACAACTTAATCCCTTTGGAAAATTATTTCATTTAGCATTTTAGTTGATATTTTGACCGTGGGATGTTGGGATCTTTAATGACTTCATGTGAGTATATTTTGAATATTTGTTAAATTCTCTTTTGTTTTAGCTTGAAAACTATTTTATTTTTTTATATAAAAAATAATTCTAAATATATGATAACATACCTTATTTTAATTTTTTTTTGAATAATTTGTTGCTGAATCACATGATCATACAATCATGGATTCCTGATAGCAACTGCTAGATTGACCTAGTTTTTGTAATAAAAAAAAATATACTTGAGGGACTTGCACTGGAAAATGAAAACTAAAGAGATGAAAATTGTTATTATAAAAAGTTAGGGGGCGTCCAACCAACCAACTAACTTCTTGAAGAAACCCCGAATTGAACTTCACTCGACTCAAGAAACAGGTAGAAATTAATTTGTTTTATAATTTTATTTTAAAAAATAGAAAAAAAAAGGAGAAAGGGGGCAAGGGAGAGAAATTTGATTAGGGAAAAGGGTACTTTGAAAAAAACAAAAAATCGAGGATAGTTATATTGTTAGTGAAGGGTTTTTTTTAAGTATTTTCAACACTACAAAATACAGAGATTGGTTAATTAATATTACTTTTACATGCTGTTTATAATTCTTGGAATTGAATTAAATTTGAAGGGTTAAATCAATCTATGTATTTAAAATTATTTTAAGAATATTAATTTAAATTCCAAATAGAATTCAGATCATAAAAAATTTACAGCAAATCAGACTAGAGACTCTCAAATTTTAATTCCAAGTAAAAAATATAAATATTTTTTTTAATTAAAAACTATACCACTTCTCTTTATCTCTCTTTCTTTTCTTGGACAAAAACTTTGCTTGTTCTTTTGCTTGAGAAATTGCTTGAGAAGTGGGAAAGCAAGACTGTCAAATTAAATACGGGTTTTTCCTTGCTCTTGTCAATTCACTTGTGTAAATGAAAATGAAATTTCAAAACAATCAGAAAACATGTTTTTGGAAGAGAGAACCACATGCAGATCACGTAGAGAACTCTTGTACAAAGAAAAGATTGGAAACTTAGCATGGAGTCATGAAGGGTAGGGGCGTCGCTGTCGCTGCGCCTACAATCTCAACGGTTGTGGTTAAAAGGTTTTTCGTTTTTTCCACCCCTCTAAAAGGCAGAATCCCCACTAGTATCGTTTTGCCCAAGAGGCCGAGTTCTGGTTAAGCACGGGGAGATAAGGATAGAAGTTATGAAATTGTTGTTAAGCACTGTTTTACTATGATCCTTCCTTTGCCACCCTAACCTTATCTTGATTCCGGGTTAGTTTTGTTAGGTGAGGTTTTAAGATGGATCAAAGTAAATTGTTAGGTGAGATTTTAAAATATAATTTATATTATTTTCTAACATATGGGTGGTGAGATTCGAACTCGTAACCGTTTAGTCATCAAAACTCTAATATCATGTCAAAGAACCATCTCAATCTAAAAGCTTAAACTGTTAGGTGAGGTCCCAAAATATGATTTATATTATTCTCTAACATACCCTTTCAAGTGTTGGGCTTTTAACTTGCACAAATCCACATTACCTTGTGCTTAATTTTTATCAAATAAATAGAGGTGATAATTAAGATTCGAACTCGTGACCGTTTGGTCATCAAGGCTCTAATATCATGTCAAAGAACAATCTCAACCTAAAAGCTTAAACTGTTAGGTAAGGTCTCAAGATATGATTTATATTATTCTCTAACACGTTTGGGAGTAAAGTAAATATTGTTTAAGTGTTTTTTACATAAATATATATTTTTTTTTATTTTTTTAAATTTATTTTTAACATCAGCATATCAAAATTATATAAAATAATATAAAACTTAAAAAAATTAAAAATCTTCAGAAACACAGTGTAACCGAAGCGCAAAGAATAACATTTCAACTTTGCACACTCAACCATAATATAGGACGGTAAAGGAGAGGATGAGAATGATAAGAGGTGGAGGCCAGGCTGCAGGAGGAAGGTAACAGTTTGCTTGCTTCAATTGATGAGAGCGTGTATGAAATGATTTTGGGAAGTACGGAGGGAATGATATTCTTGGCAACCAAAAACCAAACCACTCACTTCTGGACTGTAATTTTTGAAACTCAAAAGCAAATCAATCATAGCTCTATCTTGCAAGATCCACAGTAATATTTAAATTTTGATTTCTAATTTAAAAACAAAATATAAAAAAACAATCAGCATGAATATCAGATTTTAAGTTCGAGGTCGTTTCCACGTCAACCCGTTTCAGGGATTGGTTTCATGCACAGATACAAGAAAATATCGGAACAGAGTACTCAGCTACTTTACAAAGAAATCAAAAAAACTGAAAGGACAAGGGATATGGCCAGGATTAGGACCGTGGCCAGGCGGCCATCAAGAAACGAACCCGGTACAGCCTGTAAGGGCGGGGGCTAGCCGAATCAAAAGATTCCCCTTTTCCGGTTAGCTGATACTACAAGGATTATATAGGCCCTCGTAGCATGCAACTGGTTTTTACAACATCACGTTACTAACCATTTGTAAAAGACGCCTGTCACTCCCGCGTTATTCACTCCGTGTGAAAGCGACGGTGCAAATGACGATTATACCCCATGCGATGTTTATTCTTCACACTGACAAATTTTACAGTGCTCATTGTATGTTATGTATAATTAGCAACATTATATTAGTTATTTAATAGAATTTATTTTATATAAATAGATAGACACAATTAGAAAGAGTAAGTATTAAATGAAGATATTTTTATTATTTTTTTATAAATCATGTATTTTATTCTCTCTTTAATTATATTTATTGTTTTCTTTAAAGCAGATCTCATTTGATAACTAATAAGATATGTTAGTTACAACTCGAGCACTATAAAATTTTCTATGACACACATGACGAGCCATAGATCATTATTAGTTATGTGATTCATGCTTCACTACGGGTCAGATATTTTTTTCAATAAAAAAATATGAGTAAATAGGCTTTTCACCACATCTTTCGAGCATCAAAAAATTATCAATTGATGAAATTGGACTTGATTATCTATTCTCGTAAAATAAAAAGGTTAATGATGTCAACGGATTCATTTATATCGGCATAAACATTAAAGAAATAAATAGAATTGGATGTGATTAGTTGTTCTTAAAAAAATAAAAAGGCTAATTATGTCAATGAGTTCATTGGCATTGACATAAACATGAAAAATTGATTAGCTATCCAATGGAATGAAAGCTAATGACACTAGATGGAATGATATCGATATATCTTTGTTTTGTCACTCTTGAGATGATGGCTGATGACATCAATTTAGAATTGATATAGCATATATTAGTTTACTCGAGTTATGAGTGATAAATGATAGCATGATGTTAAATAGTGGAAATTGAAATAAAAGATAAAGGAATGATAAGTAAACGGGATAAAAAGATTTTACTTATAAACACGGGATAAAAAAACAAATCCTAGCTATATTTTATTTGACGTAATATTATTAGTTAAATTATGTCAGTTATTTACGTTTATATATTGTATTTTTCAGTGTCTTCTCATATATGCCGAGAGTAAACCTATTTATCACTTTTGTTTAAATAGACTAGGTATAATAAGTTCATTTTAGATTGTAATGTATTTTGTTTAAGCATGTAAACATCAATGCTTAATTTTTTTTTTTTATTATAGATATATGAATTTATATATCTTTTAATGTTTATTTGCTTTTTATTCATGTATATAGAATTTTATATAAATTCTCATACTTTATAATTAATTAATGCATTATATAATTGATTATATGTCTTATTGGAGGAATTGAAATTACATAAATATGGTTGATATGGATCATGACTAAGAAAGAAGGCCAGAAAAAAACCTAGAACAAAAATAGCAAAGTCCATGAAAGCAAAATAGACAAATGCAAAAGAGTTACATATGAAACATACATATGGGAGCCACTTTCTCCCCATCATATTGCTTGGAAAAAAAAACATAAAATGAAAAGAAAAGAGAGAAATCAAAAGACAACTTGAGCAACAAACCTTTCCTGAAAACAAACCAAGTAGTGTAAAAACAAGCAAAGATCCTAGAAAACATAAACCTAAAAGTCAAATGAAGCGGGGAAAAAAAAGTCTTAGTGCGTTGACCAAGGCCCATTGAGGTTGTTTTTCGTCGCTACTCCCTCCCCTCCCTTCCATCTAAACCTTACTCTCAGGCCTACAAAAGGGATTGAAAATCATCGACCCCCTTCTTTTTTTTCTCTCTCCATCTTTTTTCGTGATTTACAAGGCTTCTGACCCTTTCTTCAAGATTTTTTTTTTGTCCTCTCCACCCTTCTCTTCAATAAAAAAAGAAAGAAATAAAGTAAATATGGTGGTAAAGGAGCCATGTCCTCCACACCCAAAGCTAGCCTTGTAAGCACAAAAATGTCAAAATACTATTATAATCCGGTAAAATAATCAGTGAAATAATCACCACAGTTATTAGTTTATTTTTAATTGTTAGTAAATGAAACTACTACCAAAAACAGAGGTACACAATAACTCTTATGTCTTCTGTCATTAGGCATCAAAAATACATTCCTTATATTCACTCTTGAAAACAAAGACTGAACTATTCTCTTCATGAAAGTTCTTCCCATTAACTTCTTTAAGCTGACTTAAGCATTACAGGGCTCTCTAGATTTGGAGAGAGCTTGTTTTGCAGGTTATGTATTTGGCTCGACTTGACATTAATTCCAAGTTTGCAGCTAAACATCAAGCCCTTCACATTGCCAGATACAAGAGACCTCAATAGAAGAGGAAACAAGACCTCATCAATCATGAACTAACCCTTTAAACGTAAGAAGTGTAGGATTTGCTTTTCCAGTGAGAAGTGTCATAACCTAATTTTTGATCACTTTATTTTAATTATTATTATTATTATTATTTTATTTACTGAAAAGGATAAAAAAATGATGAAAAAAATAATGATAATGAAAAAAAACAAGTAAAATAAAATAAATGAAGAATTGAAAGTTTGAAAGTTTTGGGGTTTAATTAAACTTTGGGGTTTAATTAAACTTTGGAATTAATCTAATTAAGCTTGGAATTAATTTAATTAATCAAATTAAGGGTTTAATTGGAGAATTAATAAATGTTTAGACTTAATTGAGCTTGGAATTAATTTAATTAATCCGATCAAGGGTTTAATTGGAGGATCGATTAAGTTTTGAGACTTAATTAAGCTTGAAATTAATTTAATTCATACAATCAAGGGTTTTAATTGGAGAATTGATAAGTTTTGGGACTTAATTAAGCTTGAAATTAATTTAATTAATTGAATCAGGAGCTTAATTGGAGAAATGATAATTTTTAGACTTAATTGGACTTTGGATTTAATTATATTAATGAAATCAGGGACTTAATTGAAGAAATATCAAAGTTTGGGGTTAATTGAAGGCAAAATTGCAACAGATTAGAGTCCAAGGACTGTTTTGTAAAATGTGATGAAATGCAGGGGTCCAATTAAAGTTTATCCAGTGGCTTGCTTACGACAATTTCAAACCTTCAAGGACCAAAACGCAAATGGCTATTAACAATCGAACGGCGTCGTTTCAAAGAGAATCATTCGTCTTCTTCCGCTCACCAAACCAGAGAAACGGACGCCCCTGCCATCACTACTCCTGCAATAACGGTCCTGAGTCTTCATTACCAAGTGAGACGGATGCCATTCCCCGACTATAAAAGCCAGAGAAGGGATGCGCACTAGGGACGGAAAAAGAAAGGGCAGAACCGAGGGGGGGACGGAGAGAAAAAAGACACGGAGAAGAAAAGGAAGAAAACAGAAAAAACAGAGGGGCGAGCAGAAAAAACCAGAGAGAGAGAGGGTAGAGTGAATGAGGAATAAACGAACATCAGCACAAACATAATACAAAACCCAGACCCAAGTTTGAAAGGAGAAGCCAGCACCGTCCTCAGTGCTTCATCACAAGGACTGAGAAAGCAGGGAAAAACAAAAGGAGAAAAGGAACAGTAGGCACAGAACCAAAGGAAAGCAGGAGGGAAGGCTGTGAGCAAGCGAAGGGCACCGCGCTGCCACCATCCCCACCGTCTCCAGAGAACAGGTAATCCATTTTGCTTTCGTTTTTGTACATTCATTTTGAATGTAATGTTGCACGGTGCGAAGGTAAATTAATTACCTTCGCACTGTGCATGATGCACGCGTGGAGCCAATCCACGCGTGCTTCTTGCTGACTAGGCCTAACCGGGTCACTGGCTTGGGCCAGTGAACGGGCCGGGCTGGCTGGGTCAAGCCCAGCCCATGTGGGCTGAGCTGGGTCCAGTCCAAAAAAAACAGAAAAGTAGAAAAAGTAGAAAAAATAAAAAATGTGCATGCATAAATAAAAATAATATAAATTTATTGGTTTATTCACTGACGCGAGAGTCGGGAATAAAAATACCAGTTTAAATTTATATTATTTTTATTCATTGTATTTTATTTTATTTAGCTAGAAAATAAAAAAAATATCTGCATGCGTAAAAAATAAATTTTTTTTTTGTGAATATTTACTGGCGCCAGAGTCAAGAATATTATAAGTAAATTATCACAGTATAAACTAATAAACATTTAGCAATTTAAGACAAAACCAGCAATGCAGTTTGCCTCAAGCAGAACGTTTAAGGGGTGATAATATCTTCCCTTTTACGTAATCAATCCCAAGCCATAGAATCTCTGATGACCAGTTAGGGTTCCTAGTGACCATAATACTAGGTGGCGACTCCTTAAACAAGATATTTTCTCCTAAAAGAATCAGATGTCAGAAATCTGTTTTTTTTCTATAATTTTAAAAAAAAATTAAAACCACCGTGATGTCGGGTGCGACAAGAAAAACCAATAGGCAGAAATTAAACACTAAACTAAACCTACCTTAAAATGTCTTGTAAGGCAAGCGGTCTCCCAACTTTTCTTTCAATAATTACAATTAATCATGATGCTTGCTTAAAAGGCAAGCCTCGATAATAACAATCCTGTCATGTAGCATTAGACAAATTAAGCTGCAAATGGAGGACTTTTCTATGCGTCGGCCACTTACTTTCCTTTAATTCCCTCTGCCCTTTAGCCTTTGTGGTTCATAAATTATTATTGTTTCAGTCTTTAATTATTACTTACCATAAGCAACAATATCAATGATAAATATAAATTACTCTAGCACCACCTCATGCCCAAGGCATCAAACATCATAGGAGGTTTCTGTCCTGCCAAATGCGAGGACAGTCAACTACAAGGCATACCATTGTCAAACTAACTTAATTTAGCTTTCCTCTGACAGCCTTAATTTCTTAGATTTTCTAGTTAGAACACTTCTATTCTTATGGTAGTGTTTGGTTAGAATTAAAAAAAGACGGGGATAGTGAAGAAATATCTTGGGACATTAACGAACGAGCGCGGTGTGGAGGCTGGATGGATTATAAAAAACATGAAAATGGTACAATAATGCTAGAATACCCATCACCTGCAGCCATAACTAGAATAGGTGATGAGCAATGATAATGCACCTAGACATTTCAACAACGCTTCAGGATTTAAAGAAGACAGTACTAGCCCACTTGCCTGCCACTAAAAGGCGTCTAACATGAAATGCAGCTTAGATAAATCGTAAAGCCCTGTCCAGCATATATTCCTTGTTGCATTAGCAGAAGATAGGCATTGCAGACTGAAGAGATCAGATAGATTGCGTCTAATTTCCCCACTAACAGAAGCACGAGGCAAATGGACATGACACTCAATGGAGGAATTCAAAACCCGTCGTCAAGCGAGAGACAAAAGCCTAATGCATTAAGGAGTGACTTCTACTTTTTCTAAGAAAGGAATTTTTTTGAAGAGCTCCTATCTTTTGTGTTTGCTCTTTGTGTATATTGTTTCCCTTGAAAAGCCAAAACCTACAGTCGTTGCAGCATGCACTCTGGCTATTCTTTTTCCCTGTTAAGAGAATCGATAATTTAAAGGTGAAAGTGATGGGCTCCATAGATTAAAATTTATGTACTTGTTGCAAAGAGACATGTAATTGACATATAGAAATGATCCCATGCTAGGTCTTGTCACCCTAATCTAGCTAACAAAAGGATCAAATGTCATGCATGACTCATGAATACTTAGTTAATGAAATGCCCTTCAAGGGTTAGTATCAAAATTATTATATGATATCATTGTTGCAACCATCGGTACCTTGTTGCGATATTGAACCATGCAAGCATTTTTTTTAATCGAGAAATTAAAAGCAGTTTCCTGTTGTGCAAGGCTAGATACCAAACCCAGCTGCTAGTAGAATGGAGGAGATAAGCATAGGAGTAGTATTTATTGGCGGTCCTTAACAAAGCCTTTTTCATTCCCAGAAATCCAAGAAAGGTGTCCACTGTGCTTTAGGCCTAGCTAGCAGTGAGCTTGACAGATGAATATGTGTCCTTTCCATACTCTCTCCCAGCCATCAAATTTGCTTTCGCGATCATCTTTTTATTTTAGAGGGGGAAAGTAAAGAGTCGACTCTCATAAACGAAAGGCAAAAGAACCTATCGCCTTGGTCCCAGATGCACGAAGGCCCAGTGTGCCTCTGATTGTTTATTTAACATTTTTAAACACGCATGTCTATTTGTCCATTTCTACTTCAACTATATATTTACAGACAAAAGACGATGAGGAATCAAATTCATGGCTTATTTATAAAACATGCTTGACAACAAAGATGCGCACTCTCATCCCTCTTGACCATTATAGTAGTATTGCCTTTTCTTCCTCCCAGTGATCATGCTAGTGTCCCTTGAAAAATCTCGGAAGAATCACACGCAAAGTCTGCAGAGATGTCATGAAATCAATGGGTGATACATTTGTTAATCACGAAAATCGATATGAGAAACCGACATCAAACTTCATGGATGGTCGGTCGGTTAGTAGATATTGTTGTTGACACGCTATTGTCCTACCTGATTAAACATTTCCATGAACATACAACTTACCGTCTATTTGTGATGAGAAGATGTCGAGGTTTCTCAACCCAGGCAAGCTGCAACCGGTGCTTTTTGACATTTACCGAAAGGGTCATAATCTGAAGTTAGCCAAGCTCTTGAGGAAAATTATGGCCGACCATCAAAAATAAATAAGATAGAACAAACTATTATAAATCCCCGTTGCTATACATCGAAAACATGGTGATTCTTTTCATCCCTGAAAAAATACCGTTGGGGATGGTTAATGCACCTCGTCTCAAACAATGTGATGAGGAAGGAACAAAAGGATCTGCCAGTTGTTTTCTGTGTTCAATGAATCAGGTAAGCGTAACTAGCTGCTGATCTGAATTCACATGGTAACACCCATTCTCGATGCATTGCTTCAGGTAGATGATCAGAACAATTTAGATTCCACTATTTCACAACATTCCACAGCAAGATTAACAATCCATAAACAGAAGTGATTACCAAAATGGAATTACCAAACGGTGTTCTTATTCATACATATCAAAACTTCACACTTGCTTCACAAAAAGAATCAGAGGGAAAACTGGTAAATGATGAAACTTAAGATTTTACCATGGTTTCATGATAAATGAACATTCTGTATTTCAATGCGAAGTGTTCTAAGTTTTTTCTCAACATTTGATAGTTCTTCTTGAAGATCTAAAAGTTTGTCCAGTCTTTCTTGTGCTGCATCTTGATAAGGCTTGCCAATAGTTTTTACAAAGTTTTCCAAATTTCCAACAGTTTCCATGAGATCATTCTGCATAGCCTCTTCAACTTCACGTGCAAGGCCATCTGCAATCTTATTTACCTTGTCTACAATCGCTTGCCTACGGACTGGGAAAGTGGAAATTGCTATGAACCTATTATAAAGCAAAGATTCAATCAGATATTGAATACCTTATTGCATGTTTGAAATGTGGAACGATATTAAAAAATATCATTAGAGGAAACAAGAACTGCATGCTGATAACTTGATATGGATCAGAATACAAGGATTCATGCAGACAAGTGCAGAGTGAAAATATGAGCAACTAGCCATTTCAAAATTTAGGGGAATAACCCAGAAAATATGTCATGCTGGAATGATGTCTTCATAGAATTTTAGGATATCAATCATGCAAATATTGCACAAACTGAAAAATATTTGCAAATACACTTCAGCGATAAAACAACAAAACAGAAAGAAATGCAGGCAGAAAAATTACCCTCCAGCAGAACAAAGGCCGAGAGCAAGAAGATCTTCTAATGTAGTAGGCAGTACTGATGTCAGAAGTGAGGCAGATAAACCAGCAGCTCCTAATCCGCCAAAAGTCCCCAAGAACTATGACCAAAGAGAAAACATTTGACTTCAGGCGCAATGACTCACAAATTGACTAAAATGAAAACGGAACTGATTGGACAAAAAGTCTCAGTGCACCCAAGACGAAAGTTATGAGGAATCTCGTTGAAATAGCATAAAAGTGCTGATACTTCAGTTTACAAAAGAATTAAAGGCAGAACCACTTTCTATATGCCTTTTTACCTTCTATTTATTTTTCTTTTTCGATTACATGCCTCAGACTTTTATACTATAAAACAATACACATAATGCCACCAGAAATTAACTGTGGCTATAAGGTGTCATTCTGAAATTGCTTCCAGATAATTTTGTTATTTTGTCCAAGGTTCCACTGATGCCACCAGAAATTACTCAGGTTACAGGTTACAATGTCTCATTCATAAATTCCTTGCAGACAATTTTGTTATTTTGTGCAATACTCCACCTTTGTTAAAATCCAAAAATACACCAGTGCACACCAGATTCTGCACTCATGCAAAATAAGTTATAGAGAATGGAAAAAATCAGGTGTTATCAATCTCTCATAACACTATGTTTGTTAGTGGGAAATTTGTTTATGGTTAAACAAAATATATATTTAAACCAATATGATCATGAATCTTCATAAGCATTCTACTGTATATATGTCTTGACAAAGACTATATCAGACTGGTTAACTGTTATTGATGCCAGCTTTTGCTCAAACAAGGTAACAAAATTTTCTGACAGCAATTTTAAGAGAATTTGGCACATGGCCACAGAAAATTAGAACTCACCGCTTCACGTATTTGCTTTTCAAATAGCTTGGAAGTGGCCCCGGCACTGAGATTCTCTATCACTCTAATGCTGAGGTCAACGTTTTTCGCCAAATCATGGGTCTCTAAACGTATCTGGGAGGTTGGATGGGTAATTGAAGTCCATCGTTTTTCAAATTGTTCTTTGTATAGTTTTCCTCCATTAGCACTATTTGATTGTAACCATTTCAGGTATTCTCCAAGCAATTTCTGTATGCCAAAATAAAAATAACAAGAAACAGCAAAATGAGCGACCAAAGCCAAAGAACTCTAAAGATATGCAGTCACCAAGGTACCGAGGAAATATTAGTGGAAAGAAAGGTTTTAGTGGATCTTAAAAAAAAGCACTAAGATGTGCAAATTACACACTTGACAATATACAGCATAGCACAAGTATAAAGCATCATCAACACAGTTCCTAAAAAGGTAAGAACCATTAACTCACTTGTGCATCTGTAAGTGCAGGACCAATTATATCATTTTGAATCTTTAAGGTGGCTGGCATTGTAGCAGACTTTTCCCCTCTGAATATATATGAAGCAACAAGATCAAGATTTGATAATTGTAGGGTCGATTCTATGAGCTCCAAAACACGAGATTTTGTGGCATCAATCTGCAATTTCATCCATCAGCACAGCAAATAAACTGACATCATTCGTGAAAAATTACCACTAATTTACATCTAATTCATTACTGTGAGCTGGTCTGTGAGTGGTTGTACACATCTTCTCTGGAAAACTTACCAGTGACATAGTTTTTCTTCTCCAAGAGATGCTCTCATTTTCCATCTTTATTGCATACTCTTTCACACTATCAATCAGTTCTGTTGCGGAGGTTAGATCCTGCTTGGCTAATTGGCTATCTTGTTTCACAAGAGTTTCGCAGGCAGAAAGTAGACGTTCAGCAATTGCAATTGGGGTTTCAAGTTTAAGCCTTATTCTTTCCATTCCTGTGGTTGTTGAGGCATCTAAAAAACTATACAAGAACTGTTCAAGTTCATAGAATCTAGAGATTTTCAAATGAGATTTTGAAACTGATAATTCTGTGTAATCTTTTCCAAGGTCAGAAGAAGCTGACAGTTTTGCTTCAAGAGCAGACCGAGCAGAGATAGGATATAATATCACATCATTGGTTTTCAGCAATTTCCTTGTATTCTCCTTAATGAACAACATAGCTTCCTCGAGCTACATAAAATCACAGAAACAAAAGTAGACTCTTGTAAGTAGCTTGGATATTGCAAACTAGGAGACACCAACAAATAACATGGAAAAAAGTTTATAACTTACCTCACTGGAATTCCTGTAGAGGTCAGATTTATTTAACACGAAAACAACTTTCTTCTTCCACTGTTGAGTATAACGAAGAAAAGAAACCTGGAAATAATATCAGGAGTGAGACCAAAATTACTTCAGGAAACAGCAAATCACTGGCTGAGATACTTTAACCACTAAGAAAATAAATTTGATATAATGCTGGAATTCTTCTAGTCCAAAGTGAGGGCCTCCCAAAACCATATCTTATAGTCATATCATCATATGCATGTGCCAATGGTGGAGCAATTTCTTTGGATTTATATTGCTCCAGGTCACATCTATGCTAGGAATTTTCTCTGCAAAATTCACTTTCAAAATCAATGGAGGTACCTTCAACTAAACCTCAATCTTATTTGGACGGCATCAAGAAGTCAAAGAAGCTTTAACGCATTTCTTACTTGCATTTCCCTAGACAGTTAAGTATAAAATGTAACAGTCAAGGCTAAAATCCATGGGCCAGGGCATTCAAATCCACTGTGTTTCAGAACTATAAAACATTATAGATTGCTATGTCACATTCACAATCATGCATACCTCACTTTCAGTTAATGGCCTGTCAGCGGAAATAACAAAAAGAAGCAAATCTGCACGAGGCACAAATTCTTCAGTAAGACGCTGTTGCCTTTGGAGAATGACATTAGTCCCTGGTGTGTCAACAATATTCATCTGTTTAAGAAGAAAAGAATAATAAAATGCATTAGTTACAGCATCCAAAGGAGCTATAGGCTATAGCATGAAGTGGATTTTTTATAAAAAAAACTCATGAAATGGAATATTATTATGATGTAACTACTCTAGATTGGAATATTATTCTATTTTAAGAAATCACAAACTTTATAAAACAGAGTGAATGAACTAACAAAGATGTAGGATTGAATGCTTTTGACTTCTCTAGGTTCCCTCTTACTGTCCAGTGCACGAACTTTTCCTTCCGCTATCAATGTTAAATGCATCTGGGTTTACTCTTCCATGCAGAATGTGGTTATTTCTTTATGGCACATTCAGCAAATGGACTAGATCATATGACGTTCCCTGTCTCCAAAATTCTCCTGTGACTCTAATACCTATATTTTGAAGATTATTAAGCTTCTTTTTATGGCTTTTAACATTCCAAGAATTTGTAACTTATTCAGTCCCATCTAGGAAAAATACCGTGGTGTGGCATCCTTACCAGGGAAAACTAACCATTAACTTTGACTCACATTTAAGGGGAGGAAATGTGAATTGCATACTAATCAAACCTAAGAGTACGATGAGCCTGAATGGGTTCCCTGAATCACTCCCACTGTTTAATTGGTGCATGGAGCCCACCAATCAATGGTGGGAGTGATTCAGGGAAAACATTTGGGTTCCAACTTTTGGGGCTTTTAGCATTACTCCAAGTCAAATTGTTATGGAAAGTGCAATTAGGCATAAAACAAAATATCAAGTTGTAGAAAGAAACCTACATATGCAAGTGGCAGAAACTGCACTATGTAGACTTCTTATGAGATTAAGCACGTCCAAAAAAGTTGCATTAAAAAGTGTATTGTAGCTGAATGTTAGCTAAACTGACTACAAACACAAACATTTCATATGCAGAAAATACCTGGAACCTTGCAATCTAATATAAACAAGATGATTCAAGTAGACATTTATATAGAACATCTCAGAACTGAATTCAAGAGTACACATGAGACGAGAGATGAAATGACTTACTTCTTTAAGAATTGGAGCTGGAAGGTAGCATATATATTGACCATCTGGATGCCTTTCACAACGTTGTTGCTCTTCAGAATCACTCTTAGAGTAGCGTAAGAAAGTGATCTCATTTGTTGTAGGAACAACACCCTCATTAAGGTATCTTTTTCCAAGAAGTGCATTAATAACAGTTGATTTCCCAGAGTTAAACTCACCCTGGATGATACCAATAAAGACAAACAGTCAAGGAAGAACAAAAGCCTTTGGCAGCATGTTCATACAGAATGGCACAAACAACCAACCAATCTCAATATGAATCAGTGTTCTTTTCATGATAACAAACTTATCGTTTGTAGCAGGAAAAGATTTAAAAAAAATTAAAAAAAAACACAGAAAAATCAAGGGAAGCAAAAGTGAAGAATGTCAATACCAATGCCTTTCTCTGGAAGGGTATTAGTGCATCATTTGCACTTACTAATGCTAAGTCCAACCACGATAGGACTTTGAGAATATGGTTGCAGTTGCTTTTCAAAGTATTTTTTACTTGGAATCGTATCAAAATGATGTTTTTTTATTTTTTAAAAATCATTTTTGATATCAGCGCATCAAAATAATTTGAAAATACTAAAAAAATATTAATTTAAAGCAAAGAAAAAATTTTTAAAAAAAATTAAATTTTTTCAATAGCGCTTTTGAAACACAAAAACAAACAGGGAGAGGATAGATGAGAAATAAGAACAAGAAGTGGATCCTTAGAAAGTATGAAAATCATGATGACCCATAATTTTATTGAACAAGGTATGGAAAAATAATGAAGCTAACACCTAAAGGTCAAAATGAAACTGTTTAGTCAGCTTGTTCGTGAAATTGTTTGAACAAAAATGGAAATCCTGAAAAATGAAACCATGTTCTGATCTCATGCAACATAGAAACGAAAGTCATGGCATAGACTTGAAATGATTGTTTTCTTCAATTAGAAGTAAAACAAAAACTACAAAAAATTATTGAAGGCCATTGATTTTAAATCCTTTCAAGTAAAGAGGAGGGATTTATTTGAAATGTAGAGCTAATACCAATGTATATCCCTGGAACCAGAATTTGTTGAAGTTCAGCACACAATTACCACTATAGCCAGTAAAAATGGCTCGTCAATCTGAGAAACCGCATCAATGAAAAGTGAAAGCTCCCCCATCTGTCATGCAAAGCCAATGCCCTTGTTCAGGGTTGAAAAGAAAGAAAGAAAATCAACACGAACGTAGAATTATCACATGAACAAAATCCAAATATCAAATTTTTAAATAAAAGATCACCAGAGGACTAGCTTTCTGGATAACATCAATAGCTTCAAGCAATATTGATCTCTCTTTTTCTATGAGCTGTTTTTCTCTATCCTCCAGTTTAACAAAGCCTGCCACCGTTGTTTTTTCATGAATATCATTTTCCATATCCATAGATTTGAGCTTACTGAAGCTTTCAAGGTCATCCTGAAAGTTTTTACCGGTTGCACTCAGAGTGTCAAACATCTGACTCAAAGCATCATCGCTAAATAACCTCAAATCTTCCAATGACAGAACTAAACCACTAGCACCGGTTTTCAGAAATTTTGATGCCCCCACCGACAATGTGGCCTCCCCACGTGAAGCATTGAGGACAAAGATTGGTATCTTCACATTCCCGAATCCAGGGCTCATTTCTACATCAAAATCTTCCTCTGGGCCATGAACATATATAAGAAAATCAGCACCTTCAGAATTAGACGCATTTAATGCAGCATTTGGTGTCTGCACAATCCTGGCTACCAAAGGTAGAACAACTGATTCAGTTCGAGAACCCATCATCATATTTCTTGCCACAAGGGCAGGAAGCCCTGTAAAATGACAAAGAAACACATTACTCTTCAATGCCTGGATTATTTCAAGTGCTCATACATGTATTAAACCAGAATGAACACAATTCTCTACAAAATCCATTTCGAAAATTAATTCGATTTTTAATACTACTTAAAACAAATGCAATTAACGAAATTATGCCTGATAATCACAAAGTTAATTTAGAGAGGCAACGAAAAAGAGAGAAAAATTACAGAAACTAGACTTAAAAAGTGGATAAATGAAGCAAGACAGACCTTGATCAGACAGCACAACACCACTAGCATTAACAGCAGTGGCAATATCAACACGTTCTCCGATCAACAAATAAGCACGATCTCTGACCACTGAATTCACCAAACAGGCCGCCTCGTAAAGGCTCTTTCCGCTGCCACCACCCCCGATGCTGCCATTGAGAATAACAATCCCAACCGACTTGGACACAGCCTTATCAATCAAATCCAACGCCTCACTTCCGCCACGAATGACATCCTCCGGGTCCAGCTGGAGGACGATGTTGGGGACTTTAATTTCGGGGCGTTTGTAACCGCCAGGGAAAAGGGTTCTTGGTTGTTGATTTGACAAGTTTTGATTGGCGGGCTGCTGTTGTTGTTGGTTGTTCGGGAAGGAGTGGATAGGGAAATGGTGGGTTCGGTGAGGAGGGGATTTGAAGCGAGGGAGAGGAGTGGAAAGGTGAGGAAGGAAATGGGTGAGGAAAAGGGAAGGCTTTGAGGAGTGGAGGGATAGGAGAGGTATCATGGAGGTGGAAGAAGAGATGGAGAGAGTGAGATTGTGTGAGACTGGAAGGAGAAAGAGGAAGAGGCTTATCTTTTGCTATGGTTTTCTGTATCTTATCTGCTTGTCTTGTGCGCAAGGAAATGAGTGACTCCGGAAAGTTTGTAGATTGAGGTGGCTTCAACCACCTCAATCCTACTGTCCTAACCCCGTTTTTCATGTGGATTCTTTGTAAACTTTCTTATTTTTGTTTATCTTTATAAAACTTTATCAGTAAAAAACATTTTTTAATTAGAAAACAAATTAACTTGGTTTTTAATAAAATATTTTCCATAATATACCTTTTAAAAGTTATAAAAAATTAAAAATATATGGTTATTTGTTAATTATATCAAATTTAATTCTTAATTTTTAATTATAATATATTTCTTTTAATTTTAATTTTTTATTTTATCTCTTAAAATTTAATTTAATTTTTATATTAATTTTGGTCCTTATTATTTTTATTATTATTTTTTTCTTTCTTATTTTTTTCTTAATTAAATTTTTTTTATTTATTAGATTTCATCACCACCATTCTTTTGATTATTATTTATTTTATTTAAAATAATTTATAAATTTAAATTATTATTTTTAATTTCATCCATTTTTAATTTTTTATTTGTCATATTTTGTTCATATTTTTTTATTGTTATTTATTTTATTTGAAATAATTTATAAAATTAAAATCTATTTTCAATTTCATCATATGTCAATTTTTTTACCTGTTAAACTTGGTTCTTATTATTTTGATTGCTATTTATTTTATTTAAAATATTTATGGAATTGAAATTTTTTTAATTTCATCATCCTTTAACTTTTTTATCTATCAGATTTGGTATTTATTTTTTTAATAAACTTAAAAAATTAAATTAAAATATTAATAACTTATTTCTCAATTAATTTTTCATGACATGGTCAAATACAAAAGATATTTTCTTACTTATGTTTCATGATATTATAAAACATAAAAAAAATTACTTTTCAATAATTAATTTTCATAAAAATCATTTTCTAAAATAAAACTATGTTTCAGCAAACAATCATGCTTAGTTTTGATGTTTTGTCCAGGAAAAATTATGCATGGGTTTTCTAATTATATACGATGTTTCAATTTAGTCTTTTTTTTTTCATTTACGGCTTCAAATTTACACTTTCATTTTTGTAAAAAAAAAACATTTACTCTTTTATTATGTTCTAACTTCAACAATTTTACCCATGAGCTAAATTTTTTCATCATACTCATCAGCTATTTATTGCAATTTCAATTACCATGTGAATTTTTTTCTTCTCTCGTATTTCCACTTCACGCCTAATAAAGTCAGAAAACTTCAAATATGAACAGGATTTTCACTGTTGCATTCTAGACTAACTATGGTGACTATGGATTTTTCTTTATGAGTTCGATGTTTTCTTCTATGTTAGAACAGAAGATTTTGATACTTAAGCCAAGGAAATATGAAAGAAATAGGCTGCTCTAGCCATGATTCTAACCATTCAGGCCCAGCCCAAACAGCCATTTCGACTAAAACGTTTTTTTTTTTTTGTTATTTTTTGTTTTGTTTTGTATGCACCATCAACACCAAAAACAAATCCTAACTTGTTTATGCAAATGCAGGAAAAGATATATTGAAAAAATAATTATGGCACAAATTTCAAGGGTGCTAGAGTTTTACACGATCATTAATTTCAAGATCTATAAAATTAATTGAGATATATACAAGGTAACCCGGACACCCATATTAATAATAATAATAATAATAATTAAGGCAACTAAGGTAACATTGTTGAAATTAAGAGAGTAAATTAAAACATTGTAATATATATTATAAAAATTTCTTGAAATTAAATCACATATAAAATTAAATTCATTTTCACATAAAATTTAAATTTAATTAATAATCTATTATAATTTTTATGTATAAAATAAAATATTAAATCACATAATTGAATTCAATGATATTATTTGAAATACATGTAGAAATAAATTAAATAAAAGATCTTGATTATTTTTCCCTTATTTCATAAATCATTTCTTTTTTTACAAAAAATATTTTTTATATTTTAATCCTTTGCTGTTGTAATTTAAATTTTTTTGAGATCGTCCTAAGATTATCTAACAGAGAGAGACTAGTTAGTGGAAATTTCAAGATCTCTCGCAGTTCCGTGGCCTCTGAGACTCCAGCTCAAGTGGCAAGCCATGCATGCACAAAAGTATTTTATAAGGCATCAACTTTCGAGAGTGAAGGATAAGAGAAGACGACCAACCATCCATGGCATCACAGCTTTCAATATCTCAGATTCTTACTACAGCTACTCCATCAGATGCAGGTGGAAAAGCTTCCTCGATCAATTTGATGTGCTATCATCACAGCAAGACCCGACAGGGATATACATAAATTATTGATATCCTGGATCGAGTTTGCTCTTGCATCAGAAGAAAACTAGTCTCAGATAACTTTCCAAACCTAAATCTCTGTTTTCTAGTAATGGGAGACCTTTTTTTTTTTGTTGAAGAACAAGAGACTGGAAAAAAGTGGGAAAAGAAGAGATATAAGTTTCGGTTTCTAGAATGAAATAAAAATAGGGATATTTTTGAAAAATAATTTTAAATGTTAGTTTGAATATTTGAATTCATTTGGCAAATTAGAGGTCTCCTTTTTTTATCTGCTTTCAGTTATTTTTTATAAATTAAATTATATTTGTTGGTCTCGTATGAGATTTGTTGGCAAATTAAAGTCATTAATTACTCTTTAAATATCATAAAATTTTCTTGGCATTGAATGTGGTTGGTGTTTTTTTTTTTTTGAAGACGTGAAAAAAACAAAAATAAAAGAAAAGACTCGTAGCTGAATGAGTGCTTTTTAACAAATGAGGCACGAGTAGAGATTTTAAGTAAGTGGTAAAAAAGTAAAATAACATTACAATCGTTGCCCATGGTCTCCATTCATCTTGATTTTGCCTATAACTATTCATATCTTTTAGCGTGCGTTTGGTACTGTGGTAGTTGTTGTGGTTGTAGTTTGAAAAAAGTTGTTTTATAAAAAATACTTTTAGTTGAGATTGGTTTGAAAAAATATATGTTTAGTTAAAACTGTGGTTGAAATCGAGATTGAACAAAAAGTAATTTAATGTATTTGGTTAAGAATACTTTTTAAATTGAGGTTATAAAATAACTAAAAAGACATGTATTAATATTGATAGTTTTTAATTAATTGAAATATTATACATTTAACTACTGCTATTACATCATGAAATAAACAATACTTTATATAAAGTATTTTTTATTGTTCCATTAAACTATTTGCAATTCTATCGCGTACGAAATTCATCCGAAAAAAACTATAGTTTTCATTGCTTCCTGAGCGTGCAACAACATCAGGTAAATATCATCATAAATAAAATTGGGATTGCGATCAAATTCTGCAAATATTACGTCATCATGCGATCTCCTTCTAATATAATTATATAGTGTCATTGAATAATGGTAAATACTAGTTTCTCAAATAAAACACAATATCTGAGAAAAATTTTTGGATTTTTTTATTTTACTGGGTTGGACCCAGACGCCGGGCATTTAGGTTTGGGTCGGACTCGGTCCGGCCATGATTAGTGGAGAAGCTCTCCATTGTTCACTTGCAGAAAAAGAAGGAGAAGGGGAAGATGAAGAGTAGTGGCTGATAGTGGAAACGGCGGAGGTCGGTGGTGAGTCGAGAGAGTTGCCGTGAATTGTGCTCTGTTGCGCTCTATTTCTGGTCTTCTTCTTCGAATAGTGGTGAATGCAGCATACGAAGCAGAAGGAGAAGAGGAAGAGCAGTGGCTAGCGGTGAGCTGAGGGAGTTGCTCTCCACTATGCTCTGTTTATGTTCCAGCTGCTGCCGTCTTCTTCTTCTTCTTCGGCACCTCTGTAAAATACTATGTTTATAAACCCAGTTGTAATAAATAGGAGAAATGTAGCATTGTGAAAAGCATGCAAAAACTGCTTCAACAAAACTAAGTTCAAAACGCAGAAAATGGTGGGGCCATGCATGAAAATTGTAGCTTATTTTGTAACCAAATGATATATTGCAACTGTTAATAAAAAAATATTACCGCAAACGCTGAGCCAAACGAGCTCTTAGTATTCATGTTCTTATATTTTTAGATTTGAGTTAAAAATTAATAAAAAACACATATTTAAATAAAAATAAATTTATTTATTTAAAGATACCAAATGATATTTAAATCGTAAAATTTTAAGATTATTCGAAAAACATGATAATTTAGATGCTTATCATTATCATTATTGATAAGAGACCGTGAGCCTGTAAGCTATAATAACAATAAGAGATACATTCCTTCCTTTATCTAAAAGAGTTGGACTATAAATTCACCTCCTCTCCTCTTTGAATGAACAGTGAAAGGTGATTTTTTTTTTTCTTTTTTTTGCGTTTCCTCCATTTTTTTCCATTTTCTTCTCTCTTTTTTTTTCATTTTAATTCTTTTTGTTTAAGTTTATCTCCATAAGGTATTTCATCTTAGGATATCATATTTTTAAACAAATATTTAATTTATACTTTGTTTATACTCGGTTTTATAAGTGTCTGATTTTGTTATTATATAATTAAGTAAATTTTTTTTCTAAAAAAATTCTTAAATCTAGTGGATTTTATAACTCGATTCGTGGATATGGTGGATCAAGTCACGAAACTCAAATCGATCCAATATCATTATCTCAATATTAAAAAAAAATCATCTTTAATTTTTTAAGTTAAATCATGTTTTTTTAATCAGTCATTTGGGTTTCCTTAAAACCTATCAAGTCGACTGAGTCATACATGGAAAAATTTATAGTGCTCGGGAAATAATTAGTAGCATCATACTAGTTACTTTCTAAACTCATCTTGAAAAAAAAGACAAATACAAAGAATAGATAAAAAATAAAATTCATGACTCTTCAAAAGTATTTTCACCTAAGATTTTTCTTTTTTATTTATATCTATTTTTTAAGTGAATTTAAAAAGTAACTAACAAAATGTTACTAATTACTTTCTAAGTATTATAATTTTTTTTAATAATATATGAATATTTTTTACACATTTTAATTTTAAATTCTTATTAAACAAGAATTCAAGTGAAAACGTTTTAGGGGTAATTTGGTAAAATAGGTTTAATAATAATATTAAGGCTCCGTTGCTGGGTATTATGTTTAATCTATGTTTTTAAAAAAATTAAATTTTTTTTTAAATTTTTTTATATTTTTAAATCATTTTAATATTTTGTTATTAAAAATAAATTTTAAAAAATAAAATAAAAATATTTTGATTTGTTTCCGCATTAACGTTTTCAATTTCAGAATTAAAGAGGAGAAGAACTCGAAATAATAATAATAATAATAATAATAATAATAATAATAATAAATAAATAAATAAATAAACAAATAATAAAAGAAGGGAAGTGACAAGAACGCAGGCAGGACCTTATTTTACAGGCATCCAACCCCTGCTCCCCACTCTGCCTCCAAAGCATTTTTGCATGTGAGAGAGACACGATGGGAAGGAAACCTAAAGCTCTTCTGAAGCTCATAGAAAGGGCTAATGTGGTAAATTTCAACCACCATCAACAACAAGCTTGGCTTTTTTCTTTTCTTTCTTTTTGCCCCCTTTAGACCAAGTGATTCTATGTTTTTTCTTTTTATTTATTTATTTATTCAGTTTGTCCGTACTGTTTTTCATCTAGTCTCTTTCTTATTTCCATAGATTGTTCTCTCTCTCTCTCTCTTATCAAGTGATTTTATGTTTTTATTTGCTTGTTTTCAGTATGTATTGCATATGCTCTGGTTTCCCTTGCTATTCCCTGAGGGGCATTCTTTACCTCTGTTTTCAAAAAGAAAATGAAAAAAAAAGAAAGGACAGTGTTGGGGTTGTAAGGAGAGGAATATTTTTGTTGAAGTCAGTTTTTCTCTGTAGCCTTTGTTTTTGGTTAAAGTGCTCATCTTTTGAATTGGATATTGCGAAATAACAAAATCTGTTGATGTGCAATGGCGGCCCTTCGTATTTTTTTATTTTTAGCATTTTGCAATTGCTTGGTAATCATGATTCAGGGTTACAAAGTCACAACTCAAAAGGGTGGTTGTTATGGCTTAGTTTAGCTTATAATGGCTCGTGCTTGTTTATTCTATGATTTTCTTTTATTAATGTTTGTGGTTTTGAATTCCAAGTCCAGCCACGGTGGGATCGGTAGTATTTGACAGCATAGCCACCTGTGTTGGAAATTTCAAAAACACAAATGTGGTATAAAAAAAAAAAAGCGTGTGTGGTATTGAGGAAATTTCAAATTCTAGCTTCATTGTAGATGTGCAAGGCTTTAAATCCCCACCCTTGTAATGATGTTTTTGAAAATATTACCATTTAGCGTTTATAGTAGTACGATTCTTGCATAGTAGGAAGATTTAGCTTCCATGTTGTATGTGTTGTGAAATGTCCCCTGGGTTAAACATTTATAATACTTGCATTCAGTTTTAAACTGATAGCTGTTTGATTTTGATCGAAGGATGAAAGTACAGTTCCTTCTGTTCCGGGCATGCAATTGGAGCCCAATAATAGTAATCCCTCCTTGCAGCCTGAAAGCTCAAAACAGCCTGCAAATTCTACCTTGGAGGGGGTGGAACCAAACCTCCAAATGCAATCACACTTTGCTAAATCATATTCAAGAAAGACAGCTAGGCAAACCTGTGCTAAGGTTAGGAGATCCGAGCGTCTTAAAAATTCAGTTGTGTTCACTCACAACCAAGATCTTGAGCATGTCATTGAAGAGATAACTCTTATTGGAGGCGAGGAAGGGGATGGCCATGCGGACGCAAAAATGTCAGAGCATACTTCAATGGGCAAAAACTTGGAAGAAAAAGTAGACTATATTCTGGAAATGTTAGAGGCACAAGGAAAGACCGCAGATGTGAAATATAAGGTATTAAGTTATCACCTGTGATCTACTTAGCTTTCTCGCTCTATATATCTTTGCCATTTTTTTTACTTCATATGTAACACTTGTTGACTTTGGATCAGGCAACCAAGAACTCCTTTAGTGGGAGCTGTAGTGGTGGGGATGATATTACATATAAAAGTTTGTATATTGACTCCCAAAAGAAGGTCATCTTTCTTCAGTGGCATGTTGAGAATCCTTTCTTTTGTTATTTTATCTTACTTCTTCTTAATTTATTTTGTCGGTCTGTTTTTGGGTTATTTGATTGGTAGGTTGAAGCCTTAATGGAAGAAAATTATCAGCTTAATTTGAAGTTTCAAAATGCTCTTGGCAAAATAGAAGCAGTATGTTTTTTTAGACCACTTTATCTGACTGATATTCTGTCCTTTTTTTGTCTGTGTTTTTCTTGGACTTGCTTTATAAGTAATGTGAATGTTGAGAGTTATTCTCTAGAAGCATTATAATTTCGTATGCATTTAAGGAATAAATTGAATGTTTTCCATTGCAGTGACAATGGTTCATCATCTATTGATGAGCTCTTGTTGACTTACTGAGTTAGAATGGGTGGTTCTTGTGTGTTGGAATTTTCTATATTTTTGGTAGTAGTTATTTGTGCAAAGGCTTGGGGCACATCTTGGGTTCATTTCTTGCCAAATCAAAATCGAGGCAGCAAGGTGTAGGTTTTACAAATTCTTTGGCTATTGTTTTAGAAATAAAGCTTCCATTGCTTCTTCTATTATCTCCTCACCGAGTCTATATCACTGACAACATGCCAATACTATAAAGATTAAAGACTATGGTTCTGTCATTAAAGCTCGGGAAACTGTAAAAACAGTTTCTTCTTCTTCTTTCCACTTGAACTCTTTATGGTTTTCCTCGAAAATGAAGTCATGTCTTACACTTTCCGTACTTCTCCTGCCCCTTTTTTTTTGGTATTCTTAAATTCTTTTTAATTAATGTCTTATTAATCTTTTGCTTGAGTTCTTTAATACATTTATACCAGAAGCATGTGAGATCAATTACAAATTTGGGAGAAATTCATTAGTTTGCTGGCATCGTACTTGCCCCTCTATGCTTTCCACACCTACCCTCTGTGCTTTTCCTTGAATCTCATTGTGGTGCATTCTGAATTGCTCGCTTTTTTTCTGTAATTGATTGATGAATGTCTTTGTGCTCTTTGCTTGAGTGTTTTAATACCATGCATACCAGATGCATATGATGATCAATACATGGGTTTGGGCCACTTTTGTTTTCTTTATACATTCTCTCTGTTTTTTTTTTCGAGGCAGAAGTGCATTAATGCTGAGGATTGAAATTGTAAAAAAATTACTCAAACAAAACACTTCAAAATCCATCTGGCTTCACAGAAGAAACGAGTTTCTTTTTTCCTGTACAAGTTCTGTATGACTCCAGCTGGAAAATTTGATGCATGTGATGATGAATAGGTCATTTTAATTCCTTACCTCCTAATTTTTTCTTGATATTCTTGTTTGGGTTAGTTTCATAATGGAGGGAAAGGGGGAAAAAACTCGGTTTCTTTTATCATGTTTGGCATTATAAAGTTGATATGATTTTGGTTTTCTGTAGTATGAGAAGGGGAATCCTATGGCTTGTGATGTGCTGGAGAAGTTCAATGAGATATTGCTCTCAAGCCTTTCGAAAATCTCTGCACGGGAAGCCGGTCTTGAGCATAGGACTCCTGCTAAGAGAAAGACACTTGACAAGCAAACAAGAAAGAACTGATCTTCTGAAAGTCAGTTTTGCTTTGATGGAACTAGTGGCCTCTTCGACAGAAACATCATATGCTTACGATCACTTATTTTGTATCTATGCTCACTTTTGACGTGTCTTTCGTATTCCTAAACTTTTGAGCAACTCTCTTACTGTGCGCAACTTTAGACCAACATGGTCTGCTGATGAACTGAATTGATGCCTAAGGAATGGTTAAACCGGGCATTCAAAGAAACAGAACAGTTATGATGGGTGAAGGAAATGGAGAAACAAAATAAATGCAGTATAGTAAACTATATATATATAGTACATAGGGAACAAAATTACACCAATTTTAACCCGTAGAGAAAAACACGAGAAAAATTACAGTTCAAGTGGAACTCAAGTACCCTGATTGCCTTCATCGTCTTTACTTGCTCATCCCTGCTTCTTCGTGACAGGATTCATCAAGAGAAGTGGCGAATCCAAAAATATTCGGAGTTGTTTTTGCAACTTCACTGTCATCTTCATTGTCTGCCGCTTCCATTATAGAGGATGTTGGAGAAGAAAAGTCCAAGCATGTTCCACGGATAACTTGCTCATAAGATGCAGAGAGATCTTGTGTAGTGATTTGGTGATACTCTACAAGCTGGTGAAGGCATTGGTTTTCCCGCTTAAGATTAGCATTTTCATTTCCTAACCTGGATTTTTCTGCAAGCAGTGCTTCCATCTGAAGCCTCATCTGCAATATAGAGGGCATATCATTCAAGCATCACATTTGAGTAATTGCACATTAAGGACTTACCAGGTCATCTTCTTCTGGTCTGGTCCCCTCGCAGAATCCATCTCGAATCCTCCTGTTTTCCTCCTCAAGCAGAGCGCATCGCTCTTGCATAAAACAGAAATCAGATTTTATAGACTTGAGTTCCCTTGCAAGCGCAGCTGTTTTTTTTGCCATGGAAACTGCCAGCTGCAGAACACCAATGAACAATCAATTGCAAGTAGCAAAAAAACTTGACAGCCTACCACAGATCAAGTATTGCACTAAGGGAGAAACCTACATTTTTGGCTTTCTTCAGCTTTTTATCTTCGAGACATTGTTCATTCTCCTTGTGAAAATCATTTCCTTGATCTTCTGATCTATCATCAGGATCAAACTTCCTCTTCAATCTTGTCTTTTTCCCTTCTTCAATTTTTTCCTTTTCTACATCTTCCCGCCTGAACTCAGAGTTCTCGAGCCTACTGTGGAATATTTCTCTCAATGTGGGTGGTTCAGCTAGATATCTAGCTCCCTGAAAACAGAGAAAACAGGGAATTAAGTTCAATAATGTACAGCTCTGTAGCTAGCCCAGTAAATTTGATTGTAAACTATCCGTAAGCAAACAAAATGTACTTCTTACGGGGATAAAACCCAGTTTGACAAGTGCGGAAAACAAGTTGTAAAAGCTTAAAACGAGTTTCCATTTACCTGAAGAGCGCTGTCCAGATTACTAGAGAGCTGAGAAAGATTTTGAGCAATGGAGTCAAACCCTCTTAACAGAAGTAAGGAATCCTCCTTCATTCTCTTTGCTCGATCCGATTCACCTACTCTCTATATCACCCATCAAAAAAAAACCCGTATGTGCTAAGGCTACAAATAAATCGAAACAAGAATAATCATTGGAAAGAAAAGCTGAAGCTTTAGAGTTAAAACTGACCACATTGGTGCCTAAAGAAGGATCAAGATTGAGCTGATCTTGACCGATCGAGACACTACGGTGCCGATTCTCAAGAAGGGTGTCGATCCGGCCACGGAGAGAGCTCCAAAAACGCTTATCTGATGCCGGACAAAATAGAGGAGAAGAAACTATCAAGCTTGTGGACTCCTGCACAAGCAACCAATTTAAACAAAAATAGAGAATTAAAATCAGCTAAAAAGAAGAGAATGAAGGAGAAAAGAACGAAAGAGGAGCTGAGCTACCTTGTTGAGGCTGGCAGCTGGTGATGGGGAACCCACTGAAGCAGCCATGAGAAAGAGAGCTAACGGCTAGTTTTTAAGGTGGAGAGTATCATGATGAGGGGATTTAAAAGGACAGGTCTGAGGCCAACGTTCAAAATTCTCTGAAATCTCTAGTAGTTTTTTAATGATCTTGTCTTTGTCTTGTGTTGCGTATCTAAAGAGTGGACCCGGTCCCCTCCTTTGAGATCCTTAAAGTGGTTTTGCTTTTTTAACGCGCCAAGTGGGCTCCCTCTTGCTCTCTTTTTTTGATCTAACGGCTGCGATCTGCAATTTAAGAATTTAAGATGGATGAGATGGAGATAAAGTAACTTTCTTTTATTTTTAATATTGCTATATGAAAATTATTAAAAAATAAATTTAATATTTTTTTAATTCAAAAATACTTTTAAAATACATGTAAAAATACAAACAAAAGTACCCTCAAACACATGCTATCAACTTATCAGATTTGTAATTATTTGAATGTATACATTAGTTTTACTATTAAAAAGTAAGCAGCAAAAAATCAAGAAGTGACAGAAACAAAACATAAAGAAAAATCCAAAAATAAAAACATATTTTATGGGCACTTAAAGTCAACTTAAAGGGTAATTACTGATATCATTCAACAAAACAAGATATGAGTAAGAGATGAAAATCAGAGCAATTTGTGGGGATTTTTCAGAGTATTATGAAAATAATTACCAATACTGATAAAGAAATCACATATAGAATCATAAAAAATGATAAAGAACATTTTCACTTAGATTCATTTTTTTATTCTCTATTACTTCTGTATTTTTCTTATGTTTATATCTTTATTGTAGAATAAGTATTCAATAATTACTCCTGAATTACTCTAAATTTTATCTGATTTGTGTCGGATTTCTCAATCTAATGGTTACTTATGTTTTGAAATTTTTTATTTTATTTTAAGAGATAGTATTTCCTTACTTTTTTGCTAATCTATGATTAAATTTATTATTTTTTAAGTAATTTCTTTTAAATTGAACCCTAGTCCAGATCATAGTTATTAAATCTCGACCGGCCCGACGAGTTGATCCAGGACCCAGTTATCTCGGTGTTGAACCAGTCTGGATAAGGTAAAAAACCAGGATGAGCAAAAACCTGGTTGACTCGTGACTCGTTAAAATCAAGTAGAAATTCGTTTTTTTTCAAATATTTTATTTTAATTGGCATTAATTTGTTTTTGAAATCTCACATTTGTGGATATAATTTTTTAGAGTGAACAAACATTATTTTTGATAGAGTATCGAGGACAAGATTGGTGTATGAATTTAATTATAACTCATTGTACCTATGAACTACTATGTAGATCTTTATTTGGAGCAATAATACATACAAATATTCCTTCTCTTTGGCCAAAAACAAGAATAATATGACGAAAAGGCACAAAAACATTGTTATAGAAAACTTCTCTTGATAAGTACTTGCAAATTATCAATTATTATTATTATTTTCGACTTCAATTAAAAACCCATTTTCTTATAGAACGTTAAATATGATATAATAAAATGAGTCAATGCATACATATAATGCAATAAAATAATGCATCATTAAAATCTAAGAAAAAACAATTCATGAGACTTATATATATATATATATATTGATCTGTATATTACAGAATAAATTAAAAATTTTGTAAGGACAAAAATAATTTGTATTCAGTTGTATTTCCACCATATCTTTCATTTTAAAAATAAATAAGTGGTATATATGTAATAAAAATTAATAATTTATAACGTATATATCTTATATTCACATAATTTTTTTTATTTTTTATATATAAAATATTAAAATTTCAAAAAAAATTAACTTTTTTTAAATTAATTTAGATTAATCCAAGTAAACCTGTATAATCTAGAACGTGATTGTATAATTTATAACCTGATTTTTAATCGGATGAATACCAAATTATGTTTGATAATTATCCAAATGATTACGTATGGAAATAATTCCACCAACGATATGGGCTAAACCTTCCTTACATATAATTCTTTGAAATCCCAGCAAATTCCCTGTTAAATTTGCCAATATATTTTGGAATTTGTAGGCTTTTAATAAGTTTATTTTTGTGTTTTAAAAATATTTTAAAAAAAATCGAATTTTTTTATGATTTTTATTTCGAATTATTTTTTTATTTTTTTAATATATTAATATTAAAAATAAATTTAAAAAATAAAATAAAAATATCATTTTAATATATTTCTAAAAAAAATATTTTAATAAACATCCTGCTACACTAGTCCACTGTTACTCAAAGAAAATGTCTAAATTTTCCCGCATGGAATTGATTCTCAACAACCACAACCAATCATCTCAACGGTAATATTCAAATTACCCGGGAAATTAACAGTATTAAATAAATGAAA
>Ga0325411_1000182_pt1 | contig 62073 bp, 30 predicted proteins | sample PopdelMetagenome_13_FD_206181 | JGI IMG/M metagenome (GOLD analysis project Ga0325411, IMG submission 206181) | Populus deltoides microbial communities from Bellville, Georgia, United States - Xylem-PdIQD-R4 | ecosystem: Host-associated > Plants > Phyllosphere > Stem > Wood/Secondary xylem... | reverse complement strand
TGTGCCCAACGCGGCCCCCCCCCCCCCCCCCCCCCTTAATTTTGATTAATTGAAAAGAAATAGTACTTGGTTTTGCAAACTTTTATATTTTTTCAAGTTATGGTTGGTTCATCTTTGGTGATCAGTTATTCAATACCAGCCTAGGTTGGTGAGGTTTTTCAGGGTTGTCCATTCTTCTTTTAGCCACTAATCTTCTTCTTACTTCTCATTAGTTATCAAAGGAACATGTTTCTGATCCACATGCAACTTCTACTCCTATTCAAACTCCTATCTTATCTGGGGTTAAGCTGCCTTCATCCCTTGCAATTAATTATGTTACGCTTGGATCGTTCAGTTGGGATCAGGACAATGATAAAGTCAAGGTAACAGACTCGTTTCCTGAACAAAATCTTACAAGAAGGATGTAGCGAGCTCAAGCTTTGTCATGTCTGTTATGGATTTTTGGCTTTTTTAAGTTTCTTTCTAATGCTGGTTCTCTGTTTTGCTCTGCTTTGATTTTGCTTCTCTCTTTTCTTCTTATACAGATATATGTCTCTCTAGAGGGTGTCGGGAGAGAAAAGATTGAGTCAGAGTTCCAGGCAATGTCATTTGATGTTAAATTCCATGATGTCCAAGGAAAGAACTATCGATGTGCTATACCAAAACTGAACAAGGAGATTGTACCAGAGAAATGCTTAGTGGTGGTTAAGCCTAAAAGAGTGATCATCACATTGTTTAAAGCTTCAAAGGGGAACTGGTTAGACATACATTTCAAGGACGATAAGGTAATGACTTTTGTGTAGAATAATGGTTTGTTTGAATGCATTTTTGGATGAAAGTTGTAATTTTTTCACGTTACCTTGCAGCTAAAACCAAATCTGGATGAGAAACGAGATCCTATGGCTGGAATAATGGACTTAATGAAGGTTAGTTATCTACGTACAACATAATTCTAGAATAGACTACCTGTGACTACCGAAAGGAACAAGCCAACATTAGTTCGGATACTTATCTTTGTAAAACACAAATTGCAGAATATGTATGATGATGGGGATGAAGACATGAAACGAACGATTGCAAAAGCATGGACTGATGCAAGATCTGGGAATGCAGCTGACCCTTTGAAGGGGTATCGTTAAACCAATTTAGCATTCATATAATTCTAGTGATGGATTTTGGTAGATGGTCTTGTTTCCATGGTTTGCCATTATCTTTTTGGTTGGTTTCTGTGTTATGGTGGGCATATTAAGCCTGTTCTTTTCGCTTTCTTTCATTCTTCATAAATGCTTTTGAGTTTGCGTTTAGATTGTATTATTATAGATACTTATCTAATGTAATGGCCTCAGCTTTCCTTATGCATGGAAAATGGTTTTAGCTTTCCGATTTGAATATAATCTGGATTTTGCAGCTTCCATTACGCTTGCTTCAATTGACTACAAAAAATGCAGCTCGTTATTCTGCACGAGAGGACATTATTCTCGGTGGAAAAGTGAGTTTTTTTTTATTATTATTATTATTTAAATAATTGTATGGAAATTAAAGTAGATATTTGTTAAAGAAAGTAATGATTTAAATTCCGGATAAAAAAAAATATGTATTTGTTTTAGAAAATACTTATTTTATTCATGTATTTTTTTAATTGAATAAAACTTTTCTTTTTCTTAGCAATAATAATCAATGACAATTAAAATAAATCTGTTAAAATTCTCAATAATTTAAATTGAGAAAAAAATGTGACTCTTTGATCAATTCTTTTTATTCATGTATTTTTTTATATTTGATGATTATTTTATATCAGAAACATTATTTTTTAAATAAAAATATATCATTGAAAACTTGAAAAGCTTGATAATTTTCAGGTAAATAAAAAATAATTAGTTTTATAAAATTATGTAAAAAATTAATAATAAAAAGTAAAACAAAACAGATTTTATTTTTATCAGAGCAACAATTAATTATGTATTAAATTCATATATAACTATTCATAATTTTTTTTTAATATTACCAATTTTATTTGAAAGCAATGGCAGTTGAATGGTTTTTGAAATATTGTTTTAATAATTTTACTTAAAAAACATTATTCTAAGATAAAAGAAAAAAAAAACCTAAAGGGCCATTTATAAAAAAAAAAAAAATTAAATTATGCGCGACGAGGCCTGAAAAGACTGTACGCGGTAACTGATCTTAAAAAAAGCCCTGGAGTAGATGACCTGAATCCAATTTCAATAGAAAAAGTTACCGGCTTTTTAGTCTCTCTCTTGGTTTTCTCTATCTTCGTCATCGTCCCAGTTTTTTCTTCTGTCCTATGTGCTTTTTACACTAATATAAAGATAGGGTGTCACATCGTGAGGTGGGTTAGTGATAATTTTAATTAGGTTTTAGTCTCTTTTAAGTACATTGCACGTGAGTTTTAACATAGAAAATAGATGGAAAGTAATAAAAAGGATATATTAATTGTTTCAGGGTAGAATAATGGTTTTTATCCAAATGAATAATAATTCAAGAAATGTTTGTATAAAACATTGTTGGCGATATTAGGACAATACATTTGTAGGTAAGGATTTCTTCATTTCTTTACAAAAAAATAATAATGATTCAATTGATGATGTATATTAAAAGATACATTTCTATTTTTATGGCATGATGATACCAAAAACTAAGAAGAAAATTGCTAATTGTTACATAAAAAAGTGAGGAGATCCCTTTGCAATAATGATGAGTGGTGTTCCAAGCAGTAATTAGTCTCTTCATTGAAAGCTCGAAACTTCTCAACGAAGGCTGATACATGTTTTTGTGTGTTTGGTACTCTGAAATTTTTGTAGTTGTGATTTAAAAAATTATTTTATAAAAATATTTTTAATTGACGTTGGTTTGATATTGATATATGTTTGGTTAAAACTATGGTTAGAATTGAGGCTGAATAAAAAGTAGTTTAATGTGTTTGGTTAAAAATGCTTTTTAAATTAAGGTTATAAAATAACTAAAAAAATCTATATTAATATTGATGGTTTTTAATTTAAATATTGTAGATTTAACTATTAATATTACATCTTGAAATAAATAATACTTTATATAAATTTTTTTTATTGTTTCCATTAAACTATCTACAATTCTATCACGTATGAAATTCATCCGATAAAGACTATAGTTTTCATGATTTTTTGAGCGTGCAACAAAATCAGGTAAAATATCATCAGGAATAAATTAGGATTACGATCAAATTCTACAAATGCTACGCCATCATGTGAACTCCTTTTAATTTATATAGTGTCATTGAATAATGTTAAACACTAGTTTTTTGAAAAAAATATAATTAAAAATAAAAAAAATTGGATTTTTTTACTGTGTTGAACCCGGTCCAATATATTTAGGTTCGGACCGGACCCGGTCCAACCATGAATAGTGAAGATTGTTCACAGGAAGTGCAGAGTAAAATTTACTATGCACTTCCCGTCAAGCAGCTTCAAGTTGCTTTTAATTCACCTATATTTTCAATGTAGAAATAACTCGGATTCACAAACAATAAATAATATTTTATCTTTAACTACATATATATATTTTCTATAATTTGCTTCAAACACAGAAGTAATTACGAAAACAAACAATATATGAAAAACAAACTGCAGTTCAAAGACTCAGTGATGCAAAATTTCAACCATAAAAAATTGTCAATTTCTCTCAACAAATAAGAAACCACCCTCACCATAATCCAATAAAGGTACACACACCTAAGCCCTATTCCAAGGACTAAACTTCATGGCCAAGTAAGAAATTCAGACACAAATCTAGAATTGAGTTGTTAACATCTTAAAGAACAAAAAAGATAAAAGGGCTACCGTTGATGAGAAAGTCTCATCTCTAATTAATGAAAAAAAGAGTTAGATGAAAATATTACAAGAATTTTTATAAATTGAAGTTCAGTTGTAAGAAAAAGTGAGGTTCTTAAAGTTTTATATATATATATAAAAGCATTAATTAGAGATGAGACTAATGGTTGTGATTGAGTCAAATATCATTTAATGATATATAATTCCTCGTTACTCATCTACCTATTCATTAAAAACAAATATTATCATTTTGTTAATAAATCCTGATCAAGCTTATTTGAACATTATTATATAATAGAAAATGATTATCCTCCATTGTCTAGCCTAAAGTCTAACAGGCATCCCAATGAATAATAATAATAATAATAATAATTTTTTTAAAAAACAAATCCTATTCTTTGTTTATATGCTATATGTAATAGAGTATGTCGTCATCATTTATTTTTCACCCCCAAATTAGAAAAATAAAACTTAAAAATTCTGAAAAATAAATACATTTTTCATTAAAATTCTCAGAATTTTCAAAATATAGCCATTTCACGAACTATTTGAGATTTTCTCGAAATTTCTCTATTTTTCTTTATTTAAGGTAATCAACAGCAAGCATGAAAAAAATATAGAGAGAAAAAGAAAAATTAAAATCATTTACAAGTGAAAAGAGAATAGAATAGAAAAATGATGCGTGAGAGTGTAGAGAAAAAAAATCAAAATATTGAAAAGAATGAAAAGGTATAAACTAAAAAAAAAAAATTCCTAGCAAGTAAGAAAAATAAATAAAATGCGAGAGCTACTATGTCACTTTTATAACCCAAAATTTAATTATTTTTTCAAAACTTTTCCAAAAATTTAACAAAATTCTCAAACAAATATGTTTTCAACACAATTTGATCAATTTCTGGTCATTTTGTAATTCTCAACCATTTCACTTATTATTCTTGTATTGATAAATCTTTCAAAAAATAAAAAGATAAAAAGCAATTAAACAAAAAGGAAATTTTCATAGTGATTAAAATGTAATTGAAAAAGTAATGAGTAGTTTACATAAAAAAAAAAAAAGAATTGCATAATGTTGTTTTTTAAGAGAGAGAGAGAGAGAGAGAGAGAGAGAGGGAGTTTTAAAAAATTAGAAGCTAGAAGGTGGTAGAAGTTTTTAGGGAAATTAAGAAAATAGTAGATGAGTGTGGAAAATTTTAGAGATTAAATATGAAAAGATTATTTTTCAGCAGTATAAATAAGTGATTATGCAAAAAAAAAAAAAAATTACTTAAAGCATTAGCCACACAAAAAAAGGACCATATACAATTAGATTTTCATCAAACACTCTCTCTCCTAAAAATCACCAAAAGCAAACAAATAAAAAAAAAGCACCTTCTCTCTCTATTGAGAAAACAAAAAAAATAACCTCTACCCTCCAAAAACAAAAATGAGAACTCACAGTCTCTCTCTCGTAAGCAACCCTCCCGCAACAACCATGGACCACTATAAATCAGCTCTCATGACTGTTTCAAAGCCATCTACCCATCATTTCCCTCATTATTGATAACTAATCAACGATGACCATATTGCCACCAGCTCACCTTCACACAACCCCTAAACTTGAGATTAACACAAGCACACTCATGAACTAAACTCCCAACCTTTACCCATTTCTATTATTACCTACTAAAATGATGGCCCCTCTCAAAAGACCACACACAACCACCATAATCAACATTATGACCTTTACCAACTGAAGATTAGTAACCTTTTTCATTTTTCTCTCATCACCAAAAATGACAATCTCTCTCTCTACCATGAGAAGACCCCAATCAAGACCCATCTCAACCTAAGCCACAACCCACAATATCCTTTATCTTCCCTTCTATGCCATTTACAACCATTAATCACAAACCTAGCGAACACAAGCCATCATAGCTCATCAATAGTTTTTGAGGCTTAATTCGGGTCAATTCACATAGATTAAAAGAAAAGGACTCAATTGAAACTTTAAGAAACCAAATTGGTGCAATTAAAAGAAATTAAAAGTTTAAAGGCTGATGGAGGGTTAAAATCAAAGATTTCATGGCCAATGACTAATTTGTAAAATGTGCGTCACTTCTAGGACTAAAATTGATCAAAGCAAGGGCTAATTTGAAAGAATTTTAAATTTTAGCATTTATGGATCAAATTGAACAAATTAGAAACCAAGAAATAATTTGAAAAAGATGCTCGAATCAAAAGAGGTAATTAAAAATTTTCAGGGGCATGATTGCATAAATTAAGAAGTTTAAAAACCAATTGTGGCACAGGTAATGAAATTGAAACAACAAAGACCTAGTTTGACGTTTACCAGATCTCAAATTTAAAAACCCTAATTTATAGGGTTTAGCCAAAACAACATCATTCAGAATACTGTGTTCTCTTCTTCTTCAGTTTTGGTTAATCGAATAGGCACTTTTAGACAAATGAATGTGACAACTCCGACCACCTCCTAGGCTCCAACCACCATCGATCAACAGGGGAGTTTCCCCTATTCATCCTGGTACCACCCTTGTTCGACATTTATACCCTACCTACCACGTGGAAGCCCTCAACTTTGACTAATTCAGAAATCTTGATAGTTTTTCATCTAACTTTGAATCAATGGCAAAAGAGCAATAAGTCTCCAAATGGAGTTTGGTTTGGTTTTAGTTGAAGAAAAACATCTCATCTACAATGTTCATAGCTTATTTTGTCCCAATAACCTCTTATCTACCACAATTAAATTGAGAAAGAGGCACCCCCAGTTAGCAATTTGTGGACCCATTTCAACCCCTTTTTCCCAACTCTTTCTAAAAGCTCCCAAATGTTGTTAGGGACCTAGAAACATGGAAAAATGAGAGAAAAGAGGAAAAAAAAATCTCCAACAGAATGAGAGAGATGAATCCTCTACATGTTAGTTTTAGAATACCACTAAGGGGAAGGTGGTTTGGGTAACCTCTGGCCTTTGAAATGCTATAAGAAGGAAAGAAAGGGCAGAATACAAAGAGAGGAGAAAAAAATGAAAGAAAAATACAGAAAAGAAAAGAAAATGAAGATCAAAATCTTGAGGCTTTTGGAATAAAAGGGGAGAGAAAGAGAGAAAGAAGGTTTCAAGGAAGGAAGGGAGGAAGGAAGGGATTCTTGGTCATTTAGAGATCGAATAGAAGCTAGGAATCTAGTTGGTAATCAGCAAGGAATTAAAAGGCAACCCATTGCTTCCATCTTTTTAGGTAAGTCTTCAACTCTTGATGAGGGGTGGATCTTAATAAGCACACCTCCGTCTAGTAATGGTGTTATAATCATTGATAACACTTTATTCCATGACAAGATAAGACAAATGACAAGGTAAGTTGAGCAAGCAGTCCATTAAGCTGAGAGATTGCAACAACAAGCTACCTAGGTTGGGAATGATGCTATGAAGCACCGAGAGCAATTATTAGAAATATACTTAATAGAGGTAATGCCCTCTAATAGTAGTGATGTGTAGGGGTTTTTTTTGTGGTTGTCTAAAGTTTGATTGTCCAAATGTATTAACTATTTTATTATATGCAATGAAAAAGCCACGACTCACTTTCCCTTTACCTAATGTGTTAAGAATTCAACTATGATAAGAAATTGGTAAAATATCTCTCTATAATAATCATCACAATCAGAAATCTTGCTTCGGATCGAAAAGATGGAAGTCATGGATCGATTCAATTCATGCATAAGCATCGTAATGCAAACATTTTTTAACATATGTGCATTGATACGATCAAAAGATTATTTTTTTATCCCAAGTGTAGGAGTGTCAAAGTAAGAAATAACTAGGCAAGACCGGGATCGAATCACAAGGAGGTGAACTATATAAAATTATAAACAACAAATGAAAAGGAGTTGAAGAGAACTTTTAAGATGTGATATTGATGTGAGTATTAATCAAAGATAAAAACAATTGTCAAAGTTAGAGGATCCACTAATAGTATTACAAATAAGTATAGTATAAAGTCTTTTTATTAATCAACTAAAAACTACACACAAAAGAAGTTCCAATTGGATGATTTATCCTTAATAGTTCATTATAAAATTTTAACATGATCATATTAATTATTTTATTTTAGTAACACTATACTTTTAAATATTGTCAGGAATTCATGATGTTAACTTATGTTAACAACAAATCAAATTCCTTTCATATCACAGGTGTCAGTTATACCATATAGTAGGCTATGAAAGTGCCAAGTATTTGTTGTACCAAGGGTTGTATAACGCAAATCTAGATTAATCATTTAACAAGTAAGGTATTAAGAATTAGTAAGATAAAAAGATAAGACATGTTAATAATAAACTTTCTTGGATATAAACATTGAAGTCCATGTTGAGTTTATATTATACCTATTAGTGAAACCTTTTCACCAACATAATAAACTTAGCTACACATTGTGAAGAAGAGAAACATAAATAAACTAGAAAAGAACATAGTTATGATGAAAGCATAGACAAGATATTAATGAAAGTAAAGCTTAAACATTACAAAAATATAAAGAAAGAAAGCAAGAATATGATCTTGATATGAAAACCAAGATGTCTAAATGTATGGAAAATGCCTCTTTTTATAGGCTAAAATTCAAAACTATTGATTTGATGACTAATTATTGAGTGAGTGGCCACCTCTTGACTTGATGACAACCATTATCTTCTTGTCTGAACAAAACGTCACTGCTAATGTCAGAATTGGAACAGATGATCTTCATGAAAGTTCTGGGAATTTGTCTCAGCCTTCCAACAAAATAAGAATGAGCTCATTTAGACTTCTAAAACTCGAGATATGGGCTGAACACTGAACAGTGTCTGGGTTGCAGGACAGATTCTGACTTCTCTTTTGTTGCTACAATTTGAACTTGAAAACGACAATTTTGAATCTTAGACTCTTCATGAAAGTTTTAGGCCTGTGTCTTAGCTTTTCATCCATATAAACCAGATCTAAATCCATGCTCTACAGCTCTAGTTATGATCCAATAACCGAATGATGTTCAAGTTTGAATTGAATCAGCATCTCTTCTTTAAGCTTTGCCATCTCTTTGTCTTTTCACTTTCAATAGTTAAATACATCAATCAATCCTTTAAATTGTGAGATATGTCTGCATTCAAAATGAGCATTTATATAAATTAAAACTATCTTATGTTATCAAACTTGTTATTATAAAACATGCTTAAGTTATGGAATTTAATGATACTTAAAGTGCAATATGATGATATAAAACCTTGATAAAAATCAACTTTTAAGTACTAATCATGCATTTGAAAGAATCAAAATATTGGTCCCTTATTAAATGAATTTATCACATAAGATCAAAAAAGAAGCTGATGGTTTGCTATAAAAATTCATTATAAATGTATCACTTTTTAATTCAAAACGAGAGGCTACCTTTCAATTCTCGAACACCCCAAGCAACCCATTAAATCTATTTGCAACCTCAAAACACCTTTCAATTAGTAAAAAAAAATACAAAATTAAATCGAATAAAAAAATTCTCAATCTCTAATCTACTTTTTCCTGCAAGATAAAATTTTCAAAACATCTCAATGACACTGCTCTCACCAATATAAACCTCTTGATACCAAGATCGACTTAATATATGATTGGAAAATGGCAAACCGATCACTTTTTCTCCCCTCCCCTCATTTTATAACAACTTTTTTCTCCTTTCTCAAAACTCAAGGACTGAAAATTAAAACAAATAGTATAAACCCTCAAATAAAAACCTTATATTGAAATTGAAATAGTTAAATGAAAAGAAGAGATAGAAAAATTAAAGTGGTAAATAAGTTTAGAGAAATTATTTTTTTTATCAAAATGAAATAGACTTTTTTCTTGAAATTTAATGTATAGTCTTGGATGAAAAGTTTTGGAGTTACTAAATATTACAAATGTAATTTATGAGTAGAAGGGTTATATTGAATAAATTAATTAAGTCAAATAAGAGTTTTAATGAAAGGGATGAAATAAAATAAAAAGATTTTATGGGATGAATGTATAAATAAGAGAAATATGAGGCCAATATATAAATAAAAGATATGGTGGGGTCAATGTAAAAATAGAAGAAAATATAAGGGGTTAAAATAGAAATCTAAACCAAACATATTCAAATGGTTTGCTATAATCATTATGAATGTATCACTTTCTAATTCAAAAAGAAAGGCTACCTTTCAATTCTCAAACATCCCAAGCACCTCATTAAATTCATTTGCAACCTCAAAACACCTTTCAATTAGTAAAAAAAAAAACACAATCAAATCGAATAAAAAAAATTCTCAATCTCTAATCTACGTTTTCTGGCAAGATGTAATTGTAAAAACATCTCAATAACACTTCTCTCACCAATATAAACCTCTTGATTCCAAGATCGACTTAATATATGATTGGAAAGTGGCCAACCGATCACCTTTTCTTTTCTCCCTTTATTATATAACGACTTTTTTCTCCTTTCTCAAAACTCAAGGACTGAAAATTAAAACAAATAGTATAAACCCTCGGATAAAAACCTTATAATGAAATTGAAATAGTTAAATGAAAAGAAGAGATAGAAAAATTAAAGTGGTAAATAAGTTTAGAGAATTTTTTTTTTATCAAAATGAAATAGACTTTTTGCTCGAAATTTAATGTATAGTCTTGGATGAAAAGTTTTGGAGTTGCTAAATATTACAAATGTAATTTATGAGTAGAAGGGTTATATTGAATAAATTAATTAAGTCAAATAAGAGTTTTAATGAAAGGGATGAAATAAAATAAAAAGAGTTTATGGGACGAATGTATAAATAAGAGAAATATGAGGCCAATATATAAATAAAAGATATGGTGGGGTCAATGTAAAAATAAAAGAAAATATGAGGGGTTAATATATAAATTAAGAAAACATGAGGGCATAATGTGCAAATAAAAAAATATAAAGGGGGCAATATGAAAATAAAGAAAATTATAGCTATAAATAGAGAAGAATTCTCAAGAAATTCCTAGATTTGGCTAGCCCTAAGAGGAGAAAAGAGGGAGGAGAGAGTGAGTTAAAACACTTATATAAAAATCACACTAAAAACACCAAAGAAAGTTAGATTAGGATTCAAAACGTGTTAGGGGAAGATTTACACAGGAAAAATTAAAGAATTCCAAGGGGTTCAACCTTGATAAGGGCAACATAAGAAAAGAAAAGGAGGGTGGAAGAAACTTGATTCATCTTTGGATTTCAACTTTAATTTCTTGTTTTTAGAAGATAATAAATTCTCATAATAAGTTGTTCTAACTTGTTTTATATTGTTTTTTTTTTAATGGTGGAGTTGCTAGAGTATTTGGTAGAGGTTTATAGTTTATGAAGTTGAATATGAAATTGTGTTTTGATTATGGCATGATGATATTTGATATAGGTTATGAAAAAAAATGGGTTAGTAGAGAGAGTTTTCATTTTAAAGAATGGATTTCATGAGGTTAATAGGTTTAAGATTATGTTAAATGATGATATATGAAGGTATTATATGTTATGGTTGCTAAAAATGATGAAAACATGCATGAGAAATAAATAGATACTTGTTAAACTTAGAAATAAAAAATTAGACAGCTTGTCTCTCAGTTTCTCCACTAAGATTAAAAACCTAAGATGATAGGATTTGAGATAACTTCAATCATAAGCATTATAGACAAGGATGTTACCTTTTTAATGCAACTGACCTTGCTTAATTTGGAGTGATATTATATGGGATAAAAACCGAAGAAGGGTTTAAAATGAAATCAGCAAGATAATTTTTTGTGCTATTGTAATTTGTGAATTTAGACAAATAGATGGTAAAAGTGGGTTTTGTCATCTTCATAAAAGTTGTAAACTTATGTTTTGGATTTCTAAATAAAGAAACTACACATAAAACCAACTTTCTAATTATAATTAAGATATTACATAGTGTTATGAGTCAATTATGTTAAATCACTTGAAATTTGTAAATTGTTAGCTCTTATTTGTTGTTCTTAATTGAAAATGTTGAATTATTAAGGGAATGAAAATAGAAAGTGTGTGTGTGTATGCATAAAGCTTGAAATTAATAAAGTGTTTATGTTGATACAAGTGAAATCATAAGCACCAAAAGTAGCAAGGGACGACCAATAAAGCACAAACTTCAAATAAATGTTTGTTACCTTAGACAATTATTTTAAAGTCTCTTATAAATTATTTATTGAGGTTATTTTAATATGAACATCAAAAGTTTTATTATACATGTTTATTATATGAAAATTGGTTGAATTAGCCCCTTGGTTCGAGACCGGTGCCTCGTGAATGGGCTATTGGTTGAATTAGCTCCCTAGTTTGGGACTGATGAACCTTGTGAAAGGGCTATTGATTGGACTAGCTTCCTAGTGCTAGAACTGATGCCCTAGAAATGGGTGATTGGTAGAACCAGTTACTTGGTTTGGGACTAGTACCCTGTTAAATTGGCAATTATAAAAATTTGGTTGATGAAATTAGAACCTTAGATAACAGGCTATTAAAAAGAAATTGATAGTGTGTTGTATAATTTCTTAAATTTTTTAATTAATTTTTATGTTATTTTTATACATTAATGTTCAAGTTTATCTCACCATCGTATCTTATACTTGATGAATTGATGTCTCTTTTATATATTTGCTTAGTTTAATAAGACAACGAAGACATTCCTTTTCGGATTGTATTTAACATTAATTATGATTCGTATGTATAAATTTATGCAATACTTTATTTTTTTATGTAATAGATTTATATTTATTATCTAAAGTTATATGATGCATGAACCCAATTGTTATAAGTAATTAATTATTTTTTTTCTTTAATTAGATTGCATGTACTTTTCTTAGATTTTATTTAAAAAAAAAGGTGTGGAAAAGTAATGGTTAAATGATGACGGCTTACGTCCAGGATGTTGGACTATGTATTTAATATATTATTAATGAGAAATTAAATGGTATTGGTGATATCTTGGTACCACTTATATATATTAAAAAATTATAGAACTTTCTTTTTATTATCCTAGTAAACTTTATTTTAAAAGTTAGGGTTGTTACAAATAGAGTTTAGAATCTAAATAAAAAGAATAAAACTAAAAGGATTAAAATATACATGAATCAAGACTTTGTGGATGAAAATGAAGTTTTTTATGGAAAAAAAATGAAAAAGCCCATTATTTAATCTTATTTCATTAAATTGGTCTCCAATTCAATTTGAAATTCTATCGAAAACCTTAAATTTCTTAAAATATGCAAAGAAAATAAAATCTTACCACATAAAATATTTTCAACATCATATGAAAGGATAAAATTGAAAGAGAGTAAAGTTCAATGGTCAAAAATTAAGGCAATGTTCAATGAATAGTGTCATTCACAATAATACATAGTAAAATACCATATTATTTTAATGTTATTGTATAATATATGTTTACAATCATTTAAATATATTTGACATGTTGATACTATCAGTGACTCTTAAATGATGATAAGGTGATTCTCAATATTCATGATGAGTGTAAAGGACATGATAAATTGATATTTGGATTATTTAAGGCATACTTGTTTGATCTCACCATAATTTTTTAACTTTTTTGGTATGTTATGTGTTGCCGTTGCTATTTTAGGATTATTATATGTATGTTTATTGGTTGTGTTTGTGATTTTTATTTTATTTATGTTCATTGTATTCTTCGAACCACTTTTGAGCTTTGTCATTTCAAAAAATTGCTATTAGCATCAAAATGATTTTTAATGTTGAAATTTTGCTTTTGTTATTTAATTCTAATTACTACAATATCTAGTTTACTTAAAAACAATATTTACTTTATTGTAGCATAAAAAATCTTGTTCTAAGTAATCATTCATGGTTAAAAGGGTTTTTTTTTCCTACATGGTTTTTAATACATTTTAGTATCAAAGATATTATTTTAAAAAAAAATTATATCATCAATGTTATTAAGATAAGTCATGCTTCAAGTATATACTAGTAGATTTGTCTATGCTCCGATGAGGATTGAACTGCTCTTTTTTTAAACTTACAAAAAATGTTAAGAGTATGGAGATAATTTTTTTACAGTATCATTAAATCCAATCAAGTGGTTTGATCTTGAAATATGTCAACTCAACTCTTTGTCTAACTCGAGTTTCAAATTAAACCATAAAGGAGCTGGTCCAAAATAAATTATTCAATTTAATGAGTTTAAAGACAACTTGAATGGCTGGTAAGAACATGACATAATTGTTTTTTATATTGAGACGATATCAGATTGGATCGACCCCAGTCACCCTGCAACCTGGGTCATTGACTTCAATGGGTTTAATAGCTTTGTTGTTTTTGTAAATTATTTTTATTTAATTTTATGATAACATTAGATACTTTCAAGATCGAGCATCAACCATAAAAAAGATATTTATTTGAGATCGTGATAACCCTATCTATAGAAAGTAGAAAAAAAATAATCATGAATTCTTTTTCTCAAATATTAGAAAAAAATTAGAAAAAGCAAAGGATTAGAAACTAGAAAAACACATATCAGGTTTGATGGGTAAACCCGTTAAACTCGTGAATTTGATAACCTAGGTCAACACGTCAAACCCTCAAATCAGGTAATAAACTCCATTGAGATTAATAACTTGTTTTTTTTATATATAAACTATTGTTTATTTAACTAAATGATAACAAAAATAGATGATTGCAAAATCGAGCGTCAAACTAATACAAAAACTTTTTTTTAAGACTATGATAACCTCATAGAAAGCAAAACAAAACAAATTATGAAATTCAATTCTCAACTAGTCTAATATCGAAGGATGAAATAAAAAAATGAATTTTTTAAAAAAAGTTAAACTCATCATACTTATCAACAGGTCAATGGACTTTCTAAAATTTAATAACATGTTTTTTTTTTCAAAATTAGTTTTTTAACTATATGATAAAAATAAAAATAGATAATCAGATAATCGAATTCAATTAGAAAAAAAAAATACTCCTCTAAACTCGCAAACCGGGGTAATTAAGGTTACCTTGCCAAACTCGTAAATTAAGTCATTGACACCACAAAGATTAATAACCTAGTTTTTTTAAAATTATTTTTTATTTATCTAATTTTTTTAAAATAGTTCTTATCGCAGTGCTGAAATATTTTTTTGATACCAACCCGATGCTACGATATTTTTTGATACTGTGATAATTATATAAAAAGCAAATTAAAATAAATTATCAACTCTAAATCTTCATATACATATCATATAACGACTAAATAAAAAAAACAAAAACCAAAGAAAAAAAAGTGGGGTCAAAATGAAAAAAAAAAACATAACACACCTTTAAGCTTTTTACTAAATTTTTAAGCTAGCCACGTTTGTTCACCTTTCTTTGCATTTTAAAATGATTTTGTTTTAATTGTGCTTGTTTGTCATGCTTACCATCCAAGATAAGCATTTTTCTATTTAATTTTATCATTTCTTAGAAAGTCTCCCCTCCATTTCTATCATTATTTTATGTCTATTATGCTTTCTTTTTGTTTCTTTCCCTATTCAATTCAAGTTTATTTTTCTTAATCATTATATACAACATCTTTGTATGCCTATGAATTGTACTCTTCCATTCAAGCTACTAAACTCGTTTCAATAAGTTTATTTGCTTCGGTTTGTTATTTGTTCGCGTTTTCATATTTTAAAAATATATATGCATTACATTGTTGCATTATATCGCTAATTGTTTCTTTTGATTAAATGTTTGTTTTATTTACCTATTACATAATGTTTTGATAAAAGCCCCTAAGGAACGAAGGCCAATGATATTTTTTTTTTCTTGTATTACATAAAGTCATGTTTTAAAATAATTCTATCAGGCTCAAAGTGCCAAGATAAGCATAAATTGATTGCCTAGACTACAAATTGTATAATGACAGCACTTTGATAATTATAACTTTTATATGTTGCATGCTAGTTGAATTTTAACTTTTTGACTTGTCATAACCTAAATTTTAATTTTTTTTGCTTTTTTCTTTTTATTTCTATTTCTATTTATATTTTTAATAAATAAAAAGAAAATGAAATGAAAATAATAATTAAAATTCAGGTCAAGACAACATAAGTTGGAAGTTTGGAGGGTTTAATCATGATGGAATTTTAACTTTAGAAGTTAATTTTGGAAGAAATTGAAAACATTAACAAGTTTGGGGTTTTGATTAAACTTTAATTTGATTTAATTAATGATATCGAGAGTTTAATTGAAGAATTGATAAGATTAAGGACTTAATTAAGCTTAGAATAAGTTTAATTAATGAAATCAGGGGCATAATTGAAGAAATATTAAATTTCTAAGCTAATTCAGGTCAAAAGTACAAGTGATTAAAGTCCAGAGACCATCTTGTAAAAGGCGCTGCAATTTTGCCCATGGGCCCGATTAAGAATTGTTGAGACTTGGAGGGCTAGATTTAAAAACGGTCGCCCAGTCCATAAACAACATCGTTTTTCATTTCTGGCCATCGTACTCCCTGTATAAAAAGAAAACAATTGGAAAAACAGTCGATCAAACCACCCGATGATTGATCTCCATAACCGCCATCACCACTTTCCGAGACCGTTCCCACCATTGGCAGGTCATAGAGATGAGGAAGAAACCACCACCAAAGACCCCTGCAATGGCAGGACTCCAAGAATCCGAGAACTTGTCAAACACCAAGTCCCAGCAAACTTTATCCTCTTCCTATAAAGGAAGAGGCATGCTAGAAGTCTGCCATTGAATCCCTATAAATACCCAATAAGGCAGCCATCGCCAAGGGGAGAAAAAAAAGAAGGGGGGAGGAAAGAAAAAAAGATAACAACAAAAAAAACCCCACAGACAAAGAGAGAGAGACTAGAGAGAAAGGGAAAGAAGAAAAACGAAGGAAGAATAGAAACAGAAAGGGGGAACCACTGATCGACCAAAGGACCGTCACCTCGCGTTTTTGTCTTCAGCAACACGCCCAGGTAAGTCTTCTTTCTCCTTCCTTGTTTTACATTTTCAAACTTCTCAAAATAGTGTGAAGGTAATTATAATTACCTTCACAAATGTAGTGCACGTGTGAGCTAGTTCACGCATGCCTGCTACCTAGTCGGGTCATTGGCTTGGGCCAGTGACCAAGTTGGGTCGGCCCAGCCCGTACAACCGGGCTAGATCTAGCCAGGTAAAACAAGAGAGACTAGGCCGGGTCTAGGACTTACCCCATCCGGCCTAAGCTACTTTTGGTCAAGGGTGTGCTTGGCAAAACACACCCTTGTGTCTTTTCTATATATTTTATTTCATTTTTGTTTTGATATCTAGCCAATTAAACCCCTTTTTTATATCAAAAAATTCCAGAAAAATTTGAGGATCTTTGTTGAGTTATTTGTGGGCCTCTCACGCTTTGTTTTATTTGTTCACTGTGTTTTTTTTTCTACTATATGTTCAATCTGTGGATCATTGCTGTTAAATGCAAATCTTTTGTGCAATGCTTTTTTATTCCTGTCTAAAAAGAGTAAATAATAAAAAAGGTAAACAAAAAGAAAAAGGCATAGAAAAATTGGTTCTTCTTCATTAAAAATTTAAAATTTTATAAACTTATTCACTAGAGCTAGAGTCAAGAATATCATATTTTTTTAGGTTTGTGTAATATTTACCAACACTAGAGTTGGAAATATTCGTAGGTATTGTTCACCGATACTAGAGTTAGGAACATGATAGGAAGAACAAAAAAAAAAAGAATAAACTCTTACCAATTTTAGGGAAAACCAATAATGCAGTCTGTCTCAGGTAGGATGTTTAAGGGGTGATAGCATCTTTCCATTTCGCATAACCAGTCCAGGACCATAGAATCTTTATTGACCAGTTAGGGTTCCTAGTGACCATAATACTAGGTGACGACTCCTTGAATTAGACCTTTCCCCCAAAGAATAAGATGCTAGATATTTGTTCTCTTTCCATGAGAAATTTTTAATTGGTCATCGCGATGTCCTAGTATGACAGAATGACAACTCTACTGAAGACTTCTAGGACTAAGCTTTGCCTTTTATTTGTCAATTAGTATAATGTATGATATGTTGTGTTTATATGGTTATCGCTTTTTACCACTTTACCACACATTCTTATTGTCATGCATCACTTCAAGAGTATACATGTTAAAATTTAAGATAGGTGGGGGAGTAACGGTACCCCAATGGTTTTACCCTGGGTCAGACTCGTGAAACCATCCAACTGTCGCTTGATTGTTTACTCGATAGTGGTCAATACGTCGATCTAATATTACTTAGAGCTTATATCTTCAAACTACTTGTAAGCCTCATATCGACCTTTCGAGGATGATCATTGAGCATGCAAAAGACCATTTGAGACTAGATAGTAACCTACCCTCGTGATGCACTTAACGACTAGAACTGACCTACTAGATTGTACCCTGTGTAATCTCACTTTGGCTAGCCCAACATGCGACATCTTGATTTCCATGACCATTGGATGGCAAATGGTCGTCACATAGGATACAAGAATCTAAGTTGTTATAGTTGACAAAAGAAGACCACTTTGATTTGAAAGTTGAAAGGTGTATTAAAAGCTCAAACTTTAAGCGAGACTGGCCCTTATTAGCATGATAACAACATCATATCCTTAAAATCCATGAATAAACGACCATTTCCACCTCGTGAAGGGCGAGTTCATATTGAATCTGCATTTTCCTTGTTGATAGCATCATCATTTGCGCATGATTGCATAATTTTCATTTAGCGGGTTGAAATATAGGTTCCCCATTGAAATGGACCATAACACTCGACTGCAGGAAAGACAAATGGATAACGAAGAAAGCGCCTAGTTGGGAGCCCAACACCAAAAGAGTTGAAAAGTCTTAGAGAAGAAGTCGCGAGGCTTACTAGTCTACTCGAACAGGCCTTGGGATCTAAATTTGGAGAAGCAAAATTTACAGCTCAACCTGAACCTTCGCTCGCAAATCAACAAAATCTGGGGGCAAATGAGGTGTCATTTGAATCTTAACAGGCTATGTATTCTCAATTTTCTCAACCAGCATATCCTATAAAAATGTCATCTACTATTGACCTTACAATGAAGAAATCTCAAAAGAATAAGATGGTAAAAGAAGATGGCCTGGATAAATTGGTTGTCCTAGAGCAAAGGATGAGGGCATTCGAGGGAGCTAGCATACACAACCATATAAAGGCCGCTGAGATGTGTTTGGTACCCAACATGATTATTCCTAAAAAATTTAGAGTGCTTAAATTCATCAAATATACAGGAACTCAATGCCTTGTAACTCATTTGAAGGCATACTGCAATAAAATAGTAGAAGAGGTCTATGACAAGAAACTGTTCATTCACTTCTTTCAAGACAGTTCGAGCGACGCTGCCCTTACTTGGTATATGTGGCTGGGCAAGACTAAGGTAAAAAAATGGAAGGACTTAGTTGATGCCTTCATTAGGCAGTATAAGTACAATATAGATGTGGGCCCTAATAGGTGAAACTTGCAAGCTATGGAAAAAGACAACAAGGAATCTATAAGAGAATACACCTAAAGGTGACATGAGACAGTCGTACATATTAATCCTTCTTTATTGAAAAAAAAAGATCATCAATTTGTTTGTCAAAACTTTCAAGACCCCATACTTTTAATACTTGGTCGGAAGCTCTGCACAACTCTTTTCTTACTTGGTTGCTATAGTTGAGAGGATTGAACAAGTCATTCGGTTATGAAGGATTGCTAACTCGACTGAGGAGAAAAGTTTCACTGAAAACAAAGAAGCTAAGGTTCACAATATCGAAGGTGGTTACAAAGGCGAAAAAAAAACTACCAAAACAAAGACACTTAGAGATCAATTGTCCTGAAGATGATGCCATATGGTTATTAGGCCAAAACTGGTCCATGCGTGACCTCAACTGACTACTGGAAAGGTACCCCTGTAGAGACATTCATAGGAGAGGGATGATTGGAAGATTCCAGAAATTTCAATCAATGATTGCTGAGTGTTTAGCCCTTTTATGTATTACCTTGCTAGTAATCATAGCTCTAGATGTTAGCATAAGGTCTTTGTTGCTGAGCCTCTTTTCTAAAATTTCAATGAAATAATGAGTTTGTCTATCAATTGTGTCTTTTCCTTTGATTTACAAATATCTTGAATAGGTTCTCTCTAAGGACTTACAAATATACTTTTGAAGTCTCGCGTGATCTCATAGATGCCAGTGTTTTTAAACCCAGCCTGGTGGTCGACCCGGCTCAAGGCTCGGGTCATGGATTTTGACCGGGTCAACCCTAATTTTTTTATAAATCAAAATGACGTCGTTTTGGTTAAAAAAATAAATAGTCAACGGGTTGTAACTGGGTTTTTAACCTGGTCTTGTTGGGTCAACCCACCGAGTCAGCCGAGTTTTTGACTTCCTTTATTTTTTGATAAACTCAGCCCGGTTCCAACCCCGAGTCAATCGGGTCCTGGATTGACCCACTATACCGGGCTGGGTTTTAAAACTATGATATATGCAATTCATTTCTTTCACCAAAATTTGCTTCCCCATTGGAGTTTTGAAATTTGAACTTGCATTTTGATTTCAAAAATGATTTGATGACATTTTTTACATTTCATTTGTAGAATGATATATAAATCAAGCAACTTCTTCAATGAGGTGACTAAATTCTAAACCAAAGTGCATGAATAGAAAATGAACCATCACCCTCACACAATGACTCTTGAACAAGGTATTTTAAATGTATGAATAATGGTACGTAGTGAACTCGTTGCTCATAGACTCATGAAATGCATTTCTTCGTAAAAGTCCAAACTATCATACTAGACGAGGTCAAAGTTTATTGATCTTAACTGCTTACGCTTGAAATGAGAAAATATCATCTTTGTTATTCCTTTCACTTTCTAAAATAAATATATCCCTTGTGGTCCCATGTTGAGCCTAAATAATTTTTCTCTCATTAAAAATCCTAACTAGGATCACACCACACACTAGGGCCAATGTTAAAATTTCAATGATAAAAAAAGAGAAAAAAGCCATGAGAAAGCCAAAAAATGCAAAAAAACCCAAGAAATTCGAATGCTAAGGGGCATGCCCAAATTACAAGAAAAAGTGATAGTCAAGATAAAGTGAGCATGCCCTAGCTAAAACAATAAAAAGAGGCAAATTAAAAAAGAGCGGAAAAGAGAAGATGAAAGATACAAAGAGTCGAACTGCTGATAGTGATCCTTAGTCTTTGAAATCCTGAAATACTCTTTAAGCCTTATAAATCCTTTTCTTTCATGGAAAAAAACCACAGCCTACATTACATGCATGTAGAAGTCCTTTTTAATCAAGCAAGCAAGCAACCTGAAACAATAAACAATGCTCTCAAAACCCAAATAGTACTTTTTCATAAGAGTCATGATATCGAGAACAAGCTACTTATTATTATTCATACTGATAAAATGAGTGTTCAAAAAGATATATAAAAAAATTTCTCAAACAGAACCTCGAGCTTTTTCTTAAGCACTTCACTTTGAAACCTATAAAAACAGGTCACCTCATGACATACATTCACTAATGGCAATATCGCTAACACAAGAGCAAATCATATCTTTTCTAAGAAAAAAATAGCCAATAAGTTGCAAGATTTCAAAAGCAATTTTTTTTAAACTCACATCAAAACATTTTTTTTTCAAAATGCAAGATCGAGATTTCAAGATTCATTATAGGCAAATATTCCTTCACCAAACTGAAAATGAGAGAATGGTTACTCGAAACCATTATTTGTCTAAGTCGCTGATAGAGCACAATTAGAGGCAATGACCAGTACAACGGGGCAACATTGTGTTTAGAATGAGAATATCCCTTTTGGATAACCATAAAAAGGGAACATTTCTTACAAACTAGACAAGAGGCATTATGATTTACAAAAGGCAACTTGATCATTTCAACAAGTGACACCGAGTGTTTTTAGCAGTGAGACGGGGACTAATGAATAATCCTCTTAAATTATTCAACGAGTTATAAAATCTTTAGCAAGTAAATGGGTCACGATGGACACCATGAAGGCTAAGTTGTGTAACAAATCTGGAAAAAACTTACATGGGCCAACTCGAGTGGGCTAGAAACCAAATGACGAAGATGACCCAAATTAGAAATAACAATAAATAGCAAGCCCTCACCAATCAAGCAACAAGAAGATTGAGAAGAAAGGGTGACTTATATTTCAAATCAGGTAAAGATACATGCGTATCATCTAAACTTTGAAACATTGAACAATTGTTTTTTTTTTGTAAATTTCATAAGAGAAATCCCTGATGGGATCTATTAAAAGGAAAGCCATCTAGAAATGGCCAAAAATTGGAAATGCTTTGGAAAATTTCTCACTTCTAAGAAATTCATGACCTAAGCAAGCCACCCATGAGAATTAGACCACTAAAAAAAATCTTCATACCTTTCACCAGTAGGTAGGTCACCCATTACAATGAGATCAATGTTGAAACATTTTCGTATTTTTTACCATTAGGCAGATCGCCTGGAATCCACTTGTGAAATTCTTCACATTCTTTTTTCACAAACGGGTTGGTTCATCTCAGTAAAAAAAAGCAAGCATCTTAGTGACTAGAAGAATCATTACACTTGATTGAATACCATTGGGTAGGTCGCCTAGAATAATTGGAATCAACTTGTGAAATTCTTTGCATTCTTTTTTCCACCTGGGTAGGTCACCCATTACAATTAGACCAATTCTGAAAAATCTCTGTATTTTTCCACTTAGGTAGGTCACCCATTACAATGAGACTCTTTCTTTATATTTTTCAACCTTTTTATTTTCCATCTCTAAGATAATGCGTTCTCTAACCCTACCTACTTTTGAGTGCGCCTTCAAGCCCTTACCCCTAGGTCCCATTACAATTAGACCCCTTCTGAAAAATCTCTGTATTTTTTCACTTAAGTAGGTTACCCATTACAATGAGACTCATTCTTTGTATTTTTCCACCTTTTTATTTTTCATCTCTAAGATAATGCATTTTTTAACCCTACCTACTTTTGAGTGCGCCTTCAAGCCCTCACCCCTAAGGTAATGTGTTTTCTAACCGTACCTCCTTTCAAGTGCGCCTTTGAGCCCTCTACCATCTATAAGATAGTGCGTTTCCTAACCCTCCCTTCTTTCCAGTGTGCTTTCGAGCCCTTATCTCCTTTTCGAGTGCGCCTTCGAGCCCTTGATCATCTATGGTAGTGTGTTTTCTAACCCTACCTCCTTTCAAACGCACCTTCAAACCCTCTCCTCCTTTCAAGTGCGCCTTCAAACCCTCCTCTCCTTTCGAATGTTCTTTCGAGCCCTCACCTCCTTTCGAGCGCGCCTTCGAGCCATCATCCCTAAGATAATGCGTCTTCTAACCCTACCTTTTTTCGAATGCTCCTTTAAGCTCTCATCTCTTGGATAGTGTGCCTTTGAGCCCTATCATATTTTCCTTTTAAGACTTTACATCTTTTTCTTGGGCGGGTCACCCATTATAATGAGATCACTTTTGAAAAATCTTTGTATTTTCCACCTTTTTATTTTTCATTTGGGTAGGTTACCCATTATAATGAGATCATTTCTGAAAAACCTTTGTATTTTCAAATAAAAAATAAAAAATAAATCAAAAATTAAAAACAAGTTTTTGGATTTTTCATTGACAAGTTAGATTGCCTTTAAATGACAATTTTCTCGATTTCAACATCTCTTAGTGAAGATCATCTGTCAATATACTACTTTCAAAGTTTTCTAGACTCTCGAAGAAACAAAAGTTCTTTTTTGTGTCTATTTTTTTATATAAATTTATTATGCAAAGCCAAGAGAAAATAAAATTTGTCAATATCTTTACATCGTAAATACAATAAAGAGGGGGCAACTATCATAACCTCAATTTTGATTTTTTTTTACTTTTTACTTTTTATTTCTATTTTTATTTTATTTTTTATAAATAAAAAGAAAATGAAATGAAAAAAAGTTGAAATTCATGTCAAGACAACACAAGTTGGAAGTTTAGAGAGTTTAATCATGGTGTAATTTTGACTTTGGAAGTTAATTTTGGAAGAAATTGAAAAAATTATCAAGTCTAGGGTTTCAATTAAACTTTGATTCAATTTAATTAATGATATTGAGAGTTTAATTGGAGAATTGATAAGATTGGAGACTTAATTAAGCTTAGAATAAGTTTAATTAATAAAATCAAGGTATAATTAAAAAATATTAAATTTATGAGCTAATTAAGGTCAAAATTACAAGTGATTAAAGTCTAGGGACCATCTTGAAAAAGGCGCTGCAATTCTGCCGATTAAGAATTTTTGAGACTTGGAGGACCAGATTGAAAAGCGGCCACCCAGTCCATAAACAACACCGTTTTTCATTTCTGGCCATCGTCTTCTTCCTCTGAAAATAGAGGAAAACTCCCTACAAAAAAAGAAAAAAAAGGGAAAAACGGTTGATCAGACCACCCAATGATTGAAAAAAGTTTGCTTAAATTTTTTTATATATATTTTCGAATCGTTTTGATGTGCTGATGTCAAAAATAATTTTTAAACAATGAAAACACTTTATTTTAATGCATTTCTAAGAAAAAAAATACTTTGAACCATCATCGCTACCACAATCCCAAACACATCTTAAAAGTCTTCTTTCTCCTGCCCTGTTTTGCATTTTCAAATTTCTGAAAACAATGCGAAGGTAATTATAATTACATTCGCAGTGTGCAGTGCACGAGTGAGTTAATTTACGCGTGTTTGCTGCCCAGTTGGGTCATTGGATTGGGCCAGTGACCAGGCTGGGCTAGATCCAACCTAGTAAAAAAGGAGAGAGCGGGTCTGGTCTGGGTCTCAGCCCATCCGGCCCAAGCTACTTTTGACTAAGGGTGTGTTAGGCAAAACATATCCTTGTGTCTTTCCCATATATTTTATTCCCCTTTTGTTTTGATATCTGGTTAAATGAGCTCCTTTTTTGTATCAAAAAATTTTGGGGATCTTTGTTGAGTTATTTGTAGGCTCCTCACGCTTTGTTTTATTTTTCCCTGTGTTTTGTTTTTTTTTATAGCTCAATTTGTGGACCATTATTGTTAAATATAAATTTGTTATGCAATGCTTTTTTATTCTTATCTAAAATGAGTAAATAAAAAAAAAGGTAAACAAAAAGAAAAAGGCATAAAAAACTTGTTTCTTCTTCATTAAAAATTCAAAAATCTGTGAACTTATTCACAAGCGCCAGAGTCAGGAATATCATATTTGTTTTGGGTTTGTGTGATATTTATCAATGCCAGAGTTTGAAATATTTATAGGTATTGTTCACTAATGCTGAAGTCAGGAACATGATAGGAAGAACAAAAAAAAAAAAACTCTTAGCAATTTTAGACAAAACCAGCAATGCAGTCTGCCTCAGGCATGACACTTAAGAGGTGATAGCATCTTTCCTTTCGCATAACCAGTTCGGAATCATAGAATTTCTGTTGACCAATTAGGGTTCCTAGTAACCATAATACTAGGTGGCGATTCCTTAAACAAGATCTTTTCCTCTAAAAGAACAAGATGTGAGATATTTGTTCTTTTTCCAAGATTATTTTTTTAATCAGTCGCCGCGATGTCCGAGTGTGACAACTCTGATGTCAAGCTTGAATATATCTATATATTTTATTTTATCTTATTATGTGGTTAAGAGTCTAGGGTGTTCTAGGGTCGTCAATGTCATAATAAAGTATTATCAGTTCTATTCTGAACTTTAAAACGCAATCATGTTTATTTATGATAAATAACTAAGAATCTTGAACTTGTTCATTTTGTTTCTTGTTTTTGTGTGCTTAAACTTTTTTTAAAAAAAATAATTTGATTTTATTACTAGTATATTTGAATTTTGATCGGTGTCATTTACATATTTCTTTGACCATTTATTAACTCTTGAGTTTGGATTTTGTGTACGGTTTCATGGTCATAGGTCTTTCAAGATCATTTATTCAAGTGTGTGTGTGCGCGCGTGGTATATTGTAACATCCCCATATCCAGGATTAAACAATAATATCATGTCAACCCTATACATGATTTTATTCACTTTTATTTTCCATGTAGTTAGTTTGAAATTTAAGCAACCTTTATTTTTTCTGGGATTTACATATATGCTTTGCCCATATCAGAGATGTTTTAGGACTTTAGTTAAACTTGTAGAATGTTTCGGACCATAAGATCTTGATGATTGACAGATTTATTATTTTTGTAATAATGTTTGAGGTAATTTTTATGCAAATTATGAAGTAGGATGATTATCCTTGAGCTTAAGGCCTAAGGACACTCACTACCAGAAAATCGATAAATACAAACGGAAATACCGATGGAATATTTTCGTCAGTAAATTTTTGAGGGATTTTACCGACGGAAATATTCCCTCGGTATATACTGAGGGAATTACAGTCGGAAAAAAAAATAAAACAAAGCAAAAAAAAATAATGACATGTCAGGATTTACCAATGAAATTACAAAGGGAATCACTGACGGATTTTGTTTGTCGGTATTTTCCAGAGAGCTCCACAACTGTTCACTTTCCAATTGCATTGTTAATTGTTGTTCTTTACGGACAAAATCACCGACAGATTGAAAAGTCGTCGGTGTTATTTGGCGGTTTTCTAAAAAAATTCAATTGATTTAAAATTTTCATTTAAATATTACAAACGAAATCACCGACGGACTGAAAAATCATCGGTAATTATTGGCAGTTTCTGAAAACTTTTAACGAAGTTGAAAATTTAAATTAAATATTACCGACGGAATAATTAAAAAATATTAATATTCAATTATCCGTCGGTAAATCCATCGCTAACGTGCCCCAATAAAAAGCCTGAATCCCTTTATTTCACAAGAGACAGACTTATTTCTTCTTCTTCTACTACTACTTCTTCTTCTTCTTCTTCTTCTTCTTCTTCTTCTTCTTCTTTTTCTTTTTCACTATATATAAAAAACATCAATATCTATTTCTTTCTCTTCTTTTCTCTCTTCATCTTCTTCTCTTTTCCTCCATGCTCGGGTATGTCTTCTTCTTCTTTCTTCTTTTATCCTTAGTTTTTTTTAATTAATATGCTTTATGAAAAAACATTTCTCTCCTTAGCTTCACTTGCAACTACATTAAGGTAATATTTTTCTTCCTTTTTCATGATTTTTTTCACTATATTTGTTTTTTATTTTATTTTTAATTGTTTTTGTTCTTAATAATTGTATAAATGTTGTTGTGAGATTTGTTTTTTCATATGAGATTAATTTTTAGTTGATTTATTTATAGAATTTTTAAATTTTTAGCAATTGCAACTTCATTTTTTTCATATGAATTTTTTTAATTGGATTTATTTTTTCGTTTTATTTATTTGTTGCAAATTTGTTTGAGTTGATTTTCATATTGTTTTTTCAAGCATTTTGAGTATATATTATACAGTGTTGATTTATGTTAATTTAATTATTTTATAATTTTATAAAATGATTTTTTTAAATGTTTTTAAATAATTACCGACGAAATTACCAATGGAATTTCCATCGGTAATTCCGTCGGTAAATCCGTCGGTAATAAAAAAAAATATTATTACCGAGGGATATACCGACAAAATGAAGCGGGTAATTTTATTTTTTTATTTCCGACGAATTTACCGACGGACAAAAAATTACCGATGAAAGCTTCATCGACGGAGCATTTTCCGTCGGTGATTTTGTCGGTAAATTAATTATCGATGGAATATGTGTCTTACGCTGACGGAAAATTCCATCGGTAAAACTGTTAAATCTTGTAGTGACTTTTTGGAGCTTGGACTCAACTAGCTACAACATTTGTTTTATAGATCGGTTGAAATCATCCACCATTGGGCCACAAATTAATATACTTTGCATACATGTCCAGGATTTAATTCAATATTTTTGGGTTGGGTTCGTTGAAGACTAGATAAGATCCAAAAATTGGTTAGTTTTATCCAAATAAGTGAAAATAGTCCAAAACCCTAATTGCAGTCCTCCATGGATTCCAAAGATTCATTATCAAATTAATGGAGAAAAGAGTGTTATTACCCCCATTCTAAAGTTACGTATCTAAATTTTGGATAGCTATATTTACTTAAACACATCCAACACACAAATAGAATTAGAGTAAAATGGATTGATTGGATTTGTTAAAAATGAATTCCTAGATTATAAGCTACAGTAACTCGTTGTGAGATATTTTTAGGATGATGGGTTTTTGTTTTTATGTTAACTTCTCCTTTAGCTAAATCTGTAGGATTAGTGTATGCTTTTTTATTTTTAACCATTCAATTAAATTGAGCAGTGATTCCATTGTGTGTTATGTCTTTCACATTCACCTAAATGTTCATGTACAAAAAAATAATATTTCAAAAACTATGTTATGCAATTATGTTCATTGTATTATCCCTACATTGTTCCCTCCTTCCTTACTGTTTTCATAAACCTCATGTTTATAAGTATAACATAGTGAGCATTATATTGTTTATATGAATGATGCCAGTTTTTGAAAAAATAATGAATTTATAATACAATATAATGTACACACTTTCTCAAAAATAAAATACATATTGAATCATTCATGTATATGTAAGCTAATCAGTATGGATTAACAATTTTTAGTAACATAATTATAATTTTAAATTACATATAATATCAACTAGTCAATTGACTCATGCTCTATTGCGGGCGGGTCGAATAAAAAAAATTAATGCAAAAATAGAATGTGCATGTGATGTTAACGTGCTTTTCAGCATAAGTTTTATTTAACTATGAACCAAAAATTTTATACATTCATTTAATGAAATTAATCAAGAATTATATGCATCAATAAATGTTATAAAGAATTGTTAATGCTAACTAAAACCTAAGCTAGGAAGCTAATAGATAGATATAAATTAAGGTATATGATCTCATAACATAAGAGCCCTTCAAAAAATTTTATTTAATTATAAGAAAATTTTTTTTTATAAGAAGAGTGATAATTTAAATTCTAATAAAACAAAATGATTTGATAGTATAATTCCTCATTTTGTTTTCTTTTTTTTTCTACAAAGAAATATATTTTTCTTATTTAATAAAAATCAAAAGCAATCGGAACAAATATAAAAAACAATTTAACGATTTGAAATAAGTGAAGAAACAGAGTTTTCTTATTTATCAAAACTGATCTTATAATCTCTTTATACATAAGAAATATAAACATAAACTGATCAGTAACAACAATCTAATAATAGCGTAACAGTTGCAAGCATTATATGTTGGCATTCATTGGCTTTAAACCATCCGTTACTAATCATAATTAGGATAACTGCCTAACATTCCCCCGCAAACTGGACACCGGATAGATGACGAGTTTGGAAACAAGACGTTCAAAACGGTCAACTGGTAACCCTTTTGTGAAGACATCTGCAAGCTGAAGTTGAGAAGGCATGAACTGAACTTTGTGACTGCCAGAGGTGACCCGTTCACAAACAAAATGATAATCAATAGCAATGTGTTTTGTATGAGCATGAAAGATAGGATTAGCAGCTAAGTATGTGGTAGACAGGTTGTCACAGTTAAGTAAAACCGGACCAGCAAGCGGACAACGAAGCTCAGTTAAGAGACCTTAAATCCACAGAGTATCGACACAGGCATAGGTAAGGGCGTGATATTTTGCTTCGGCACTGGAACGAGAAACGGTGGGCTGCTTCTTGGCACTCCAAGAAATGAGGTTGGGTCTCAAGAATATACAATACCTAGTTGTGGACCTGCAAGTGTCAGGACATCCAGCTCAATCTGCATCAGAATAGGCTACTAAGAAGGAACAGTCAGGAGACCTGCAAATAGGAAGGCCAACTCCAAGGGTGCCTTTTAGATAACGTAAAATTCGTTTGACAGCTTCAAAATGAACATCACTAAGTGATCCCATAAATTGAGAGACATGTTGAACAACATAGGAGATATCAGGATGAGTCGTGGTGAGATATTTGTAAGGCACCAACCATCTGTTGATAAGGGTTAGGATCCGCAAGGACAGTACCATGGGTTCGAGAAAGGGTACCTTTAGAAGTTATGGGTATAGAAACAGGTTTGCAGTCTAAGAGATTGTTGACTTTAAGAAGATCAACGGTGTACTTGTTTTGAGTAAGATGGATGGAAGTAAGGTGATAATGGACCACCACACCAAGAAAATAATGCAAACGCCCCAAATCTTTTATGTCAAACTCAGCACCCAATGTGCGGAGAAAGGCAAGAAGATGAGAAGAATTACTGCCAGTGGGAATGATGTCATCGACATATAGCAATAAGATCATAACAGAAGAGTGATCATGATAAACAAACATAGATTTGTCAGCCTTACTTTGAGTAAAGCCAACACAAAGAAAGAAAGAACTAAAATGCTGAAACCATGCCCGAGAAGCCTACTTAAGGCCATAAATGGCCTTATGAAGTTTACACACATGATTGGGCCGGTGAGGGTCAGCAAAGCCAGATGGTTGCTGCATATATACATCTTCAGATAGTGAGTCGTGTAAGAATGCATTTTTGACATCGAGTTGCCGAAGAGGCCATCCAAAACAAATAGCCAGACAGAAAACAATGCGAATGGTTATGGGCTTAACCACAAGACTGAAAGTATCAAAATAGTCAACACCAGATTGTTAATGGAAGCCTTTGGCAATAAGACGTGCTTTATATCGTTTAATTGTTCCATCAGAGTGCCCCTTTATTCGAAAGACCCATTTACAACCAACCGTATTGAGCGAAGGAGATCACGACACCAAGGACCAGGTGCCCTGCTGAAGAAGGGCATGATACTCATCTAGCATGGCCTGTTTCCATTCGGGATGGCAAGAGGCTTGGGTGTAACATATGGGTTCAATGTTTGTGTTGACCAAAGCAGAAAAAGCATGGGGAACGGGGTACTAAGTAGAAAAATTGACATGATATTTGGGATTGGGCTTGACAATTCCAAATTTAGACCGAGTGTGCACCGGACTGAGACAGCCACTTGGTGGTGGAGGTTCGATGGCAGGGTCATTAAAAGGAACAAGGGAAGACAAAGACCAAGGTGTTGAAGAAGAGACAGATAAGTCTGGTGGTGTTGGAGCACGTAGGTCTGAAGATGAGGATGATACGGCCGATTGTGGAGAATTTATAGGGGCTAGTTGTGGAGAGCTAGGGTCAACGGGAAAAGATGGAGAGGAAGTTGACCCAGAGGTGGACCAGGCTAATTTTTAGGAATTGTCAGCAGTAATGGATCGAGCTGGTGGACTAGGAAGAAAGCCCATGGGGACTACAGCAAGATCTAAGAGCTGAACAGGCTTAGAAACAACAACATAATAGAGTTGGTCTTCATGAAAAATGACATGGCGAGAAACGTAGAGCCGACTTGTAGGAGGATGGAGGCAACGGTAACCATAATGGCGATCACTGTAGCCAATAAAAACACACTAAAGAGAACGAGGTTGTAATTTGTTAGTTACATAATCTCCAAGATATGGGTAACAAATACATCGAAAAACACAAAGGAATGTGTAATCCGGGGAAACACCAAATAATAACTTATAGGGGGAAGTCCCTTGAAGGATAGGGGTTGGAAGTCGATTAATCAAAGAAACTATTGTACAAAATGCTTCGACCCATAGATTATAAGGCATGTGAGCAGTGTGTAAGAGAGTGCGACCCATATCAGCAATATGACGATGTTTTCGCTCTGCTAACCCATTCTGTTGGGGTGTATGAGGACAAGAAAAATGATGTACAATGCCATTAGTAGCACAAAACTGTTTAAATTGTAGGTTATCGTATTCTTTCTCCCCATCACTTTGAAATTGTTTGATAGACAAAGAGAATCGAGTTTTAACATACATAGCAAAAGTAGAAAAATGACCAAAAACTTTGGATTTAAGACGTATAGGGAAAATCCATGAATAACGAGTGTAATCATCCATAAACAAGACATAATATCGATATCCGAAAACAGAAACAACAGGAGACATCCACATATCTGAATGGATTAAAGCAAATGGCTCGGTAGAACAATGGTCATGAGATGAAAAGGAAAGTCTGATTGATTTAGCTAACACACAATGGCTATAAGGGGAATTTGATAGGCGAGAAAAGGAACCTAATAAGGAGCGAGAGACAAGTGTGCGAAGAACTTTATTGGAGGGATGACCAAGACGACGATGCTAGAAAGAGGACGATGCGAGGCTAGAAGAAAAGGCTTGCTTGGAACTGAACAATAGCATTGGAAAGATAGGATAAAGACCATTTTTACATAGGCCCTGAAAGAGAACAACACCACGCTGCAAGTCATGAATTTGATATCCCCAAGGGAAGAAGGTAATACTAACATTAAAATCACGAGTAAATTGAGCGACAGATAAAAGATTTTTATGAAGAGAAGGAACACGAAGAACATCAGAGAGGAGGAAGACAAAGGGACCAGAATAAAAGGAAAGGTTACTAGAATGAGTGATGGGGAGAGTGTCACCATTACCAACAACAACCTGATCAGAAGCTGCATATGGAGAGCCAGAGTGAAATTTTTGTGCATCATGGGTCATGTGATTGGTGGCACCAGAGTCCAAATACCAGTTAGGGTCTGAAGAGGACGTAACATGCATGCCAGCGAAAGCACGAAGATAAGGGCACTTGGCTCAAACATGACCAAATTATTGGCAATTCCAGCATTGAATTGACTGGCGAGAGGGTGAAGGACCCAAAAGACCTTGAGAGAATAAGGAAGGACATGAAGCATGGTGGGAAGGTTGGCCCAGGCCAGAGGAAAGGCAAACTTGAGATGGACCACCAAAGGGACAAGAGGGTTGGTCACGCAGGCATGGGTGACGGGGGCCACGGTAGAAGCAAGCAACAACAAAAGTGGCAGGGGAAGCCACAAGAGCCATCTGAGCTGCTAAGGCCTGTTTCCTTTCAAAAGCAAGAAGACGAGTTCAGAGGTCCAAGAAGGATGGAAGTGGTGGAAAGTTCAAAATTGCCATCACAATCATTTGGTAGTCAAGACCTAGACCACGAAGCACATAAGTAACCAGATCGGAGTTGGATACAGGTTCGTGGATCGCAGTGAGTTCATCAGCCAAACTCTTGGCCTGAGCAAGGTATTCAGAGATGAATTTGGAACCTTTAGTAATAGAGAAGAGGCGAAATTTTAGCTCGGCAAAATTGGCAAAGGATTGCTGTGAGAAATTTTGTTGGAGACAATCCCGAATGTCCTTTGAGATAGAGAACCCAATAACTTGTGAAAGAACACTTTCAGACAGCGTAGCACGAAAAATACTAATTAGGCTTTGGTCAATTTGAAACCAAGAGACATAGTCAGGATTGGCCAACGACAAAGTAGAGGACTCAGACTTATCAGAAGGAAAAAGCATAGGGGAGGGGCAAGGATGAGAGTCGTCAATAAAACACCAAAGATTCTGGCCTAGTAAGAAAGGTTAATAAATCATTCGTTACTGATCATAATTAGAATAATTGTCTAACAATAAGAATAAGAAAGGTATCTCTTTAATAAAAACCTTTTTTTATCTTATCATTGCCCTCCATTTTTTTTTAATCAAAATATTTGGTTTTTTAGATAACATCCTATCATAATCATAAAAGCAAGCTTTCATTATAAAAAAAAAATTCTGATAATTTTGGCAAGAATGTATTTAAAAATATAAGAATAATACACCGATAATGCATTGTCATAGAAATTTTTTTTGGCAATGTTACCAAACTTGGTCTGGCTCGGCGGGTTAGTTTGGAAATCTCTTTACTAGTCTCTTTCCTAGTCTATGTTTAAAATTAAAACAATGGGAGCTAATCTAACGTGACCCAGTTAATCTAACGAATCCAAACATGATCTGTTCAAAACTTAATTTGACTTAAAAAAACAAAATGTTTCTCAATATATATATATAAGATCAACTTGGGTTAACTCACCAAGCTCACAACCTGTATCATAAATCCAATTAGATTTAATAACTTTATTTTTTGAATTCTATTTTTTATTTAATAATATAATAATAAAAATAGACATGCGTATAAAAGTCAACAAATAAAATTTAATAAAAAAACATTATAAAGGGTTGTAAAAAAAGAACATTATTATAAAAGAAATCTTATAATTTTATTAGTAAACAAAGTAAAAAAAAAAAATGAATGGTACTTAATTAAATAATATCCAAAATAAATTTTAATTTATTTATTTTAATGAATCATAACTAAAACTGAAGAAAAAAACACAAAGGCTAAAAAAGGGTAGCACCTAGGCTTGGGTAGGCAAGTGTTATTGGCCTATGAAAAAGAAGGTCAGGCAAATGAGCTTGTGAGAGAAGCCTATGTACCTGTCCATTGTTTCTTCTTTTTTTAAAACGAGTGTGTGTGTGTGTGTGTGTGTGTGTATTTCTTAAAAAAAATAGAGAGCATACAATGTGCTGTAACTAGTTGCAGAAGATGCATCATCCATTTGTTTTGCTTTGGTCACCTTAGATGGCTTAAAAACTAGGCTATAACATTTTTGTTCAAAAAACCTATTTTAACTTTTTTTTTTTTAACTTAAAACACATAAAAAACACAATATGAACAACTTATTCAATAAATCTATATCTAATTTTAAAACAACTTATAATTGATTGAAAAAAAAATATCAACCCAAATGAAAAAAATTATCAAGCCACAATTTAATTTCTAGCAATATAAATGTCTAATGGAACTCTTTTAATCAAATGAAACACCAATATAAAATTGATTTTTTAACTTTATGTAATGTGGATAATCACCAACTTTCTCATATTTCTCTTGTTTTTTAGTAATTTTTTTCTTTTCTAAACTCAAATATTGAAATATAAATAAAATAAAGTTTTGGACCACATCGTAAAAGTCTCAAACTAAAAGAATCAAAAATAAAAAATAAAACAAAACTTTGGGGATCAAAATTTGTAAAACCACTCCTCATAAATGGTAAAAAAAATAAAGAAGAAGAAGCTTGCATTTTTTCTTAAGTAAATAATCAAGTTTAATTTTTAACAATTACAATATGAAAAATAATTGAAAAAAAAAATTTAGAGGCAGGAGTAAAAAATTCTTTAAGGGCTGATAAAAGGGAAAAAAAAAAAACATTGTAATAATATACAGTATTATAAGTATACATGCACAATGCTTTACAAAGTGTTTTCACAACACTTTTAATTTTTCTTGTAATTTTAACTATAATTGTAATGTTTGAAGCTTTACTAAAAAGAACATTAAGTGAAAATTCTTTATCAAAGAGAAATACACATTTTTTTCAGAAAAAATCATAGATCTTGTTGGTTGGGACCCGGTTGATAGAAATGCCCTTAGCGAACTGGATGGTATTATTGAGGAACTCCGCACTTTTCACTGGGCTTTCAACAAAAAGGTGAAGATCTCTCTTCCTCTCGTGCCGTTTTCAAGCAATTGATATCATGCATGTTCTGCTTGAGTGTCTTGAGACCATGGCGAAATGACATTTTGAAAACCTTGGAGCCAGTGATATGAGCACCCCAACTGTTGTCATCTTTAAATGCAGAATACTTCAAATATATAAAATTTTAATTGATATTAATGTTTAGAATCATAATATCTAATGATATAGGATGATTCTAACCACAACATTAAATAAATATCACCATTCTAAATCATAATATCTAGAAAGTGTGTTACTTTACTGGAAAAAAAAAATTCTACCGTGTTAATTTGCAATTTCTTTTCATTTTATATGTTACTTATCCAATTTATCCAAAATTTTCCATGAAAAAAAGCTAATCCATGCTAATTTGCCTCATCAATCGGTATCATGTCAGATCTATCCCATCAAAATAGAAGCAAGTTCCACCCCGTGTAAAAGCGAGTGGCTCCAATTATGCCATTCTATATATTGCTAGCTTACATTGGCAAATTACCATGAATATTGTCCGATACCAAATCATGAAGCATTGGAGAAATCTTTCTTCTCAATGGGGCTAGTCCATTTTCATTATATCCTAATGCTGAGGATTAAACCTCTCCTTTACGATCTACTTGGGAAAACAGAAAGGAGGATGCTTTAAACACCCAAAGCTGCAGGAGAAGTGAGTAGCATGACTTTGCTTCGTGCAGTTTGATGATAAACTTTTCAATGTACCCCTGATAATTGACAAAAAAACACTTCTGCAAAGTCAAACTCAGATTCGTCAACAAAAACCAAACCTCTATGAAACTACAATATCACAGAAGCATCAGCATCTGCTCATGTAAATCCAAATGCTGCTTGCAACATTGTTTATTGAACAAATTGAAATCAATTACGTAAATAATAATTACCCCTTATAATAACTGCTGTCTCCTGACAAAAATTTTTTTGCAGTATTGATTATACTGTGAGAATACAAGAAATCCAGAAACATTACAGGTAGCCCATTTAGAAGGATAATTGACATTGTATGCCTTCATTGGAGTATCTGACTGCCGTAATCAGAATTGAATTTCTCATAGCGATGGGCGTGAAGATGAGCAGATGGCCTTGTGTTCTTCAAAGCTGTCTCTATATCCTCAGATCTGAGCGGCCCAACTTTTGGCAACTCTGCAGGCTCACAACATTCAGTCCAAGTATGATGAAAAACTAATTGCACATACACATTCACCAAGAAAAAATGTGATTAAGACAGTATAGGAAGTGCTCTCTTCGATAAAGGTGGCTGAAAATGTTGTGCTATGGAACCAAATAAGAACAAGATAAGGTGTTCGTATCAGCCATGGTAATATCAAGGAAAGAAAAACCAAAAGGAGCAACTGAACATTTCTTTGTATACAGAATTAAGGTGTCAATTCATTTCGCTCATCACATTCTCTTCCTTCCTGGGAAACTGGTATGGATGAGAATGCATAGGTTACCTAGCACTAAGAATCAAAAAAGGAAAACAAAAAAGAGTTGACCACATCCTTTTTTCTAAGTGTTGGACTTACCCTTCATGGAAAAGATATGTTACTATGAGAAGATCACTAGAGCTCCATACAGACTTGCCAAAGAAATGACACCTTAACTTTCCATCTCAACTCACCTTTAAGGCAGACATGCTTCACGAAGATAGCTGACAGGGAAGGTTGATAGCATCATAAGAGATGATTAGAGCGAGCTTATACAGACAGGGATATAGGCGGCAGAGGAAGATAAAGGAGGATCTATTTTGGTGAGATGGTCATTCTCAAGAAGGGGGGAGCCCTTGCGATACAAGAATAATCTCATAGTTACTTTCCATTTATTAGAAGCATTTTCTGGATTTCCCTCAAGGAAATGTATGATAGAAGTCACTTACCATCATCAGGCACTATTTCCTCTTTGTCTTCAAGGAGTGTCATTAAGCGTCTCAATGGTTGCATGGCAGCCTCTTTGCATAATAGCCGGATATCTGAACCAGAAAATCCTTCTGTTCTTTCCACTAATAAATCATAAGGAAGCATGTCCTCATCAGGCTGTGATGGGAGAAGTTCTTCAAACATGGTTCTTCTAGCTTCTGGTTCTGGAAGGGGTACAAGAATCTTTGGTTTTACATGGTCAACAGAAAACTATTTGAATGATACACAAAGCATTAGCAACATGTTTTGCTCCCTTGTTTAATATCGTGACACTGACATCAGACAAAAAAGTTCAACAGCTAAATAACAAGAACAAGAGGAAAAAGGTTACTGATGGCAATGTCCACCAAACATAGCATGATTTAAACTATAATTTAGCAAGCTAAGACTGTAAAAAAAAAGTTCCAAAAGGTGGAGGTGCTAATAAAATGTAAAGACTGCAAAATATCTCTTGTTTTGCACTAGAATTGCCCAAATCTTTTCAACCAAGAACAAAAGTGCAACCTTCCACTTTAAATTGAAGGATGAGCATCTCTCATCTGACAAGAGCACAATATCATTAAGTATGGCCTTAAATAGCTCGCTATCCAAAAATAGTTTAGATCTAACTCTGCTCACTATCTAGTAAGCTTAGCACTTTAGCAGAAAATATCAAAGGATACTCGCTTCTCAAGACGCCGGAGCATAGCCGCATCCAATTCCCAAGGGAGATTAGTCGCCGCCAAAACAAAAACAAGCTCCTTAGTGCGAGTCAAACCATCCATCTGCAATCTAATCAAATGGATCAATTTATGCCAAAAAGCTGAAGAAATTATAAATCATTTCATTTCCGAATTGAGATATAAATTGTGCACATAATTTAAAATGACATGCAATGGAACTAGTGAAATGCTGTAATGTCAAATGTGGCACCTGACCATATCCATCAGGAAAATACCAGTAAATATGATCAAGTATCAGGAGAATCAGAACAATGGTAGGGGAACTAATGCATGACAAAACCACCATGAAATGACATTAACAATAATACTGGTGCCAGTGCTTGGAACTGGAGTACGAGAGTGCTCAACACAGAGAATAAAGGCATCGAACTTCATTCATTAACTATAGTTGAGGCTACTAAAATAGTGTTGCCTAAACAGAGAACAAAAATATTCCATGAATTTGCTATGGTATCTATGTACTCGTTGGGCAAACACTCTGCAGTGCCTATTAGAAGAAACAACACATCAGTGAATGATATGCACGATCTTTCCAAGGAAAACTGCAAAATATGTATACAAATATAAATATAAAGAATGGATATTGAACAAAAGTATTAAGTGGCTCGGACCACTTGCACTTCAGTGATCAAGGTTGAAGTTTTTGCACTTCAATGTCATATGTTTGGCACCATGAGCAGAGAAGTGATTACAATTCAGTTGAACTCATGACATGGCATAGAAAATCAAGACTGGCTCTGCTTTCCCACCATAAGCAAACAGCAGAAGATATTAGCATCACTAGAATGATGAAAAATCCTAATTGGGAGACCATAAACATGCAAGCTACACTAAAAAAGAAACCATAATGGAGAGGAGTCGACACATTGATAGTAAGAGAAAGCAAGCCCCGAATTAAAATTTTATGCCATGCCAAAAATATGATGCAAGTATAACAGCACCTTTGGACGGATGAAAATGCAAGATATTCAAGCGCAAAAATTCACTGAAGTGTAAATTGACTCAAGTTAGTTTTTGCATTTTCACCTGTTTTTAAGGAGTACAACCTGAAATTACAATTATGTTGGACCACTTTAGTTGAGAATAAATGTGGTCATAAGTGACAGATGATTGTCTTAACAGGAGTGGAAGAAAATATTTTTGCACTTAACAGTATATTGATTGGAAACATAAATGCACAAGCACACACATAGAGGCGTACATACACTTGCATGCATGTGCAGATGCGAATGTACAAACAAAATGGTTTAAGGAAACAAACATCACCTGTATGAGCAGTTCAGTCTTCAAACGCCTACTTGCTTCATGCTCACTGCGAGCTTCACCACGTTGACTGATAATAGCATCAATTTCATCAAGAAATATAGTTGATGGTGCGTGATGCCTAGCAAGCTCAAATAAAACCTTTATTAATTTCTCTGAATCACCTGCCGCATGCACAAACTTTGAGTCAGATTCACTTTCAGTACCATGACAGGGAATGGTTTTGCAAAACAGGGGAAAAGGCATATACTTTATATTTTAAAAAAATTATATTCCCTTCTTTCCCTCAAACATTTGTTGATTGATGACAAGAAGAACAATGGTACAAGAACAGAATAATGGTGGCAGTTGGCCTTCAATATGATGTAGAATTACAACAAAATGGAAATATGAAAATTTAGGTATTTTTGCATGGAGAAAACCTAGGTCAGAAAATAAAGACCCTTCAAATAAGACAACAATTTGGCTTTGTTATCTGCCACCATCATATCATAAAAGTTAGAAAACTCTATGTGAATTTCTTAATTCAAATCCCTTGCGTGGCTTTCATACATGAGTTTCTACAATCTGAACCAACTTCCTACTTATCCTATCACCTGCATTTTTTCTTTTGTTTTCATTTTTTTTTTTTTTGGTTAATTAGTTTCCAATGACCATTTGTTCTAACAACATGCAGGAGTTGAGAAAGAAAAGCACACCATATAGAACAGAAATTCATTAAATTCACCATAAAACAGTTCACAAACTGTTTCATAATTCATAAGATATGAAGGCTGAGAATCCATAATGTCTTTGCAAGTTCGCAACTTTATGTAGTTTGGTGACTTAATCAGCCCTTCACCACAAACTAGCAACTCTTCCCCCTTATCATGTCAATAATAAAATCAGTATTGCTAATCAAAACAATTCTTCAAGCCAAAGGATAACCAATCCAAAACATGGCGATGGCTGTTTAATATGTAGTTGACACCTGCAGGGAAATAGAGATGGTATGCAACTGCTGAACAATAAGCCTGAATTCCCTAAGATGCTGAAGCCCAAAAATTTCCCATAGCTGTAACAATTTATCACAACAAATATTCATTCATGATAGAAGAGATCATCCTTCCATCACTCAGAAAACCCCAAATAAGTAAAGCAGATTGCTCAACCAAACAGGTATTGCATAAAATGACAAGAATAACATTGCTCAACAAAACAGGTATTGCATAACACGACAAGAATAACATCCACTCAAACATAGATATTATTTATCCTCTTAGGCCTGGAAACCCGTATCATCACAAATTACATCAAAAGAAAGTCAGTCATGCTTTATTTCTCCATACTAAGTACTTGATATATTTTATATTCTAAACATGATCTTAGAAAAGTTCCCAAACATACCCCGCCATTTGCTAACCACTGAAGATGCTGAGATATTGAAAAATGTGGTTTTGCACTCTGTAGCAACAGCCTTTGCAAGCATTGTCTGAAACATAGATATCAAAAGTTTCATGGCAAAAAAAATTTCACTAGAAGAAAGCAAGCTCAAGAAACAGCAAGATATGGCAAACCATTTTTTTTATTAATCTAGAACTTTTCTCCTGTAATCATTGAGAGAAACTCTTAAACATACCATTGGGCAGAATACAACATTTCAATTCCAAAGACAACTTTTGACAAACACATTTCCATGGACATGTAATAGCATACAACAAGATGAGTTCATAAGAGAGGCTGCATGGTGGTTGCGGAGGGAGGAGCACCATTGCAGCATGGTCATATAAAGTACATGCAATGGAAATCCAAAACATGCTTCTCGTGCATGACCTCTTGGCCTTATCATATGGGGCACTTTGCCTCTAGTCAATGGGAGACCTGCATGCTATTGCCTATTATACTTTTGTTCACGTAATTAATGATCCCCAATTCCTTTCCTAGATTCTTTTGATGCCATAAAAATAACTGCTCTGAATACAGCAGGATACCAGTCATAGAAAATAACAGGTGCAACCACATACATGCCAAATGCCAACTTTTATCCAATATGGTATCTCCTTGACTTCCAGGTGAATGACAGAAAAGGACAGTCTCTTTCCAATCATTCACGGTTTTCCAACCAAAAAAAGAAGAAAGAAAAGGAAGGATTGTTTTGCTGCACCCAAATCATTACAGTTTACATCCCACGCTAAACTTTGAATACGGGGAAAAGAATCTTACAAAAGTAATCCAAGTTTCAATATAGTTACCTGATTAACATCCTTGTATGAAAAAACCTCAACCCAACACCCACCAACACACACACACACGCACAAAAAAAAAAAACATAAAGAAAATATGTACATCTCTAAAAATGTTCAAAACACAAGTTCTGTTTAGGGACGGGAAAAAATTGTATAACGGAAATAAAAGATAAAATAACACTAGTGACAATGAATACAATGTTCACAAACCTTCCCTGTCCCTGGAGGGCCAAAAAGAAGAATGCCTTTCCATGGTGACAGAAGACCAGTGAAGTATCTGTAAAAGGCAGGATCAGGTTAACTGTGAAAAGAAAACTTCATAGACCTAAATGCAGCAATTTCTGAGTGCAAAGAGCACCATAGCAGTAAAGCACATTGATGTAACGTTAACAAATACACATTTCTGTGATGGAACTCTGCCAAACAGGCAGACACATTAAAACAGATGCATCATAAGCATGATTAAAGGTGGCCAGCAAAATTCCTTAATTCTCAAGATCATCAAAATCATAATCTTACAGCATGTTAAAGAAAACTTTTTATAACTAAATAATCCAGTCAGTCTTTGAATGAAGTAACTTTAGCAATAGCTCAGACCTCGGTGCTTTTCTATATCAATCTTCAAAAACAGAGAGGAAAAAGAAAACCTTTCCAACAAAATTGTCAAGACATGCTCCACGTTTAAGAAGGAAACTTTTCAAATTTGTTTCCTACATTTAACATGGAATATGCAAATTCACCATAAAAGAAGGGGATTTAAAATAAATGTGTGCGTTAAGATAATGAAGTAAACAAGTTTATATTAACATGACCCACCTGGGATATTTTATCGGCATGACTACAGCTTCTTTCAGTAAACGTTTTGCATTCTCTAACCCCTTAATGCTTTCCCACTTCACATTTGGACTGCCGCGAATGATATCCCTGTACATAATAAATCAATATTCATCGTCAAAACATTCAGAGCAGTTAAGTCAAAATGTAAAATCCCCGGGAACCTGGACGATACAAATATGACATCAAACAACTATCCAATGCAACAGTTTCGACAGGTAATCCATTGGGTGCAAAAATCTGTTCAGATTACCAATTACCTGCATAAACTCTCTGCTAAAGCGCGTGTTTCAGAAGAATCAAAAGCAGGAATCAAAGGCTTCTGACTGGAAAACGAAAAACAAAAATCAGCGGATTCTCAGAGCAAAAAGCTGTTATCTTGCATGCAAAATAACACTTCACTTACGGTATTTCATTAATTCCATTAGGCAAAACTCCGTTGGAGTGTAATGTTGAGCCCCTATCCTGACATCAAATTACAACAAATTCATTTTTCACATTGCAAAAATAGCGAAGAAGAAGAAGTAACAAAAGCAGAGAAAAGTAGAAACCATACTTGGTTTCTATACTGCTCATAAATGGCCATATCAGATGGGTTCTTGACATGACCATTCCCATTCGATGCTACTGTTGTTGTTTGACCGTTTTGCTGCGACTCCGATGATGTTTGTGCTGTTGCTGCAGCCACCTTCTTTCTCCCAAACTTATCATCATAAAATATTTTAAAATCCTAAATACACACATTGGTAACTTAAATAAACAAAAAATAAATGAGTTTTTTTAAGATCAAATTTTTGCAACTTTGAAATTAATTTGATCTGAAATAGCTATGTAAAAAAAAAAAGAGTAGACTTTAATAGAAACGGGAAGAAAGCGCAGGTGGAGGGTACCTGAAAAGACCAGCGAGTGAGAGAAGGTTCATCGGCCATTACTTATTTACTTACTGATGAGAAACACCAGAGGGAGAGGGAGAAGGAGAGGGATCTGTGTAACAAAAAGATATATTCTTCTCTGCAGGCTCTGGAAGTTGGAGTTTAATCTGTACTTGTCTGTCTGTCCCACTCTATTTAAATTACTTGATGAAGACCAAGAAATCGCAAGTGCTTAAAATTGGGAAATGAATCCTTTTTTTTTTTGGGCAAACTTCTCGATAGATTAATATAAAATAAAAATCAAACATGTATAATTTTGAAAAAAATCAATTATGGTGATTTAAAAAAAATTAAATCAGATCTAATCAGCTCAACTAATTCAACCCTACCTAATTTATTTTTAAATTTAATTTAAATTGAATCTTGAATAAATTTATTAGTGAGTTAACTCAGCAAGTAAAATTGAGTTTAATAATAGTGATTTTTACTTGGTTATTATTTAATATTCCAATAAAAAAAATCGGACAAATAGATTTTGCCAACAAGGTGTGTGATTTAAATGAGCTGTCACTTTTCTAACACTACTTGCTATATTCATCAACCCCCCAAATAGTTTTTTTTTTTTTTTTAATCACAATTGGGTCTTTAAAGTTTCATAAATTCTCCAGTGAGTCTTTCTATCTGTTTCCATTCATGAAATCTATACAAATTGTCGAATTCTTTTCTTTCTTTTTTTGAAAATCTCAGAATTTATTCTTTTTGTGTGAATTTAGTGAATCAACTCTTTAAAAAAATTAACACTATTTATCCTTTATTTGTGGTGTTTTTTAATTCAATTCTATTAGACTTAATCATGAAATAATAAGGTCTATATTTATGTGAAAAATTCCTCAGTGTTTGCTTATGATTTAGTTCAAAATTAGGTTAAGGTTAAATGAGTGAACTTCACAAAGTTTTTTTTTTTTTTTGTCAAATTAGCTTGTTTATCAAATTGAGACCAATGCAAAAGCCAAATTGTTTTTTTTTTTTTCCAAACACTACTTCATTATGAGAGAGTTCAAATGAAAAAATAATAATTTTAAAAGGTTTTGAATACTTTTGGGTATAGTTATTAAATCTGGTCCGAATGTTGACCTGGCTAAGAGATCGGGTTTTAGGTTTTATGGGTCAACTTCGGTCAACCCGGATTAACCCGAAAAAATTAAAAAATATATTTAATATTTCATATTTCATATGAAAAAATTAAAAAAAAATATCCATGTTGTAAATAATAATATTTAAAAAAAATTATCTCACATTAAAAAATATTATATTATATTTTTAAATTAAAGTATTTAAAAAAAAAACATATTATGACTTAGACTAATAAGCACAAGAGCAAATATAACCACAGAAGCAAATATAAAGCTAGCTAGGTCACATGAAGGGTGAGGAAGGAATACACCGTATGCATCATGTCGTTTGTTTTATGCGGGCTCTTAATCTCATCACCATCTCCTCATAAAAGTTTATCTACCCTTTCTAGCTTCATCATAAGCAACCAAACACCACACAAACCCAGAAATTGAAAACAGTCTGCTACCTGTTGCCTCTCTCTCTCTTGAAATTGTGAGTTTGTCCCTTTTAACTTTTAATTTCTTTCAAGTTACAGTTATCAATCGTCACTCTCCAACTCGATCAATGAGCGCTCATTGGTCTTCTTGAAACTCCCCAACTGTCACAGCTTTTGATTGGGGGAGCCTAGAACATCCAGTATATGACATTAAGGACTATTCCTCCATGGAGTAATCCGCTCATAGAACAAGCATGTAAGCGAAGCAAGAAAAAGGCTTTCCATTTTTTAGATCTTTCATCTAATCAACAGTACATATTCTTTTATTCAACAAATACATCCCATAACTGGAACGAGTTCAAGGAGGAGGGCGGTCAGGGGGCACATGAAGGAGCTGCACTTTTCAGATCTCTCACCGGGTCTAATTCGGGTCTCGTGGGTCATGGGTCAATTCACCGGGTCGACCGGGTTTTGCTGAGTTATTATCTTGGCTGGTTTTTTATTAAACCCGAACTGGTCCAGCCACCGAATCGACCAGGTCTCAAGTCGACCCACCAAGCCGGGCTGGATTTAATAACTATGCTTTTAGGACTTAAGGATTTAATGGAGATAAAATCCACAATTGGAACTTTTTAAGGTTTTCCACTACCGATCACCTATGAGATAGGAAAGTTGTTTTACCCCTTTATATATATGGATTTGAATTTTGTTGCAAATCGAAATTGTCATGATGTTTAGAAAGTGATTGGAATTGTATTTTTTAAAATTTTAAATTTTTTTATTTAAAATTAATTTTTTATGTTTATATATCATTTTGATATGTCAATATCAAAAATAATTTTAAAAAAATAAAAAAAATTTATTTTAATATATTTCCGAATAAAAAACACTTTTAACCATAATCGCTACCGTATTTTTAAATACCACCTTTCCAAGTGACTTTTTATTTTAGTTGCACATGAAGATAAAAATAGTCTTCACTCATGACTCTTTAATTCCTTGTAAAATATGCTTAATTTTACCGTGCTTTAATTAAAGTAATTATATTTTTTTCTTACACAAAAGCTAAACAAAAGCTAATGCATAATTGCTACACAAGTATTTTTTTTTTTTTGTACTAAATGATATAGCAGCACATGTTAGAAATTTCATCTATTATACGTCAAATATAATTGAGATTGTTTTAAAAAAATGTACCAAATAATTGATAGTATTAAAAATAATTACTTATTAAGTTCTTATTCAATTACAAAAGAACTTAAACATTTTGAATTTGAAGAAAATGACTTTTTAGCCTAAAAAATATGCTAATATAATTAAATTCTTAGCTCATAATTTATTTGCTAAATTCAGAAACATTTTTTAATTTGATGACCTGTATTGATTAAAAGAGAGTATGTTTGGTCATTTTTTTTTAATTACATAAAACATGTGACTTCCCCAACTTTCTGTATAAATTTTTTATAATAAATCTGCAAGCAGTACAATTTTTTTTATTAACAAAACAATTTACCAGCTTATATCATGATCTTACTCTTAAGACTTGATCGCTTTCTATCTTTAGGTATTACATCAAATTAACATTATTTCTTTTAAAATTTTGACGGAGTGTTTTTTGTATTTTAGATGTCTTAACTATAGACATCAATCAAGTAAAATCAATAACACTTCTAAATCATGTGTATATGCAAACCCGTCATCTATTTCTAATCCAATCATTCTGGATGTTAAACTTACTATATATTATTCCTTTCATTATATCTCATCAATCCATAATACCACTAAAAACTATTAATATTCACATTATCAAAAATTATTAATATAATAAAGTCCACATCTACGTTATACAAAATAAACTAGTTACATTGTTTCTACACAAAATGCAATATCATGCATAACATTCATTTACAACTTTCATTTTACAAGTTTTGAGAAATTAATTATATAACAAAATATTATATATATATATATATATATAATTAAAACCCAAAAACATCATGTTAATTCATATTTCCTAAATCTAATTCAAAATAGCAATTATTAGGTATTTGTGAGGAGCCTATAAATCTCATGAAATGTAACAAAAACTAATAACATTATTAATTTTCAAGTTATAAATTGTCAAAACATTAATAATTTTCATCTAAACAATACTTTATTCCACTCGTATAATCATATGATCTTCTCATTTTGTTTACTTACTCATTTTCCAAACAATCTCTTGAGGTCACTACAAATCTAGTCATTCTAGTATTCCCGTATGGAAACCAACACTTCAATATTCTTTCTTAACCACCAATTACTCTGGTAATCCATTTTGGATACCCATTAATTTGGACAACCCATTTTGGTTATCAAATATTTTAGCATTTCTATTCAAAAGCCAATAATTCGGTCAATCCATCTTTGTTGCCAATTTATCTGGCATTTTCATTCGGAAACTAATAATCCGGTCAACCCATCTTGATTGCCAATCAATCTAGCATTCTTATTTGAAAGCCAATAATCCGCTCAACCCATCGTGGTTCCCAATCAATCTTAACATCATGTATCTCTCTCTTTCTTTGTCTACTAACCATGTCATTATCCATGCTTTTATAGATCAACTAATTTCCACAATAAAAGTAATGAAACTTTTAAAGAAGAGTTTCTATAAGGCACCGAGTACCTACTTGCAGCTTAACTATGAGCTTGTAAACCCCGGAAAATAAAATAAAACAAAGGTTGATTAAATTGAAAACTAACAACATGTGAAATAAAAGTAAGGAAATTCATGCATATGGTTAAATAAAAGACAGGAATTAAAAAAATTTTGAATATAATTTTCGGGTGAAATAATTTGAGACATTAAAATAAGCCGGTAATGTTGAGGGTTGGATTTAATTGAAGAGAATAATACACTTAAAGGAAATGGGACCTAAATGCAAATAAGAGAAATTATAGAGTATAAATACTCTCTCCTCACCAAAAATCTGCATGAACCATAAGGAGAAAAAATAGGAAGTTTTATACTCATTCTTGAAAAATCAAGAGAGAGAAACACTAAAACTTTAAGAACCCATCCAAGATTAAGGGTTTATAGAGGGGATAAACACTTGTGAGCAAGGGATTAACAAGAAATTGAACAAGAAGAAAAGAAAGGAGGGAGTTGAAAATCTTCAACTAGTTAAAGATCAAAATCTTAATTCGTACTGAGTAAGGTGTTCTAAACATGATCTTAAAAAATTCATTTCGAATTCGATAATGAATTGATGTCTTGATATTGAATTATAGGTTAGGGTTCTTAGAAATGAATTGGGGAAAAAAAATACTTATTGTTAAAATTAAGTTAATTCATGTGTGGTATGTAGTTTATGAAAGTATTGTGTGAAGGGAAGGGGGAGACGAATCTTGACAAACTTATCTCCTGACTTTCGGTGAGATTTCAAGTAGGAGGATGAGGGAATTGGGATCGGGTTCCTTCATAGAAATTATAGATTTGGATGTTAGCTAACCAAGAAAACTTCTCTTGCTTAATTTGGAGATGTACAACTCCAGTTATGGGTTACCAACCAAGACTGAGTCGTGACGGATTCTGTAGGGCAGTAGGACTGATGGGTTGATGAGCAATTTTGACTATCTTAGAGGCAGAACTAGGTTCTCCTTCCTTCAAAGAACTTGTAACCTCGTGTCTTAGCTTTCCAATGAGATTAATCTCACTTAAAATGGAGTTCTAGAACTCTAGTTATAGTTAAAAATCTAATGAGTGTTCAGACAGCAACGGTTGGACAGTAACGGTTCAAACAACAACGATTGGACAACAACCATTGGATAGTAACAGTTCAAACAATAATGGTTGGACAACAATAGTTGGACAATAACAATTCAATGTCTAGACAGCAACAGTTCAAACAGCAACCATTGGACAGTAACAGTTCAAACAACAACGGTTAAACAACAATCGTTGGACAGTAACATTTCAATGTCTAGACAACAATGGTTGGACAATAATCGTTGGACAGTAACAGTTCAAACAACAACAGTTGGACAATAACAGTTCAAAGTTAGACAATAACAGTAGACTTTCATGTGAATATTATATGTAAGAATATAAAAGAATTGAGTCATACGAACACTTGCACATTGAGATACTAACTTTGAAAATATACCTGATATATGTATGTTTGTTATTACGAGGAAATGTACATGCATAGAAAGTAACATATGAATAATGAATGAATATGGATTCTCTATAATATCGGCTTGAAGGAATCATAACCAAAAACTTTCTTGTGATTCAGGAGGAGCAACCAAGATTGGATTTTCTGTTAGGGGAGGTCACGAGACAAGCAGAGTAGGTGCGTGATTTTCCCTCCTTTTTGCACTTATACAATTTCAAATTCTTCTGGTGAATGCAATTACAATAAATATTGTGTTCGATGTAAATAAAGTCTAGCGTATTTACAAGATTAGCTTCGGCTAATAGCCAGGAGATAAATTACAAGATTAGCTTCGACTAATGACATCCGTGATAGGATTGCCGGGAGACGAATTACAAGATTAGCTTCGGCTAATGGCATCCGTGATAGGATTGCCGGGAAATGAATCACAAGATTAGACTTTGCAAGGTCACCTGGTTCATGCAAGTAAATAAGAGTATTCAAATTAAGAATATGTAAATGAGTGTTAATTGGGTTTAAAAGATTTACAAGCAAAATATAAGTTGTCTGTTAGAATTCCAATGAATCCAATGGAAAATTAATACTTCATTCATATACATTACATGAGCAAATATATATTTCTTTTATCAATATAATGGTATGTTTATTTATGTAACATGTCCATCAAATATCCAGGGAGATCATTAGTTTAGGACTCTACTTTGTCAAACTTATGTAAATATTTAACTTAAACAAAAAGGAATTAACGCGTTTATGTAATATGCTTTTGTATAAACCTTGATGTATTTATAAAAGTTCAGCTTAACATGTAGTACTTTAGTTATCTTGTAATTAACCCTTTTGAAATGTTTAAGAACACTTATTATGTTGTAATGCTTTCTTTGCATGTTAGTATTCCTTTTTCTTTTAAATTTTATGATATGATATGTTGGCTATGTTCATATTAAACTTATTTGTAGGATATATATATATATATATATATAATTGTATGAGGTGTTGAATTATGATGATTGATATAAGGTCCGAAATTATGGGACCTTGTGATGATGAGTTGATTAAATAAATTGATAGTAGTCGATAACTTGGGATGTCCTAAATACAAACGAAATTCTACTGAATTTGTGGTAGATTTAAAAAAAAAATTACCCTCAAATTAAAAGAATATGTTGGCATCTTTTAACATTGATCAAGTTGTACAGCCGGGCTGTTACAGAGCTACTCTACTAGAGCACTGAATCACCATAATAGTCTCCCCTGCATTGATAAGTTTTTCCATTAATATCATTTTCACATAACAACATACTCCTTATTCATCGTAACATTCATTATAGTTTTATTCAGGTTTTTCATCCGTATTTTCAAATCATTTACTACACAAAAAAATCAACTAAATTATAAACAATTTCATGATTCCTTTAACTCCTATCAATTTTACACAATTCCATGAAATTTACAATTCTCTATAATTTTGCAATTTCACCCTTTTAGATCCAACAATTCAATTACTCAATATTTTATCATTTCAATACTTCAACTCAATCAAAATCATTATTCACATAATCACACACAGATTTATAGCACAATTAATGGACAATATCATAAATGCATAACTTCCCATTTAACTCTCTTTAAGGCCGCCCCTATAGGCTTCTCACCTATCACTTTTCTTCATCATTCTTTCATGATTTCACTCCCTTAACAACCTACAAAGGTCATAGAAACTCAATTTATAAGAACCATAATTCAATTTTTTTTTTGTCAATTTAGCTTAAAATCACTAAACTCTTATTCAAATTGATACAAAGAGGTTTTGAACACATACTCGATTGCCGAACATAATTTGAAAGTTGACCCGTCAAGACTTTCCCAAAACTTCTATCTTTTCTTCTTCTAAGCACATAGACTATTACCAACTCATAAACCGTTGATGAAAACTAGGTCCCTACAGACCCATAAATCATCCACGAAACCTAGTTCTACAACTGACGCTAAAATCTTCAGCGCACATAGACTACTTCTACCTAAGAAATCGTTGACAAAACTGAGTAATTGCCGACCCACAAATCATCAACGGAACCCAGTTTTACAGTTGACGCTCAAATCTTTAGCGCACATAGACAATTACTGACTCAGAAACCGTTAACGAAAATAGCATCACTACCGACGCAGAAATCATCAACGAAACCTAGTTCTACGGTTGACACTAAAATCTTTATCGCTCGTAAACTACTGCTGACTCAGAAATAATTGACAAAACCTGAGTCACTACCGACCCAGAAATCATCAACAGAACCCAGTTTTACAGCGGACGCTCAAATCTTCAGTCCACATAGACTATTCCTGACGCAGAAACTGTTGATGAAATTGAGTCACTATCGATTTAGAAATCATCAACGGAACCCAGTTCTACGGCTGATGCTGAAATCTTCTGCGTACATAAACTACTGTTGACTCAGAAATCGTTGACGAAAATAGAGTCGTTGCCGATAAAGAAATCATCCTCGAAACCCAGTTCCATGGCTGACACTGAAATCTTTAGCGCACCTAGACTACTGCTAACTCATAAATCGTTGACAAAATTGAGTTGTTGCCGACGCAGAAATCATCAACGAAACCTAGTTCTATGGCTGACATAGAAATCTTTACCGCACATAGACTACTGCCGACCAAGAAATCATCCTCGAAACCAACTTCTACGGTTGACAGTGAAATCTTGAGCGCATATAGACTACTGCTGATTTAAAAATTATTGACGAAAACTGAATCGCTGCTGACGCAGAAATCATCACCAGAACCCAAATCTATGGTTGACACTGAAATCTTCAGTGCACATAGACTACTGCTAACTCACAAATTGTTGACGAAAACTGACTCGCTACCGACGCAGAAAGCATTACCGGAACTCAATTCTACGGCTGAAGCTGAAATCTTCAGCACATATAGACTACTACTGACTCAAAAATCGTTGATGAAAACTTTGTTGCTGTTGACCCAGAAATCATCATCGGAACCCAATTCTACGGTTGAAGTTGAAACCTTCAGCACACCTAGACTACTGCTGACTCATAAATTGTTGACGAAACAGAGTCGATGACGACCTAGAAATCATCCACGCAACCTAGTTCTATAGCTGACACTGAAATCTTCGGCACAAATAGACTACTAATGACTAAGAAATTATTGACGAAACTCAGTCATTATTGACCCCGAAATCATCAACAAAACCCGGTTCTATAGCTAACGCTAAAAATCTTCAGCGCACATAGACTACTCCATACTCAGAAACTGTTGATGAAAACTATGTTGTTGCCAACCTAGAAATCATCAACGAAACCTAGTTCTACTATTTATGCTGAAATCTTGAGTGTTCGTAGACTACTACTGACTCAGAAATCCTTGACGAAAACTGAGTCGCTGCCGACCCAGAAATCATCAACGCAACCCAGTTCTACGTCGAACACTCAAAACTTCAATGCACATAGACTATTCTTGACTCAGAAACAGTTGATGACATTGAGTCGCTGCCGACATAGAAATCATCAATGGAACCTAGTCATATGGTTGACGCTGAAATATTTAGCGTACATAGGCTACTACTGACTCAGAAATCGTTGACAAAAACTGAGTCGCTACTAACCAAGAAATCATCCTCGAAGTCTACTTCAACGGCTGACATTGAAATCTTCAGCCCACCTAGACTACTGCTGACTCATAAATCGTTGATGAAATTGAGTCACTGCCGACCTAGAGATCATCATCAGAACCAGGTTCTACGGGGGGTGCTGAAAACTTCAGCGCACATTGATTTCTGCTGACTCAGAAATCATAGATGAAAAATGACTCGTTGCCGATGTAGAAATCATCATCGGAACCGAGCTCTACGACTGATGCTGAAATCTTCAGCGCACCTAGACTACTTCTGACTAAGAAATCGTTGATGAAAACTGAGTTGCTGCCGATCCAGAAATCATCCTTGAAACCCACTTCTATGGCTTACATTGAATTTTTAGCGCACATAGAGTTCTGCTGACTCAGGAATCGTTGATGAAAAATGACTCGTTTTCGATGTAGAAATCATCATCGGAACCTAGTTCTACGGCTGAAACTAAAATCTTCAGCGCACCTAGACTACTGCTAACTCATAAATTGTTGATGAAAACTGGGTCCCTACCAAAAAAGAAATCATCACCGGAACCTAGTACTACTGCTGACGCTGAAATCTTCAGCGTCAGCTAGACTACCGATGACTCATAAATCGTTGGCGAAAACAAAAACGCTGGCGACCTAGAAATCATCCTTGAAACCCACTTCTACTACCGACGCTGAAAACTTCAGCGCACATAGATTTCTACTGACTCAGAAATCATTGATGAAAAATGACTCGTTGCCGATGTAGAGATCATCATTGGAACCCGGGTCTACGGTGGGTGCTAAAATCTTCAGCGCACCTAAACTACTTCTAACAAAGAAATCGTTGATGAAAACTGAGTTGCTGCCGATCCAGAAATCATCCTAGAAACCCACTTCTATGGCTTACATTGAAATCTTTAACGCACATAGACTTCTGCTGATTCAGAAATCGTTGATGAAAAATGACTCGTTTTCGATGTAGAAATCATCATCGGAACCTCGTTCTACGGCTGACATTGAAATCTTTAGCGCACCTAGACTACTCCTAACTCATAAATTGTTGATGAAAATTGGGTCCTTACCAACCACGAAATCATCACCGGAACCTAGTACAATGGCTGACACTGAAATCTTCAGCGTCACCTAGACCACTGATGATTCATAAATTGTTGGCGAAAACAAAGTCGCTGCCGACCAAGAAATCATCCTTGAAACCCACTTCTACGACTGACGCTGAAAACTTCAGCGCACATTGACTTCTGCTGACTCAGAAATCATTGATGAAAAATGACTCGTTGCCGATGTAGAAATCATCATCGGAACCGAGCTCTATGGCTGACGCTGAAATCTTCAGCGCACCTAGACTACTTCTGACTAAGAAATCGTTGATGAAAACTGAGTTGCTACCGATCCAGAAATCATCCTTGAAACCCACTTTTATGGCTTACATTGAAATCTTTAGCGTACATAGACTTCTGCTGACTCAGAAATCGTTGATGAAAAATGACTCGTTTCCGATGTAGAAATCATCATCGGAACCTAGTTCTATGCCTGCCACTGAAATCTTTAACGCACATAGACTTCTACTGACTCAGAAATCGTTGATGAAAAATGACTCGTTTCCGATGTAGAAATCATCATCGGAACCTAGTTATACGCCTGACACTGAAATCTTCAGCGCATCAAGACTATTGCTGACTCATAAATTGTTGATGAAAACTGGGTCCCTACCAAAAAAGAAATCATCACCGGAACCTAGTACTACGGTGACGCTGAAATCTTCAGCGTCAGCTAGACTACTGATGACTCATAAATCGTTGCCGAAAACAAAGTCGCTGACGACCAAGAAATCATCCTTGAAACCCACTTCTACGACTGACGCTGAAAACTTCAACGCACATTGACTTCTGCTGACTCAGAAATCATTGATGAAAAATGACTTGTTGCCAATGTAGAAATCATCATCGGAACCCAGCTCTACGGCTCACGCTGAAATCTTCAGCGCACCTAGACTACTTCTGACTAAGAAATCGTTGATGAAAACTGAGTTGCTGCCGATCCAGAAATCATCCTTGAAACCCACTTCTATGGCTTACATTGAAATCTTTAGCGCACATAGACTTCTGCTGACTCAGAAATCGTTGATGAAAAATGACTCGTTTTCGATGTAGAAATCATCATCGGAACCTAGTTCTACGGTTGACACTGAAAACTTCAGCACACCTAGACTATTGTTGACTCATAAATTGTTGATGAAAACTAAGTCCCTACCAACCAGGAAATCATCACCAGAACCTAGTACTACGGCTGAAGCTGAAATCTTCAGCGTCAGCTAAACTACTGATGACTCATAAATCGTTGGGGAAAACAAAGTTGCTGCCGACCAAGAAATCATCCTTGAAACACACTTCTACGACTGACGCTGAAAACTTCAGCACACATCGACTTCTGCAGACTCACAAATCATTGATGAAAAATGACTCGTTGCCGATGTAGAAATCATCATCGGAAGCGAGCTCTACGGCTGACGCTCAAATCTTCATCGCACCGAGACTACTTGTGACTAAGAAATCGTTGATGAAAACTGAGTTGCTGCCGATCCAAAAATCATCCTTAAAACCCACTTCTGTGGGTTATATTGAAATCTTTAGCGCACATAGACTTCTGCTGACTCAGAAATCGTTGATGAAAAATGACTCGTTTTTGATGTTGAAATAATCATCGGAACCTTGTTCTACGGCTGACACTGAAATCTTCAGCGCACCTAGACTACTGCTAACTCATAAATTGTTGATGAAAACTGGGTCCCTACCAAAAAAGAAATCATCACCGGAACCTAGTACTACTGCTGACGCTGAAATCTTCAGCGTCAGCTAGACTACCGATGACTCATAAATCGTTGGCGAAAACAAAAACGCTGGCGACCTAGAAATCATCCTTGAAACCCACTTCTACTACCGACGCTGAAAACTTCAGCGCACATAGATTTCTACTGACTCAGAAATCATTGATGAAAAATGACTCGTTGCCGATGTAGAGATCATCATTGGAACCCGGGTCTACGGTGGGTGCTAAAATCTTCAGCGCACCTAAACTACTTCTAACAAAGAAATCGTTGATGAAAACTGAGTTGCTGCCGATCCAGAAATCATCCTAGAAACCCACTTCTATGGCTTACATTGAAATCTTTAACGCACATAGACTTCTGCTGATTCAGAAATCGTTGATGAAAAATGACTCGTTTTCGATGTAGAAATCATCATCGGAACCTCGTTCTACGGCTGACATTGAAATCTTTAGCGCACCTAGACTACTCCTAACTCATAAATTGTTGATGAAAATTGGGTCCTTACCAACCACGAAATCATCACCGGAACCTAGTACAATGGCTGACACTGAAATCTTCAGCGTCACCTAGACCACTGATGATTCATAAATTGTTGGCGAAAACAAAGTCGCTGCCGACCAAGAAATCATCCTTGAAACCCACTTCTACGACTGACGCTGAAAACTTCAGCGCACATTGACTTCTGCTGACTCAGAAATCATTGATGAAAAATGACTCGTTGCCGATGTAGAAATCATCATCGGAACCGAGCTCTATGGCTGACGCTGAAATCTTCAGCGCACCTAGACTACTTCTGACTAAGAAATCGTTGATGAAAACTGAGTTGCTACCGATCCAGAAATCATCCTTGAAACCCACTTTTATGGCTTACATTGAAATCTTTAGCGTACATAGACTTCTGCTGACTCAGAAATCGTTGATGAAAAATGACTCGTTTCCGATGTAGAAATCATCATCGGAACCTAGTTCTATGCCTGCCACTGAAATCTTTAACGCACATAGACTTCTACTGACTCAGAAATCGTTGATGAAAAATGACTCGTTTCCGATGTAGAAATCATCATCGGAACCTAGTTATACGCCTGACACTGAAATCTTCAGCGCATCAAGACTATTGCTGACTCATAAATTGTTGATGAAAACTGGGTCCCTACCAAAAAAGAAATCATCACCGGAACCTAGTACTACGGTGACGCTGAAATCTTCAGCGTCAGCTAGACTACTGATGACTCATAAATCGTTGCCGAAAACAAAGTCGCTGACGACCAAGAAATCATCCTTGAAACCCACTTCTACGACTGACGCTGAAAACTTCAACGCACATTGACTTCTGCTGACTCAGAAATCATTGATGAAAAATGACTTGTTGCCAATGTAGAAATCATCATCGGAACCCAGCTCTACGGCTCACGCTGAAATCTTCAGCGCACCTAGACTACTTCTGACTAAGAAATCGTTGATGAAAACTGAGTTGCTGCCGATCCAGAAATCATCCTTGAAACCCACTTCTATGGCTTACATTGAAATCTTTAGCGCACATAGACTTCTGCTGACTCAGAAATCGTTGATGAAAAATGACTCGTTTTCGATGTAGAAATCATCATCGGAACCTAGTTCTACGGTTGACACTGAAAACTTCAGCACACCTAGACTATTGTTGACTCATAAATTGTTGATGAAAACTAAGTCCCTACCAACCAGGAAATCATCACCAGAACCTAGTACTACGGCTGAAGCTGAAATCTTCAGCGTCAGCTAAACTACTGATGACTCATAAATCGTTGGGGAAAACAAAGTTGCTGCCGACCAAGAAATCATCCTTGAAACACACTTCTACGACTGACGCTGAAAACTTCAGCACACATCGACTTCTGCAGACTCACAAATCATTGATGAAAAATGACTCGTTGCCGATGTAGAAATCATCATCGGAAGCGAGCTCTACGGCTGACGCTCAAATCTTCATCGCACCGAGACTACTTGTGACTAAGAAATCGTTGATGAAAACTGAGTTGCTGCCGATCCAAAAATCATCCTTAAAACCCACTTCTGTGGGTTATATTGAAATCTTTAGCGCACATAGACTTCTGCTGACTCAGAAATCGTTGATGAAAAATGACTCGTTTTTGATGTTGAAATAATCATCGGAACCTTGTTCTACGGCTGACACTGAAATCTTCAGCGCACCTAGACTACTACTGACTCATAAATTGTTGATGAAAACTGGTTCTCTACCAACCAGGAAATCATCACCGGAACCTAGTACTACGGCTGACGCTGAAATCTTCAGCGTCAGCTAGACTACTGATGACTCATAAATCGTTGGTGAAAACAAAGTCGCTGCCGACCAAGAAATCATCCTTGAAACCCACTTCTACGACTGACGCTGAAAACTTCAGCGCACGTAGGCTTCAGTTGACTCAGAAATCATTCATGAAAAATGACTCGTTGCCGATGTAGAGATCATCATCGGAAGCGAGCTCTACGGCTGACCCTGAAATCTTCAGCGCACCTAGACTACTTCTGACTAACAAATCGTTGATGAAAACTGAGTTGCTGCCGATCTAGAAATCATCGTTGAAACCCATTTCTATGGCTTACATTGAAATCTTTAACCCACATAGACTTCTACTGACTCAGAAATAGTTGATGAAAAATGACTCGTTTCCGATGTAGAAATCATCATCGGAACCTAGTTCTACGACTGACACTGAAATCTTCAGCGCACCTAGAGTACTGTTGACTCATAAATTGTTTATGAAAACTTGGTCCCTACCAACCAAGAAATCATCACCGGAACCTAGTACTATGGCTGAAGCTGAAATCTTCAGCGTCAGCTAGACTACTGATGACTCATAAATCATTGGGGAAAACAAAGTCGCTGCCGACCAAGAAATCATCCTTGAAACCCACTTCTATGACTGACGCTGAAAACTTCAGCTCACATTGACTTCTGCTGACTCACAAATCATTGATGAAAAATGACTCGTTGCCGATGTAGAAATCATCATCGGAACCGAGCTCTACGGCTCACGCTGAAATCTTCAGCGCACCTAGACTACTTCTGACTAAGAAATCGTTGATGAAAACTGAGTTGCTGTTGATCCAAAAATCATCCTTGAAACCCACTTCTGTGGGTTATATTGAAATCTTTAGCGCACATAGACTTCTGCTGACTCAGAAATCGTTGATGAAAAATGACTCGTTTTTTATGTTGAAATAATCATCGAAACCTTGTTCTACGGCTGACACTGAAATCTTCAGCGAACCTAGACTATTACTAACTCATAAATTGTTGATGAAAACTGGGTCCCTACCAACCAAGAAATCATCACCGGAACCTAGTACTACGGCTGACGCTGAAATCTTCAGCGTCAGCTGGACTACTGATGACTCATAAATCATTGGCGAAAACAAAGTCGCTGCCGACCAAGAAATCATCCTTGAAACCCACTTCTACAACTGACGCTGAAAACTTTAGCGCACGTAGACTTCTGCTGACTCAGAAATCATTGATGAAAAATGACTCGTTGCCGATGTAGAAATCATCATCGGAAGCGAGCTCTACGGCTGACGCTGAAATCTTCAGCGCACCTAGACTACTTCTGACTAACAAATCGTTGATGAAAACTGAGTTGTTGCCGATCTAGAAATCATCGTTGAAACCCATTTCTATGGCTTACATTGAAATCTTTACCGCACATAGACTTCTGCTGACTCAAAAATCATTGATGAAAAATGACTCGTTTTCGATGTAGAAATCATCACCGGAACCTAGTTCTACGGCTGACACTAAAATCTTCAGCGCAGCTAGACTACTGCTGACTCATAAATTGTTGATGAAAACTGGGTCCCTACCAACCAAGAAATCATCACCGGAACCTAGTACTACGGCTGACGCTGAAATCTTCAGCGTCAGCTGGACTACTGATGACTCATAAATCATTGGGGAAAACAAAGTCGCTGCCGACCAAGAAATCATCCTTGAAACCCACTTCTACAACTGACGCTGAAAACTTTAGCGCACGTAGACTTCTGCTGACTCAGAAATCATTGATGAAAAATGACTCGTTGCCGATGTAGAGATCATCATCGGAAGCGAGCTCTACGGCTCACGCTGAAATCTTCAGCGCACCTAGACTACTTCTGACTAAGAAATCGTTAATGAAAACTGAGTTGCTGCCGATCCAGAAATCATCCTTGAAACCCACTTCTATGGCTTACATTGAAATCTTTAGCGCACATAGACTTCTGCTGACTCAGAAATCGTTGATGAAAAGTGACTTGTTTCCGATGTAGAAATCATCATCGGAACCTTGTTCTATGGCTGACACTGCAATCTTCCGCGTACCTAGACTACTGCTGACTTATAAATTATTGATGAAAATTGGGTCCCTACCAACCAAGAAATCATCACCGGAACCTAGTACTAAGGCTGACGCTGAAATCTTCAGCGTGAGCTAGACTACAGATGACTCATAAATCGTTGGCGAAAACAAAGTCGCTGCCGACCAAGAAATCATCCTTGAAACCCACTTCTACGACTGACGCTGAACACTTTAGCGCACGTAGACTTCTGCTGACTCAGAAATCATTGATGAAAAATGACTCGTTGCTGATGTAGAAATCATCATCGGAAGCGAGCTCTACGACTGACGCTGAAATCTTCAGCGCACCTACACTACTTCTGACTAACAAATCGTTGATGAAAACTGAGTTGTTGCCGATCTAGAAATCATCGTTGAAACCCATTTCTATGGCTTACATTGAAATCTTTACCGCACATAGACTTCTGCTGACTCAGAAATCATTGATGAAAAATGACTCGTTTTCGATGTAGAAATCATCATCGGAACCTAGTTCTACGGCCGACGCTGAAATCTTCAGCGCACCTAGACTACTCCTGACTCATAAATTATTGATGAAAACTGGGTCCCTACCAACCAAGAAATCATCATCGGAACCTAGTACTACGGCTGACGCTGAAAGTTTCAGCATCAGCTAGACTACTAATGACTCATAAATCGTTGGGGAAAACAAAGTCGCTGCCGACCAAGAAATCATCCTTGAAACCCACTTCTACGACTGACGTTGAAAACTTTAGCGCACGTAGACTTCTGCTGACTCAGAAATCATTGACGAAAAATGACTCGTTGCCGATGTAGAAATCATCATCGGAACCGAGCTCTACGGCTGACGCTGAAATCTTCAGCTCACCTAGACTACTTCTGACTATGAAATCGTTGATGAAAACTGAGTTGCTACCGGTCCAGAAATCATCCTTGAAACCCACTTCTTTGGCTTACATTGAAATCTTTAGCGCACATAGAATTCTGCTGACTCAGAAATCGTTGATGAAAATTGAGTTGCTGCCGATCTAGAAATCATCCTTGAAACCCACTTCTACGGCTGATGTTGCGATGTCGTGGTCGCACAAATTAATTGCCCTAGCTTCAAACACAACACACAAAATACTATAGAGCAAGCAATGGGTCGATCTCACGAGGAAGTTCAAGTTAGATTTTTATGCTAGATGATATGCAATTTGGGGGGGTTTGGACGTTATCTAGGCTAAATTAAAAGAAAACAGAAAACTATCAAACAAAATTTAATAAAATCAGAAAATTATCAAGAGAACAAACCTTGGTCACAAGAACACATCCACCTACAGAAATCAGAACTGATCATTGAAAGAAACATCAATTTATATTCTGAATATTTATCTCTTCTTAACATTAGTTAGTTAACGGATCCACCGTATAACTAACCCTAACCATCAAACAACCACAGTGTCCGCACTAGTAATTTAATTTAATGGCAACCTTAGGAACTAGATAAGTTGATTAATCAAGAAAACATAACTGTCTGCAGTCTATGTTTGATTTGATTGAATGTTCTCCCTAAGATTAATAACGTAGATCCACCACAATTATTAAACTCAGTTGCTTCACAAGTTCATATACCACAACTCCGGTTTTGATATCAAACTTAGCAATAGATTGTCTACAATAATAACTTAGAGTCCACTCTAGCAATTAAAATAAACAATCATAGGAAAAATAAGCATAGGAGAACAAACATATTCATCATATAAACTGAAAAGAAAAGGTAAAATAAATCTCACAGTTCTTGAAATCCGAAGGTTTCCGTGTCCTTGCAACCAAGAAAAAGTGTTTAGCCTTGCATGTTTGTTGAACAACTAATCAAAAAAAAGGAAGAACGCATAATTTAGGGTTTCTTAGAGGAAGGGAGCGTTTTTCTCTTCTTGGCTGGCTGCCCCTCTTCTCTTCTCTCATTCTTTTTATATCCTAGGAAACCCTAGGTCTCTATTTTACAAAATAGTCCTCCATTAAGTAGACTGTTTACATTTAAGTACTTCAATAACTATTTTCCTAAAAAAAGAGAAATAGCCTTGCATGAAATCTTCAAGATTTGACTTAGAGGAGCTAAATTGCTGAAATAAAAACTTGGATATCGGTTTAGATGCTTCGGAACGTAATTTGGACTCGTTTCTCCACGAAACCTGTTTGCTGGCAGAATTCAGTTGTCATCTTTGAAAAATCATATCTCCCTCATATGACATCGGTTTTGGCTGAAATTTGGAGCGTTTATAGACCTTTGAGACATGAATCCAAACAAATTGAGTTTGCATCAATTTGACTTTTTTAGCTCCAGATATTAAAGTTGGAATGGCCGAAGGTCAACACTGGCAGATTGCGAGATTTGACTTTGAAGGCTGCGATTTCCATGCTCTTCCTTATTTTATTTTCTTGCCTTAGATGTCCAGAAAGGTATGGATGTTAGCTTTTTAATGCCACT
>Ga0325411_1000181_pt1 | contig 62115 bp, 40 predicted proteins | sample PopdelMetagenome_13_FD_206181 | JGI IMG/M metagenome (GOLD analysis project Ga0325411, IMG submission 206181) | Populus deltoides microbial communities from Bellville, Georgia, United States - Xylem-PdIQD-R4 | ecosystem: Host-associated > Plants > Phyllosphere > Stem > Wood/Secondary xylem... | reverse complement strand
CATCAAAAGAACCATTAAGGGCTTTTCCCATCTCCAAGTTCCAATTGTAGGCAAATAAACATCCTTGAACCAATTTCAAATTGATTTCTAATTTTTAACTCCGATGCAGCTTCAATTATTCCAATTTCACTCGTCAAGGCCCTTTGTAGTTGTTTCGCTCTCGCTCTTGTCATTGGACCATCTGAATCCTCTTGCATATTAGTTTTAGCTTTACAAGATGGATTATAATTCCCATGATGCACATCAGTGTGTTTCAGGTTTGTCAGTGTTTGTTGTTTCAGGTGATGTCTTCTATACTCTATCTTTCTACCTTAGAACATTGAGGACAATGTCTCGTTTTGGTTGGGGGGGAAAGGGTAGTCGATACCTAAAAAAATTAAAAAAATTAACTAACCGTGTTTTCTATTTGCAAAACCGTTGTTACTAAGATGGCAGAGTTAAGGAGTTCTTTTGTTAAAGTGACTCTTAAGACACATCATAGTAAACATTCTTAACAAGGTCTATCATAATACTTCTTGAAATATTCAGGTTTACAAACTCTTGCATCATTATCAATTGATTCTACTTATATACTAATTTAACGAGTATTTTTAAACCTTCATTTCACACACACTTTAATATATGATTATGGGTCGCATATTGGAACTTGCAAATTGGATAAATGGAAATTAAATGATAAATGCCTTGCTTTGTGGAACTTGCAAATTGTTTTTCTATTTTAACACTTTGATTACTAGGGACTAGTAATAAGCTGGTTGGGGGGTGTGATTAGTACTTAAAAGTGCATTTTTATCAAGGTTTTATATCATCATTTTGCGCTTGAAGTATCAATAACTCCTTAACTAGAACATGTTTTATAATAACAAGTTTGATAATATAAAATAGCTTTAATTTATGGTAAATGCTCATTTAAATGCAAGCATATCTTACAATTCAAAGTATTGATTGATGTGATTAACTATTGAAAGTAAAAGGACAAAGAAAAGGCTAAGCTTAGAAAGGAGATAGCGATTCAATTCAAATTGAAACACTGTTCGGTTATTAGGTCATATCTGAAGCTGTAGATCTTGGATTTCAGTTTCATTTATATGCCTACAATGTTCATGAATAGTGGAAGACCCAAGTATGCTGTTTTCAAATTCAAAGTTTGGCCACAAAAGAGAAGTCAGAATCTGTCCTGCAATCCATCCCAAACACTGCTCAGAATGTTACCTATATCTGGAGTTTTAGAAGGCAAAATGACGTGACATTTGGTGGGTGGAAGGAAAAGACAATTTCCAACAACTTTCATGCGGTAAACCTGCTCAAATTCCGATAGTAACAATGACATTTCATCCAGACAAGAGCTTGAAGGCTATCCACCACGTCCACCAGCAGCACTACTCAATAGTTTAGCCATATCTCGAGCTCTGGTGATCCAAATGCTCTAACATTTTATGGGTTGAAAGATAAGATGATTGCAAACAACTGTCATAAAGAACACTTTGCCAAATTCTGATTGCATCAATGTCATTTCATCCAGCCAAAATACTTAAGTGCTATTGTCCACCAAGTCCACTAAATCAATAGTTGGCCACTACATCAATAATCAATTACCAAATGAATAGTTTCAAATTTTAGCCTATAAAAGGAGGCATTTGCCATTTATTTAGGAATCTTGGTTTTTCAAATCAAGATCATGTTCTTGCTCTCTCTTTTTATATTTTTGTAATGCTTAAGTTTTGCTTTCATTAATCTCTTGTTCATGCTTTTCATTTCCTTTACTATATTTAGTTAACTTATATCATGTTTATGTTCTTATATTGTTTTTTTATGTTTTTCTTCTTCATAATGTCTAGCTAAGTTAATTATGTCAAGGTGAAAAGGTTTCACTAATGGTGTTAGAATATGTATAATATAAACTCAACATGGACTTTAATGTTTATATCCAAGAAAGTTTGCTATTAACTTGTCTTATCATTTTTATCTTATTAACTCTTAATATCTTACTTGTTAAATGGTTAATCTAGATTTGTGTTGTATAACACTTGGTACATCAAATACTTGATTCTTCATAGTCTTCGGCCGTCATCGTTGTTATGAGAGGAATTTGATTTGTTGTCAACATAAGTTAGCATCATGAATACCTGATAAAATTTATAAGTATGGTGTTACGTAAATAAGATGATTAATATGATCATGTTGATAATTTATAAAGAGTTATACTTTACTTATCTTTAATACTATTAGTGGATCATCTAACATTGACATTTGTTTTTATCATTGTTTAATCTTCACATTTATCTTACATCTCAAAGTCCTTTTTAACTCACCATCACCATCACCATCATTGTTGTTGTTGTTGTTGTTATTTATAATTTATATAGTTCAACTCCCTGTGGTTCGACCCCGATCTTGCCGCGTTATTTATTACTTTGACACTCCTGCACTTGGGATAAAACATCAACTCTTTGATCATGTCAATGCCACAAATTATCTTTTAAACGACTTGTTTCTTTTCTATTTTTTTATAATATGCCACAACTTTAAGGAGAAGAAGAAATTGGACACTAAGGAAATGTTTATTTCTTTTAGAATCAACAAAAAATGAAAATTTCAAAAGGATATAACCTGATTAATAGAGCCAAGCTCTAATACCAAATAACACAAACCTCGTGATCACGTGGTACGCAACCCACACGCCTTTCACCAAATTCCCAGAAAGCTAAGTAAATTAGGTTTAGTAGGAGTGTGACACAAAGATAATTTTTACCTAGGCACCAACATTATTGGAAACGGAAACCCCTACCCAGTGAATATTCATTCGTGAATGAGAAGTATAAGGATGATGCCATGAAGTCTGTTGTTCTTCCATAAGTGGTTTCAATTCTTTAGAGAACTAAGGAAGGGAGAATATCTCACCACAAGATGTTGCAGCACAAGATGTTTATTTATCTGAAAAATTTGGGGGCCCCACACGTTTGGTTATGGCTTTATTTATACTGTCTCTAGACTAAAATAAACCCTAATGGACCCCTTTTATGTGGACTTATATGAAGCCCACTTAGAATTGACTCAAATAAGTAATAATAAACCAAAGACTAAGAAGAAAATAATAAAAATCCAAAATTAATATCTTAGATATGTTAGAATCAGATTTGCTATCTCTAAGAAGTGCCAAATAGACTAGAAAATATGATCTGAATGTAGAATTAATTATGAAGTCTTCTTGCCTTGTTGTACTTGGTTTCCTTATTTTGCATTGACAATTAATGAAGAAAATCTCCCTCTTTTATGCTTGCCAATTTAGTTTCTTTCCTACAGTAAAAGAATCATTAAATAATTAGGAAATCAGATCTGGCAACCCTTTGATCCACATGAATTGGGCTTTTCTTCAACTTGGATTAGATGAATTAGAAGTTGTCCTTCATGTTCCATAGGCGTCCCAAGCTCCTCAAGGTCCATCTTGCTCCATATGTTCTGAACAAACTCATTCAATATCTCTTTAAGCTTCTTTGTCCTAACTCTTGTAATTGACCCACTTGGTATTTCCAATGGGTCTTTGACATGATTAAGCTTGATGTTGGGCTGATTCGCATCAAGTTAAGAGTTAGAGGAACAAAAAAGGAGGGATCAATAGTTCTCAGTCCCTTTTGCAATATTGTGGGCAATAGATCATGGATGAGGAATTTAAGGAACAAGATGGAGAAGGAACAAGATGTTTTGCAATGCTCTAAGAGACAAAAGAAAGAGGAGTTGTGAATTGTCTGAATTGTAGTCTTGGTAGAGGGTTTGATTTTTTCTTGAAAAAGAAAATATGTATAAACTGGAGCCTAGACGTTCCCATCCACTAGCCAAAAACCATCCATAACCTCAGAACAAACCCTCTAGAAAGCCCAAAACAAATGACAACACAACAACTCTGGAACCAACCCCTAATAACAATCAAATCGGAACCAAACTCGCCTCCTTTAACTTGGGTTAGGTTCTTCTGAAGTGAATCTTTAGTTTTTCTTGAATAATCCTTATTTTTAGGGTTTATTAACCATTCTTGTTTGATTAATTGCAGTCAAACAAGAATTGGGTCTGTCTTTGTGATTATTTAGGTTTAGCATTTTTTTTTACATACATGAAATGCATTTAAGAAGAAAGTTTGGTTTGGTTACAAAAAAGTAGTGCTTAGAGGAAGTAATAAAGATCATTGCTTTCTTCTTTTGTTTTTTTTTTTTTTTATCAATGTTGTTATTGTGCTATATGTTTGAAGAGGAAGAGAAGATGATAGAAATGCTACAAAAATTATGATTATGATTATTGTATTCTTTAAGATTGTTTTCTATTTCATTTGTTCTTTAGTTAACCATGGTCTTAGCTAGACCAAGATAATTAGATTGGTTGTTTAGGATTTTGCTAATAAGTGGAAGGCTCTCAATTTCAAAAGGAGTAAATTCCTTGGGAATCTCCGAGCTTCATGATCTAGGATGGTGATTTTGCTCGAGGTGGTTGACAAGTTGGACAGTGAACCTATAATGAGAAGCTTTTATATGAGAGCTTCAAGATGGAACAAATTGGACCAGGTAAGTTAGCACTATTTTTCTGTGTATTGTTAGTTCTAGCCATGAAGTCGTTGAAATAGGTTGTAGTGTTTATTGCTGCGTATCTAAATCATAGATTTTAATATCTTTTGCTATTCTTTACTAACAATGTTGTTTTCAATGGAAAAAACAGGACCAATGTTAATAGATCACATTTTATACTATCATGTAATGATAATTTGGTTGGTGTGCCTAGCTGTGGTGGGCCCTTTCCCACCATCCTCTTATGATTTTATTACATTGGTTAGGATTTTTAATGCTACATTGGTTTAGTATTGATTAAGCTATAATTACAGATCCAATGTTGCTGCAATTTCCTATTCTTATGTATGCCTTGTTATTTTTTCTTTTTTCTTTTTGGTCTTGATTGAGTTGAAAATGTCTTTTTAGATTCCTTTTTAGTGGCATTTGCAATACTGGTGATTTGTGGATTGCTTGATTCCTTCTTCACTTTTCAAAGTTTTAATCTTTGATCTATTTTTTTATGACATTTAGGTTTGGCTGAACCAGTTTATTCAAGGAAATCAATGGTGCATTTAGTGATTTTTCCTCAAAACCGCATATTTTACCAAGATTTCTACAGTTTATGGATGTGGGGTGGATGTGGGGAAAAGGGCTGGTTTTATTCCTTTAACAATAGGGAGAGTTACCTTGGTCTTGGTTTATTCGACAAATGTCAGCACTCCCAAACCTTTTTTCTTTTTGATCGTATTAGCTAACACAAATGTTGGTTCGTGTGAGATCATTCTAGGGCAAAATTTATAAACTAATTTTCAATTCAGGGAAAAATTTTGAGGGAGATTAAGAAAAAAGACAAATATTACTTCTTAAGAAATATATCATGCTGATCTTATTACCCTATTGCGCAAAAGGCTGAATTATACAAAAGTTTATGTTGAGATTAGTGGTACAGGGCTGCTGGTTAAGGAATATCATTTACACTATCCAAATGGGAATTGTATAACCATTTAAGGAATATCAAATGTAGTTATTGCAAAGTTTTCGGACATTCAACACCTATGTGCTTTAATAATAAGACTGAACACCCTACAATGGCGGGAGAAGCTAAAAGGAATAATGAGGTTGTTAGAACTATTGCCTCCATTAGCAAGTCAAATCAGTTTCAATGGCAACAACTATGTAAAAGGAATAAAAGTTCAGAGTTTAGTGACAATGATGCTTAGGGTGCGTCATTCTGAGTGTTATTGTTCATGAGAAGACAACCCCTAACTCTACTATTAGTACCCGAGAAGAAATTGTGAAGGATGATGGAGATGGATGTGTTTTTATGCTTATAAGGAATGTCAACTCCAATATTGCTAATTGTGAGAATAATGACAGAAATCCTATGTCTGCTTTGGCTTTAAGTGAATTAGAAGGGCGTAGGGAGGAGATTATACTGGAAGTTAAGGGGAGGGGATAAGGTAAAGGATGGGGTTTGCACTGATCATGTTTGATGTGCATCATGAGTCAAACATGGAAGGGGTTGATTCTAATATGTATGGGCATTCAGATAGTCCAATGATGAGAGCTCGAGCAAAACAACTACAAAGTGCCTTAACAAGTCAGATAGTCCAATAGCTGTTTTAGTTTTGTGTGTCTGTTTGTGTCTTCTATGAGTCAAAAACATGTGCTATTTATTATTTGTCTAGTTTTCTGAACAAATTCATTTAGTTGGGTCTCCATTATGTTATTTTGTTATTTTCTAGACTTGGAGGGTTGTTCCAAGTATATAATGATGTTTCAGACCATGTATTGGAACTTTTTGGGCTATAATATTAAACTTTTCAACTTCTCATTCAGAGAGTTTTCTCCCTTGTTCTTCCATTTCCAGAATTGGTTGAAGAATGAATCAGATTTATCACTCTTAATCACAAAGAGTGTGGTTCTTTATCCTAGATTGGTTTTTGTGGCGTCCAGATCGACTTATCAAAATATCATTATAGTCTATCCCCCATCTCATTTACCTTAAATTCACTACAATCCAACGTAAACACCAAAAGAAAGACAGCACAACCAGACTCATCCTTCATCAATTTTCATCAGGAATTCATTGTTGGTGATTTTCGAATCATTCGCGGGCCATCAATGTCTCAGTGAGTCCTTTACCTCAATTTCCTTTGCATTCCAGCAACTAGCAAGTAAGGCTAAAAGACTCTCTCGAGAAAAAGAAGATGGGATTGATGGATTCGTCCAAAAAGAATAAGAAATCTGCCTATTCGTGAGGGGGCAAGACGAGGTAATGCTTGGGTTGTTGTTTGTCTCCCTTTTTTTTTCTATGTTTATTTGGTTGGTAGAATATTAGAGGGTTGAATGACCCCTTAAACATTCAGAATTGTGTCATCATCTCCAGTAGGAGAGGGTGGCTCGTTTTGGTTTGATTGAGACTAGATTTAGAGAATGTAATAAAGAAAGTGTTTCTAAGCTTATTCTTTAGAATTTGTCATTCTTGTATAATTATGATTTCTCTCATAGTGGCCAAATTTGGATATGTTAGGATGCAAATATAGTGAAGGTGGATCATTTAGGAGGTTCAGATCATGTTCTACATGTTCGTGTTACTTTGTTAGGTACCAATACTTGCTTCAATGTTTCTATTATTTATAGAGATAATATCTCCTCTCATCAGGAGGCTCTATTGTATGATATTGTTAGATATAGCCATAGGTGGGAGGATACCCCTTGGTTCCTTATGGGCAACTTCAATGCAATTTGGTTTTTAGTTGAGAAGAGGGGTGGAGCTATGAGTTGGGAATCATAACAGAATGATGTAAACAAATTGTATGACTCAATCTTGTTTAGAAGACCTTCGGTTCTTGAGTTCCATGTTCACTTGGACTAACTGGCAATGTATTAGCCATATCTTGAAAAAATTAGATCGGGTGATTGTAAATATGAAGTGGAAGTGTGATTTCTCGGCTTCTAAAACTACTTTTCATCCTTTTGGCATATCCAATCATTCTCCGATGTTAATGAAACTAGCGAGCATGCCCAAAAGAAAGTTTCCCTTCAAGTTTATTTATTTATTTTTGGGCAGATCATCCTCAATTTAATAAGACAATTGTTGAGGCTTAGGAGGTGGAAGTTTTTGGTACTCCTATGTTTATCTTGTGTAAGAAGTTGAAGCATGTTAAAATTGCCTCGAAAGACTTTAATAAGAAATTTTTTGCAAAGTTTTCTGATAGGGTTTATTTTTTGCAAAGATTTCTGATATGGTTTACATAGCAAAGAAGGCAAGGAAGATGTTCAAATTATGATGTAGCAGAATCCTCGTGACATAGGTATTCATAAAACTGAACTTATATTGGTTAAGGAGTATGTGAGACTTGCTCAAGCCGAGGAGAACTTAGGCAAAAATCTTGGGTTCAGTGGCTGAATCTAGGGGATAAGAATTTGAGTTTCTTCTTCAACTCTGTTAAGAGTCATCACTGTCTAACAAAATTCTCTCAATTCAAGGTGATGATAGCACTTGTATTACTCAAGCAAAGGAGGTAAATGACACCATTGTTAATTACTTCGAGAAACTTTTGGGAGGGCCACGTTCAGAATATGTTGATCTCTCTTTTTTGTGAGGTTCTTCCTCAACGATTGTCTTCATCTCAAATCACTAGCCTTGATAATAAGAATAGTGATGATGAGATTCAGAAGGTCTTCTTCTCTCTTAAGAATAATAAGGCTCCTGGTATGGATTTAGTATGGGTTTCTTTAAGAAAGCTTGAAGTATTGTTGGTCAAGACACCATTGCTGGTGTTCGGTCCTTTTTTCAGTTCTTGCCTATTACTCAAACAGGTGAATGCAACTACCATAGCCTTAATCTCTAAGGTAGCTAATCCTTTTAGGGTTAAGGATTTTAGGCCTATTTCTTGTTGTAAACCATTTACAAATGCATTGCCAAGATTATGAGTTAATAGAGTGCTTCCTGACTTGGTTGGCCCATTTTAGTCTGCTTTGATAGAGAGACACAATATTAGTGACCACATCTTACTTTCACAAGAGATTCTTCATAATAATCATAGAAAAAGAGGTCCTCCTAGGTGTTCTTTAAAGGTGGATTTGATGGAAAGCTTATGATTTAATCGAGTTGGACTTCGTTTTAACCATTCTTTGTATAGTTGGCTTTCCTCCCTGTATGGTTAATTGGATTAGCAAATGTATCTCCATTACTAGATTTTATGTTTCTATTAATGGGGAGCTTCATGGCTTCTTTACTAGTAATGGAGGGTTAAGGCACGGAGATCCTTTGTCACCTTATTTATTTTTTCTTGCTATAGAAGTCTTCTCAGGGTTGATGGGTCGATTTGGGTAGAGATCAGGATTTCAGATACAATTAGCGGTGTGAGAAGGAGAAAGTTACTCACTTGTGTTTTGTTAATGATTTGATGATTTTTCGTCGGGCTGAAGTGGGTGCAATTTCCTTAATCAAGAAGTGCATTGACCAATTAGGCTTCTTTCTGGTTTGTCTCCTAACCATGACAAAAGTAGCATGTTTTTGTGTGGTGTTGAGCATATTTCTAATAATCGGCTTCTTGAGGTCCTTGGTTATAAAGAAGGGAATTTGCCAATCAAGTACCTATGTGTTTCTTTTATCACTAAAAAACTCCCATCTTCTAATTACTTGATCCTTGTGAACTGTATTATGGCTAAGGCTAGGACTTGGATGAATTGCACCCTCTCATATGAAGGTAGACTTCAACTTATTAAGTTCATCCTCTTTTCTATTTACGTGTACTGGTCTTCTCTTTTCATTCTTTCGAAGGCTATTACAATGAAGATTACATCCTTGTTATATAGATTTTTAGAGTTATGCTTAATAGCGTAAAACTGGACGGTAGAAAATTTTACGTCAAAATCCAAATCTTATCTTGCTTGGGTTGTATCACAAGGCTGAACCGTATCAAATTATTTTCTTTTTTTTTACTTTTTTTTAATTCTATTAGTGTGTGGGAAAAGTTCTTATTGGATTTTGTCTCTTTTATCAATTTTGGTGTAGTGTAGAAAAGATTCGTATTACGAATGAATTTTTTTCATTTTTTATTGTTTTAAAATATGTTTTGGTTTTAAGTCTACTTTTCAACTATAATGGAATTATTGTGCCTTTAATGGTATTAAAAAGCACATTAATAATTATTACTATTTGTTTCTTATCATTACTTATAAAAAATAATATTTATAAGCCACTAATTATGATATGACCATTACTTTATTAATGTATGGGAAAAAGTAAATATAAATAAAATTACATTAATGTTTTGCTAGAATTCAAAAATAGACCACAAAGGCATAGGTAAAAGGAGTATATCTAATAAAAAAATTAATTTTTAAATATACAACTAAAATATATTCGAACAAATTCAACTATATAAAAAGTCATTACTCAAATTTATTAAAATTATTACTCAATATTTCAATTAGGTTTTTTAGAAAATAGAGTGCACAATTAATAAAGAATACCCTTTATTTGTTTAGAGTTACCCCAAATTTGTAGATGGTAATGGTTAGATCATAGTTTTTAGATTTTATTTTAGTTATGATTATTATACTATATATATTAAAAAACATGGAGTCTTCAAGTGATGCGAACCTCGTGATCATGTGGTTTGATAGGAGTGTCACACAATAGAAACCTGTCCTAAGGCACCAACATTATTGGAATGAGTAGAATGACGTCATGAAACCAGTTAATCTTCGATAAGTCAGATTCAGTTCATTCAAGAACTGAAGAATGCAAGAATGACTCTCACACGTTAAAATTGAAAAATCTAGAAGTAATAATCATCAAAGCTGCCGAAATATAAGTTACATGTGTTTAAATAGTTCTTAAAAGTAACTCTAATGGATCTACCCTTGTGGGCTGAACTGACCCCCATACAAAACTGACTCAAAAACCCTAAACGAAAAGCCCATATCCTGATCCAAACAAGCCTTGGATCCTAGCTCAAAACAAAGTTTTAATTAAACCCAAACATGAAAGAAAATAATAAAAATAACTAATGTGTCATTAAATACCACTAGCCCTTCTTTCCTTGTGTAGTTAGGATGAATAAGGAATCCTTATAAGAAAAAGATTCTGAAACATTAATGAATCCTTGTTACACTTGGAGATTATATTGCAGCTCATTAAAGATCCTTGTGGAATTAGGAAATTCCCAAAACCAACTGCCACATCCTTGTAGGAAAAGAATTCTAACCAAATAGGAAGTCCACAAGTCAAATGAAAGTAAATAACAAAATTCGTACAACCCCTGTTAACAAGTATTGTGGTGCCTTTTCGAACTTCGATTGACCTGAAATTTTAAACCATAGTAGGAAACCATGTCTGGAGAGACCACATAAAATTTTAGCCTGATTCAACGGTCGGATTGAGAATTATGACTATTGCCGTAAACCAGGACTGTTGCGCTTTTTACGCCAAAATCCAAATCTGACCTTACTTGGGTTGTATCACAGGGCTGAACTGTATCTTTCCCTCCCTCTTCAAGAACATTCACCCTCGAATCTTGAATAGGATTAGTATCGACTTTAGTAGCCTCTTGTTTAAGCCTTCAGAATTCCCTTATTGCTAACACCTTTCTCCAACAACACTGTATAGATGTAATGACTGACAAGAATTTTAAATAAGCACGCCATACTAACCACTTGCGTACATACTTTTGAATAATAACCATAGCGGCTCTCCTTCGTCTTTCATTCTTTTGGTGTTGTACCTCTTTTTCCCATGACACTTGAAGATCATAAAATAATCTTCTACACTTATCAACTTCTCGTTCTAAAACCCCCAAACCATGACTTAGTTTTTCACATCGTTGATCTACAATCCTCCTTTGTTCCCTCTCCTTTGGTAAATACATGACACAAATAGGGGGAAAAAAAGAGAAGAAGATAAAGACAAGAATAGAGTTTATAACAGGAAGAACACTGATTTAGACTCAAGATTACAAATCTGACTTTTGTTTGGGCCAGAACTGATCGAAAACAAACAAATATGAAATTGATGAGAATGACTCAAACAACAGCCAAATATCCCAAATATGATGATAATATACTGGAAGGAACAAAATCAACAGAAACAAAACAAGTTTTGAAAGACAACGCAAAACAAATTGTTACAGCAAGACAAAAACCTGATTCTGGAAACTAAAGAAAACACAATCCAAATGACCTAGAATTTAATTTATAATATTAGGATACCAAGAAAACAACAAATCTCAGTTTACAGGTCGTTCTATTATGTCTAGGTACCCAAACCCCGTGTATGATCAGTTTGCGGCAAAATTAAACCTCCAATTAAAACCTCAAGAAGCTGATATCAAAATAATCCCAAATTTAATATTTGGTGTGATATCATCCCCAATATATAGAATATGAAGTTTCAAATGATTCTAAGGAGGTTTGCTTATGGTTCACTAAGAGTAGTGTTTCTGCAGCAGAATTGAACCTCGAATTAAAAAATCAAGTAAACAATATCATAATAAGCCAAAATTTGATATATGATGCGATCTTATCTCCAATAGACTGAATATGAAGTTTCAATTGATTCTAAGATGGTTTGCTTATGGTTCACCAAGAATAGTGTTTCTGCGGCAAAAATTGAACCTCGAATTAAAACCTCAAGTAACAAATATCATAATAAGCCCAAATTTGATACATGATGTGATCTTACCCCCAATAGAGTGAATATGAAGTTTCAATTGATTCTGAGGTGGTTTGCTTATGGTTCACCAAGAGTTGTGTTTCTGCAGCAAAAATTGAATGATCCTTCAAATTTCAATAAATACCTCTCTTTCTTTCTTTTTTATTTTATTTTTAATATACTGATATGATTAGAGATAGTAACAAGATGAAATATAACCCCCTTTTTGTTTTTTGCTTAGATGACGCAGACATGAAGAACAAGAAGATGGACGCAAACACTGAAAAACTTAAAGGAACACTAAAAAAAATGAAAATAACAGAAGGATATGACCTTGTTTCGGAGCCTAGCTCTGATACCAACTGATGTGAACCTAGTGATTACGTGGTCACGCAACCCGCAATCAAGATTGAGATCTGATCTCGGAAGCCGAAATAGGTCTGATAGGAGTGTCACACAATGGAAACCTGCCCCAAGGCACCAACATTATTGGATTGACTAGAATGACGCCACGAAACCAGTTAATCTTTGATTAGTCAGATTTAGTTCGTTCAAGACCTGAAGAATGCAAGAATCACTCTCACACGTTAAAAATGAAAAATCTAGAAGTAATAATCATCAAAGCTGTCGAAATATAGGTTACATGTGTTTAAATAGTTCTTAAAAGTAACTCTAATGGATCTACTCTTGTGGGCTGAACTGACCCCCATACAAAACTGACTCAAAAACCCTAAATGAAAAGCCCATAACCTGATCCAAACAAGCCCTGGATTCTAGCTCAAAACAAAGTTTTAATTAAGCCCAAACATGAAAGAAAATAATAAAAATAACTAATATGTCATTAAATACCACTAGCCCTTCTTTCCTTGTGTAGCTAGGATGAATAATGGAAGTAAATAACAAAATTCGTACAGCCTCTGTTAACCAGTATTGTGGTGCCTTTTCGAACTTCGATTGACCTGAAATTTTAAACCATAGTAGGAAACCATGTCTGGAGAGTCCACATAAAAGTTTAGCCTGATCCAACGGTCGGATTGAGAATTATGACTGTTGCCGTAAACATGGACTGTTGCGCTTTTTACGCCAAAATCCAAATCTGACCTTACTTGGGTTGTATCACAAGGCTGAACCGTATCATCAAGTTTTTTTCTTCATTTGTATCCTTGTTTTATTGGATCCTTTCAAAAAAAAATCATTTGCATTTTTTTTATTGAGTCCTTTTGTTTTTCATTTAACAATTATAGTTTGGTTTTGCAAAATTAACACTCGATAATTCATGAAACGATATTGGAATCATGAACATGAAAGACAATACGAGATGAAAGAACTATTAGAAAAACGATGAAAATGCAACATAGAAGAAAAACATAATTTATTGTGGGTTGTAATGGTTACCCATAATATTTTCTTTTTTCTTTCCTTTTCTTTTCTTTTTTGTAAGTTGACTTTTTTTATTTCTAACTTAATCCTTTCACATTAAGTTGACTTGAGATTGATTTTAATTTTTTTATTTTAAGTGGTTTTATATAAGACTTTCATGGTATTAAGAATATGTTTTTATATCGAGTTAATGCTTAATTTGACAAAATTAAATTAAATTAAATTTTATTAATCCAAACCAATTAAAACTTTGGAGACCTAATTTCAAACTAAAATAAATATTCAGTCTCTTTTTTTTTTAATAAATAGTATATCTATTTCAGTTTTTTGACTTAATTTTTGGTTGGAATAAATAAAAAAAATATTTATTAACATATATAATTTTCAATTTATTTTATTAAACAATCGTATAAACTTTTGAGTTTGCAATTAATTTATTTTTTAATGATAGAAAAAACATTAACAATGTCATTTTTTTTGGCATTAAGAAAAAAAAAAGCTTTATCCCATATATTAACGCAGGAACCAAATCCTTTACTATTGTTGTGAGGTTTATATCAAAATACTTCACCATCATCGTGGCTTTATGAAAAGTTCAATTGCAATCTACATCTTTTCGGAATTTATGATAAGATTTATAATGTGTACCATATAATTTTAGCATATTAATATATGAAAAATATATTTATTATATTTAATAATTATGTATCATAATAAATATAAATTTAACATAAAATATGTGATTTTTTTATTATTTCAATGCAAATGCATTTTAAATTGTATTTTAAACTAAACACATATAATGAATATGAGCTCTATTTACTTTTGCAATGTTTCTTGATGCCTTCATCAATGAATTTTACATAAAAAATGAATGGTTATATTCGAGATGTAACTGGTGATTTAAAATTTAATGATTTAAATTGAATAAAAAAATTAAAAGTAATTTGTTATTATTTTTATAATACATTAAATTATACTCATTCAAGTTAAATTTAATTATTTATATTTAACAAATATGATAGTTATGTTTTCCGAAAAACATAAAACAATTTCAATGCATGGACGAAATACTTTGATAGTTCTTAAATATGGTGATTTGGCATTTGCTATTTACTTTGCTCATTGAGTAAATTATCATCAGAACTCGAGTTTTCAAAATTTTACTTGTAGAATTGCTATGAAACAATGGGATCTTACATCCTAGAATGTTGTTTAGAAATTTGACCCGCAAACGTCCCCCTCAAACTACCAAATATAAACATAAATCTTGCCGACAATCACGGTACGAATGGGAACTTTTACATAGACAGTGAAAGGGTACCCTGCAGGCTGCAACATCTTATCATAAATTCTCGATGAAACTTACCTTGTCTTCGACTATCAATCCACTTCTAAGCTTGGGTCCCATACCACGTGATTAGAATTGTCACCCCTTTCAATGTACTGGACCCTTGTATAAACATACTCCCACCAACTTAGAAAGCATTATTAAGTATAACTAGAAGGCATCAGTTTGTTACTGTGCTTGAAATACTGTGCATTCTTTCATGTATATTATGGATTTGAATAATATATTTTTTAATAATTTTTATTTTGATTCTTAAACTTTTATTTTAAACAATTTGATATTTTTTTATCCCAAATTAACATGTAATAGCATATTTTTTTTAAGAGGATGGGTTGAACTAAAAGTTAAAGGACTAAAGTGAAAATTTCACATAACATGGGGCGGGTTGAAAATTTCATTGAAATATTCATTTTAATCACTCATATTTTTTTATATATTAGGTAACTAAACCCTTGAATTTGAAGACTATACATTTTGGTGCCAAACTTTATTTTTCTTTTTTCTTTTTCCAGTCCATTTATGTTGGGAGGAGAGAGATGGATCATTGAATTTTAGGAGAGAAAGTAGTTATTGAAGAAGATTTTAGCCACCAAAACAGTTGATTCTTGTGTCAAAAGGTTTCATATGATAAGAAGGTTATATTTATGTGTTTTTTTTTTACCTTGAAAACACCTAAAACAATAAGATCTGAGCTTGAGAAGAATTTTTGTTTCGGATAGATTTTGGGTCGGTTTATTGGCTTTTTGGTGACCATGAATTGATTTAACGAGGTCTCAAAGGTGTTTTCTAAGTGTTTTTGAGTCAAAATGGGTTGAAAATGACATTTTTGATAGATAAAAAAAACAAAGGACCTTGTTTTCCCGACTACCACAGTGATTGAATTCTACGTTGAGAAGACGACAAGTCGTCTGTTAACGTAGGCGACATGTCATTTTTTTAAAAATAATTGGTTGGATGAAATTTAAAAAAAAATAAAGGCCCGCGCATGGGTCATTGCTTTATTGGGTCAAGCTTACCAGGGCCAGCAGTGGTTTTTTTAATTCTCTTTTTATTTAAAAAAAAATAATGCATTATTTGTGTATATTTTTTCAAATAAATTTTGTGTTTGTGTTTTAATTAGATTATGATTATTGTTAAATGACATTAGGTGTGTTTAATTTTTAGAGAGGTAATTATGATTCATCTGTAATTTTTTCTTAATTTTATATATATTAAATTTGTTTTTTACAAGATTTTTCATATGTATAACCTTGCATTAATTTTTTAATTATTGTTCAATAAATTTTATTTTTTTTTCTATTACAAATTTATTTTGATAAAGGAATTCATTAAATATAATTAGGTAAATTACACATATTGCGATGTTAGATCTCTTGATCTTTGTTTTTCACTCTTTCTTTCAATTTTTTTTATTGTTGATGAATTGTTTTTATTGCTTTACACAATGGTTATTGGGTTATTTAATTAAATGCGTGCATAAATTTTTCAATTTATATTTAGGAGTTTTTTTAGTGTAAAAGAACACGTTGAAGAATTATATATATTCAAAAAAATTATTATGTTTTAATGTTTAGGATTTGATGCTTATTCTTATGATTTTTTATTTTTTTCCTTGATTTTTTTTATGAAAGTTTCATTGTTTTTAGTTTCACCCTTCAATATAAGTTTATAGTGTATTTTTTTTTGTCTTTATTCTTTTGATTTTTGTCCTTTTATTAATGTTTTTATTCTTTTCAATTTAACTCTCAAATTTAAAATTTGTTATTACCTTTTGATTTATTTTTTATTGCAATTTTAAAATTCATTATTTTTATTGTAGTTTTTTTTTATTTTGGAAATTTTTGTGTTGTTTTGTTTTTATTATTTTAACCCTCACAATTTTTTCATATATGGTGCTTTTGGTCTTAAGACTGGGGTCAAGGTTTAAAAAGTTAACAATAATTGACTTTTTTGTCTTATTTTTTATATTAATATTTTTTTATTTTTTTCTATGAAATTATCCTATTCTCATTTAATTTTTACTTTGTTAACAAATAAGATCATTGAGATGTTTTTTGAATATTGTGAAGATATATTTCTATAATATTGACAAGCGTTCATCTTTTGAATTGAATCGTTGTTTTTTTTCGCTTTGTTTGTTGTCGGTATCTTATTTTATAATGATATTATTAAATTAACAGAGTTTATTAAACTCACTCGAGTTAATTACATATTATATTTTTTATTTAAAAAAAATAACTTTTTTTGATATTTTTTATGTCAAAACAAAGGTTAGCTCGTGGTGCAGCTTGAGCCACCTAACTAGTTATAAGATAAAAGAGATTAGGCTTTCACTATGCGAATTTACAACGAAAACGTAATTTTGCCCTTGACTTTGTTTAATGTTTGTGCACTTTGTACGTATACCCGGGCAAAGTGAAATTCAAGCGCTAATGAATATAGTTTTTTTTTATATAATATCTCTTATTAGATCCCTTTCTCTCTCTCTCTCTCTCTCTATATATATATATATATATATATATAAATATATATAAAGAGGTCAGGATTTTAATGAGTGAATCTACATGGGAAGCCTGTTTTGCTTTTGGTGGGCAAGGTTGGCTTTAGAGGTATAAAATTTTTTTTCATGAGACTTATTAGTAATTAGATTAAGGAATGATGTTAATTAGTAATTTTATGTTTTTTTCTACAGTATAATTACCAAATAACTTTTAAAAAATCCCTTTTAGTTCAGGAGGTTTTTAGTTTTTTCTCTTTTTTATGCATGTCAATTACTTAAATGTCCCTAAAAAAAACTCTCTTTACTATGAATGCAAGGTCATTTTAGTTTTTTGCTATGGTGTCTTTAATTCTCATGTGGGGTTAGGGGTGATTTGATATTTTAATATATATAAATTAATATTAAATTGCAAAGGTTGGTGGCGTATGCATAACACGCGCCCGCAAGTGGGTGCCGCCGCCTGTGCCCTTTAGGTGGTGCATGCGGCGCCCACACATCGTCGAATACCACCGTATAGGGCGGCATTCAATGCACCTCACCAACTCTATCACGTTGGTGAGGCATATGTTCTCTGACGGCATACGAAGGAGCTCCGACAAGGAGTTTTTCTCTTCCTCCCTCTTTTTCCTCTCTCCATCAAGAAAACCATGTTAACCATTGAAAAAAAAAAGAAAAAAAAAACAAGAAGAAGAAAGTCTAGCTATTTGTTTGTTAAGTTAAATTAGATCCTCATTCTTTTGATTGCAATGTATTTGGTCTTGAATCATTTATTAAGTTAATTTATTTTTCCAATTTTATCCCTTGATAATTTATTTTTATATTAGGTTTGTTCCTCATTCTTTTAATTGCAATGTATTTGGTCTTGGATCATTTATTTAAGTTAATTGTTTTTTCAATTACATCCCTTTACATTTTATTTTTATATTAGATTTGGTCCATATTCTTTTAATTATGATGTTTTTGATCTTGAATTAATTTGTCTTTGGATTTCATGCATTGACATTTTATTTTTATATCAAATATGGTCCTCATTCTTTTTAATTGTTATTTTTAGTTATTCTTATCATTTTTTTAATTGAATTTTTTTTTTAATTTCATCATTTATGATTTGGTTACTAAGTTACTAGTTGAATTAAACAAATTTTAACATAAAAAATGATATATTTTTTTAAATTCTTATCAAACTTCATGAACTTTAATGAATTTAATAATTTTTTTCAATTTAGTTATATGATAAATAAATATAAAGATTAATTTAAAATTAAAAATAGAATTAAAAATAAATTAACAACATTCATAATTCATTGTTGATTTCATTTTCTTTGGATCTGTATTGAACAAACTAGAAAGAAGTAACAGAAAAGCAATCCTCACCTAAATGTCAGACCAGACAAATTCCAAGAACTTTTGTATCTGTACTGAAGAAACTGAAAAAATCTCCAAACCCATGTGATAATGTCATACCCAAAGCAAATTCCACTTACCAATCTAATATGCTCTTCAATCAATCAAGTCACAGCATGACAAAATTCAATTGGTTAATTTTTCTATTATATAAAACTATGAAGCCAACCAATAGTTTAATTAGCATAGGAGAATAGAGGTAAAGGAAGAGAGATTAGAGGAAGGGAAGTCTGGCGGTTTGAAGCACTAAATTTTTTTTTATTATAAAGTTGTATGATATGTATGTGATTTTTTCAAACTTTAAGGTTATGCTTGTTTTTTTGGGGTTGGGTTTTGGATAGGGTAGGGTAGTATTTATAATCAAACCATTTTTTATTTTTGAGTTTTACTCAAACCCAAACTATCCATAAAATTTTCTATTTATTCAGGTTAGATCGGGTCAGTATCTATCCATACAAGTGAAATTATCATCCCTGCATTTACTAGGTAAATTTGATTTTTTTTAACTTCTCTTATGATAAAGAAAAAACAATAAACTTTAAACAAATATAAAATTTAAAAGATACATATAACTCAATTTAGATGATTAAATAAAACACACGAGTTTTTTTTCTGGGAAAGTAGCATATTAGAAGAAAAAAAACACAATTCAAAATTTATATAGTAAAAAGCACATTTTAGCAAATCGCAGATAATATCTACGACTCTCTAAAAAAGAATTGGCATAGCCAAATTTAAATGCTATTTTAAAATTTAAATATTTGAATTTAAAAATTACATCAAACTTTATTTTTATACAAGAATAACTGTTTTATTCTCCAACAAACTCTACAATACAAGAATTAATGCTCTATTATAATATAAACTTAGAAGTAAAAAGAGTCATGTATTTGGTGTAAAATTAAAGAAGTTTGAATAAGATAGGATTAAATCTATTTTTGGAAGGAGAAAAAATTACAACTTTTAATTATAAAAAAATATTTTATGTATTATTTATAATTATTTTTTTCTTTAAAAATACAGATGCATTCATGAACATGATTTTTAATTTTTAGCTATAATTGTTTCTCATTTCAAAACAGTTTTAATTCTTTTTTATGCTAAATTCATTTAATTTTATAACAAAAACATAAATCTTTTTACTTGTAGAGTTTATATAAAAATAAAATACTTAGTAGAGTTTGTATTGAATAAAATTTGATTTAGTTTTTAAATTCAAATTTTAAAATAGCTTTTAAAATTATCTTTGGTAAATTAAAAGCCCTTAATTTTTTTACTCTTCATCAAGAGATAAATAATTGTGGATTGGAACAGTATAAAGACAATTTCACCCTTGCTAAAAATTCTGACTAAGCATGCAATTGAGGGTAGAATAATCTTTTCTATGGGATACATTTGTCATTGCAAAAATGACTGGGAACAAAATGGATCGTTCAATTATTTTTTGCTGCAGTGTTATTGTGATGTCTCGGTCACACAAATTATTTACTCTAACTTAAATAAACAAAATAGTATAAAGCAAGTAAGGGGGTTGATTCCACAAGGAATGTTTAGTTCAGATTTTTATGCTAGATGATATGCAATTTGAGGGGGGGTTTGAGGTTATCTATGCTATAGTTGAAGAAAACAATCAAGCTAAATTAAATAAATTAGAAAACTATCAAGAAAACAAACCTTGGTTTCAAGTAGACGTCCATCTACGAAAATCAGAACCGATCATTGAAAAGATACATCAATTATATTCTAAATATTTATATTTTTTTAGTATTAGTTAGTTAACCAATCAGCAGTGTAACTAACCCTAACCATCAAACAACCACAGTGTCTGAAATAGTAATTTAATTAAATGGTAGCCTTAAAAACTAGATAAGTTGATTAATTTAGACATATAATTGCTTGCAGTACATGTTTGATTTGATTGAATGTTTTTTCTAAGATTAATAAAATCGATTCGCCACGATTATTAAACTCAGTTGTTTCACAAATTTATGTACCACAACTCTGGTTTTGATAGCAAACTTAGCAATAGATTATTTACAATAATAACTTAGAGTCTGCTCTAGCAATTAAAATAAACAATTATAAAAAATAGGTATATTCATCATATAAACTAAAAAGAAAAGGTAAAATAAATCTCACAGTTCTTAAAATCTGAAGTTTTTTGTGTCCTTGCAACTAAGAAAAAAAGCTCAGCTTTACATGTCTATTGAACAACTAATCAAAAGGAAAGAAGAATACATGATTTCGAGTTTTTGGAGGAAAGGGTGCATTTTTCTTCTCTTTCTGGCCACCTCCTTTCCTTTCTCTCTTTCTTTTAATTTGATAGGAAACCATAATCCCCCTTTCCTACAAAATAATCTTTTTCTAAGTAGACAATTTACATTTAAGTATTTCAATAACTATTTTTCTAAAAAAGAAGAAATGGTCTTGCATAAAATCTTTAAACTTTGACTTTGGACTTAGAGGAGCTAAATTGTCAAAATAAAGACTTGGATGTCGGTTTGAATGCTTTGGGAAGTACTTTGGACTTGTTACTTCACAAAACCTGTCTGTTCGCAGAATTCATGTGTCAACTTAGAAAAATCATATCCCTCTCATATGAGCTCGTTTTCAATTGATATTTGGTAGGCTGATAGGTCTTCAAGTAAAAAATCCAAAATAATTGAGTTTGCATTTAATGCCCTTCTCTAGATCAAGATATTCAAGTCGAAATGATCGAAGGTCAACAATGACAGAATGTTAGATGTGTCTTTGAAGGCTGCGAATCGTCAGGCTGAAAGACAACATGTTTGCCTTATTAGGCTTTGGTCGCATACATGGTTTTTCTTTTCAGTCTGCTGCCGCACACTCTCATAGAGTGTCTTTACCACCTGTGCTTTACGATTATCATCCAAACTAACCCTTTAATCAACATGCAATGCAATCAAATCCATGAGAGTTAAAGGGTTAAATCCATACACAATTTCAAATGGTGAAAATTCAGTAGTAGAGTGCACACTGCGATTATATGCAAACTCTATAAATGGCAAACAATCTTCCCAATTCTGTAAGTTCTTTTGAATGATGGCATGCATAAGTTGTGTTAAGGTCCTATTAACTATTTGGGTTTGTCCATCTATTTGGGGGTGACAAGTAGTTGAAAACAATAGTTTAGTACCCAATTTGCCCCATAATAACTTCCAAAAATAGCTAAGGAACTTCACATTTCTATCAGAAACAATGCTCTTAGGGTCCTCGTGAAGCCATATTATCTCCCTAAAAAACAAATCAACAATGTTAGTTGCATTTTCGGTTTTATGACATGGAATGAAATGTGTCATCTTAGCAAACACAATCAATACTTACTTAGTAACCTTCACTTCACCACATTCATTCAACCATTGCAATCTATAAGGTCTGAGATGCTTAATACAACTCAGATTCAATTTCTTCACAAGAGTATCACTAGCTATATTAGCACAACTACCTCCATCGATTATTATGCTACATACCTTGTTATGGATGTGACATCGAGTGTGAAATATGTTTTCCCGTTGCTGATCTACATCATCTTTTTTGATTTGCATGTTCACCGCATACCTTATAAGTAAGGCCTCCCCCTCAATAGGATATGCAATCTCCTCATCAATACAATCCACCAAAGGTGGCATCTCTTTACTTTCAGATTTTTCACTTTCAAATTCAACCTCCCTATTGTCTCTTGTATGCATAACTCTTCGGTATGAATACTGAGATGCGATGTGCCCCTTCCTTAAACACTTAAAACATTTAATATCTCTACCACGAGTAGGTTGAGATTCAGATTTACCTTTCCCATCTGTATAAGCATCCTTTTTGGCCTTAGGTGGTTCAGCCTTTCCATAAGGCTTTGGTTGGACAGCCCCCTCTCTTTTCAGATTCGGTCTCCATGATGAGGAAGATGAAGTCAAACTGGTCTGAAAACGTGTACTGCCCCTTCTCTTTATTTGTCTCTCCACCTTCGTGGCCATATGGACCATGTCCTTCAATTCCACACAATGTTGTAATTCTATAATATTCACAATGTCCTTATTCAGCCTATTTAGAAATCTAGCTATAGTAGCTTCCCTCAATCACATTGGCCCAAATCATTGGGATCTCCATCTCTTTGAAATACTTATCCATGGACCTAAAACCCTGATTCAAATCCTGCAATTTCAAATACAAATCTCTATAATAGTGGTTAGGCACAAATCGCCTTCTCATCAACACTTTCATCTCCTCACACGACGCTACTAGCCTCTCTTCACTCATACTATCCATGAATTCGATTACTACCAATTTTACTTTCTTCGCCTCCGAATAGTTATGGCAATAAAAAATCCAATCAACATTTTTCTCCCACTCCAAATTCATCTCGGGTTTGTTTTTACCTTGAAAGGAAGGTATTTTCAGTTTGAAAGCATCCAAATCATCATGTCTCCCAACACTACAGATATTTCCCCTTTAGCCGAATTGGCCCCTAGTTCTATTCCCAAAATCCCTTCGGTTTCTAGGCTTCTGAAAACCTTCCTAATGGCTTATAGTCTCATCCTTAAAACCACCATCACCAATATCATTGACATCCACCTCAAAATCCTCATAATTAGCCCACCTTGGCCTTTCGGCCCTACTGCCATTGTTTGCTCTCGGTTCAGCTCCAACCTTCCTCACGTCTTGGGTTGTAGTGCCAGCCTCATTGCCATGTCTCTCCACCCTATCAAGTCTGTTACACATGTTCCCCATCACAAATTCATCCTCTCCATCATCTGCATCATGGCTTGCATTTGGAACTTAAATTCTCCATTCTTTATGCCACGAAAATTCATATTCCTCCTAGCCCTATTTGGTCCAGACTTGATTCCTTGGCCAGAAGATGCAAAATCATAATCATCTTCATCTTCATTTTCATCAACAAACTCTTCAAAATCATATCTAACATTTAGTACGGCCCTACGGAACGTATTTCCTCGGCGATCAGCCCCACTATTTAGTTGCCTTATCGAATTCACCTCATCTTTCGGATCCTTATACGTCCTAGACAACAGCTCAAGTAGCTGGTTATGGCTCGCAATTGGAAAGCAACATCAGCATTTTGTGTCGTTGATTCATTATTTTCAGACATTCTTTGATTCAGCAAAATTTGGTTATCTCACAAACATAAATACAAGTTCCAAATATTTTGTTGATGTGGACAAATCAGTCCACTAGGGTAAAATCCATTAGGGTTAATTTTTCAAGAACTATTTAATCTCATCGAACCTAAATTTTAGTAGCCATTAATGAATATTACTTTTGAATTTTTCAGTTTTTACGTATGAGAGTGATTCTTGCATTCTTCAGTTCTTGAACGAATGGAATCTAACTTATGGAAGATTAACTGACTCTGTGGAATCATTCGATTTCATTCCAATAGTATTGGTGCCTTCGGGAAAGTTTCTATTGCGTCACACTCCTATTGACCTATTTTAGCTTTCCGAAATTAGATCTCAATCTTAATTATAGATTGTGTGACCACATAATCACAAGATGCGCATCATTAGGTTCTTAAAGGTAACTTAACAACTTATCAAATAATCAATCAAAATAACGTAATGATTTTATAATATACAAAATTAATCAAAACTTAACTTAAGTACAAATTTATGAATAACAATGTAAATTCATGCGAAATATAATGATGAAAATAAGACATTAAATAAAAGCAATAGAGGTTATGTTAGAGATTCAAAGAAAACTAACTAATTCAAGAAATCAAGATTTAACTTCAAGAATTTTAAGAAAGTAATTAAATAAAGCAAGAAAGCAACAAAATTGTAATCAAACAAGGAAAGATAATCCAAGAAAAACAAGAATTCAATACGACAATACCAAGATTTGGTATGTAAATATTCAATAAAAGTCAATAAAATATTCAAAAGACTTTTAGCCCACCTAAAAATCAAGAGCTTGTATTTGGTTAAGTCCTAACTTGTCAATTCTTGCAAAGTTTCCTTTTTTTCTACTCTAGGTGATACGGTTCACCCTTGTGATACAACCTAAACAAGGTCAGATTTGGATTTTAGCGTAAAATTATTTATCGTCCAGTTTGACGCCATTGAGCATAACTCCAAATCCAACTGTTAGATCAAGCAGAAACTTTACCAGAGGATTCCAAAGGTAATGGTCTATGTTGGGGTAATGTTTCAGGTGAATAGGTGTTTGGGAAGGACTTGCAATATATGTCCGAACAAGCTATATGAATTTTATTATTTACATTCTTTTGACCTGTGGACTTCCTATTTAGCAAGGATCCTTTTCCTGCTAGGATGTGAGAGCTTCTTTTGGGAATTTCCTAGTACCACAAAGATTTTTAATGATCTGAAATATAATTTCCAAGTGTGGCAAGGATTCATAAATGTTTGAGAATCCTTTTCTTATAAGGATTCCTTATTCATCCTAACTACACAAGGAAAGAAGGGCTGGTGGTATTTAATGATAGATTAGTTATTTTTATTATTTTCTTTCATGTTTGGGCTTAATTAATATTTTGTTTTCAGCTAGAATCCATAGCTTATTTGGATCAGGTTATAGGCTTTTAAGTTTAAGATTTTTGGGTCAGTTTTGAGTGGACCTCATATAAGTCCACATAAGGGGTCTATTAAGGTTAATTTTTCAAGAACTATTTAAACTCATGTAATCAAAGTTTTGGTAGCCATTGATGAATATTACTTCTGAATTTTTAGTTTTAACGTGTGAGAGTGATTCTTGCATTCTTCAGTTTTTGAACGAACTGAATCCGACTTATCAAAGATTAATTAGCTTAGTGGCATCATTCTACTCATTCCAATAGTGTTGGTGCCTTAGGGCAGGTTCCTATTGTGTCACACTCCTATCAGATTTATTTCATCTTTGCATAATCTGATCTCAATCTTGATTGTGGGTTGCGTGACCGTGTGATCACGAGATTCGCATCATTAGGCCAAAATCAAGAAGGATAGAAGATGAAGATCATAATTTTTCTTTGATGTATTCGGGAAAATCAAGAATCTAAGCAATATAATTTTTTTATATATAGGGTTTGACAAAAACTATAAAATAATAATAGAGGAATATACTCTTTTTTTTTAAAAAAAAAGGAGACCTTAACTAAAACTTGGAAGAAATAAAATTAAGAAATGACACATACTAAAAAATAAAGGAATATAACTTGATGATATCATAAACTCTGATACTAACTAATATAGTCACATCCCAAGATACATTAAAATCATATTTAAATGGTTTACAACTAGACCCAACAAGAACTTGCCTTGGAGAACCAAATTTAAATGCAATGATCAATCTCACCCTATATCTATAAACAGACACAAACGAGTCATATAAAATCATAACTATATTAATCAATCCTTCAAATCGGATTTTGATATAAAATGTGCACCTATTCAGTTTTATAGCAACAATCATAATTCTCAATCCGACCGTTGGATCGAACTCTAATTTTAGTTAGAGTCTCCTGACATGTTGTCGTACCTTAAGTTAAACTTTCAGGTCAATCAAATTTTGGAAAGGCATCGCAATATCGGTCAACAGAGGCTGTACGAATTTTGTTATTTACTTCCTTTTGACTTGTGGACTTCCTATTTGGCAAGGATCCTTTTCCTACAAGGATATGATAGCTTGTTTTGGGAATCTCCTAGCTCTACAAGGATCTTTAATGGGCTGCAATATAATTTTCAAGTGTGGCAAGGATTCATAAATGTTTCAATATCATTTTCTTATAAGAATTCCTTATTCATCCTAGCTACAACAAGTAAAGAAGAGTTGAGAATTAATTCTATCTTCAAATCAAATTTGAGACTTTTTAAGGGTAACAAATCTAATCTAGCATATTTAGGATAGTGATTTTTGAATTTTTATTATTTTCTTCTTAGTCTTTGGGTTATTATTACTTATTTGGGTCAATTGTAAGTGAACCTCATATAAGTCCACCTAAGGGGGTCCATTATGGTTTATAAGTATAAGTAAAGTAAAGTCATAACCAGACATGTAAGTTAGACAATTCAAATTAATAAAACTTCTTGTTTGCCGCACTTTGTGTGTGTGTGTGTGCGTATTGGTGAGATAATCTCCTTTCCATAGTTCTCTAAAGAACTGAAAACGACTTAGTGAAGAACAACTGGCTTCGTGGTGTCATCCTGATACTTCTTGTTCGCGAATCAATATTCGTTGGGTGGGGTTTTCCTTTTCCAATAGTGCTAGTGCCTAAGTACAAGTTATCTTTGGGTCACACTCCTATCAAACCTGATTTACTTGGTTTTCTGGGAATTAATGTCTTTGCTTATGGGTTGCGTGACCACGTGATCACGAGGTTCGCATCAAAAACTTAGTATGGGAATCACTCAACCACACAAAAATAGTAATATTATCAATTTACATATTAAAAAATAGTTTCGTTTTCTTTTCCAAAAAATCTCCACAAAAGAGTATTTACGCTATAAATAATCCTAAGTTTAATAGGATATCTCTAATGATTATAGATAAACCTAATAAATAATAATAATCCAATGAACCCAAATCTAAATAAAGGTTCCAATATCTCTAAAAGCCTAATAATAGCTAAAAGATAAATAAAACAATATACCAACTAATTTAAATAAGACTAAAGTCATTTTCATAATCCACATGTAGAATTAAAACCCAACTTCAAACACATGATTCTCCATCATCTTAATGAATTAGAAAGCATGTTATATATATAATTGAAAATCAATGGGATGTCTTCTTTCTAATGTAACTAGAATCACATTAAAAATCTTTCTCTAGTTCTATTTATGAACAAAACAACAGCAAAAGGTCTAAATTGATAGATTTGAATCTTCTTATTCCATTCCTTTTGTAACATCTGAATGTCCAACCTTTAAGCCCTTCTCAAATATGAATTAAATTAATCAAGGTTTGTGTGACTTTCGTATAAGAGATGATAGAGGCAACAAAATACATGATGATCCTTGAAGCTATTAGGTATGCATGAAGGTAGAGAGGAGGTGTATCTATATATTGATGCCAATCAAGTTGTTGATTGTTAAATACTTAAAAATACATTTTTATTAAGGTTTTATATCATCATATTACACTTAAAGTATCATTAAATTATCTAACTTAAGCATGTTTTATAATAACAAGTTTGATAATGTAAGATATCTTTAATTTATGGTAAATGCTCAATTTTAAATGAAATTTGTAAAATAGGCATAGCTCACAATTTAGAAGACTGCTTAATGTGTTTAATTATTGAAATTGGGGTTTTTATGAAGAGATAAAAACAGAGCTAGGTTTAGATAAGAAATCCTAGTTGGATGGTTCTATTCAAATTAGAACACCATTTGATTTCTAAGTTATAACAGTAGCTATTGACCTTGGATTCATGTGTGGTTTATCTTGATGGAAAAATAAGACCTGCATATAACATTCATGAAAAGACTAAGGCTCATTACTACCCTTTTTAAATTCAAATTTTAGTAACAAAAGAGAAGTCTGAATTTGTTTTGTAGTTTAGACACTGTTTAGTTTCAGCAGATCTGGAGTTCTAGAAGTCTAAATATGCCTATTTTTTTTTTAAAGATTAGACAAATACTTACAACTTTTATGAAAATCTTTTATTCATATTATGATGTTATCAATGTCGTTTTGTTCATCCACCAAATCAATAATTAGCCATCAAATTAATTAACCACCAAATTAATTAGCCACCATATCAATAGCTCTAAATTTTAGCCTATAAAAGGAGATATTTTCCATCCATTTAGACACTTTGGTTTTCATACCAAGATCCATGCTCTTGCATTATTTCTTTGCATTTTTGTAGTATTTAAGTTTCATTTTTTTGTTATATTATCTTTAATTTCTTATTTATGCTTATTATTATTTTTATTATACTTAATTAATTTATATCATAACTATGTTTTTATCTCGTTTGTTTATGGTTTTCTTTTTAATTATGTTTAGTTAGGTTTATTTTTGTCAATGTAAAAAGGTTACACTTTTAGTGTAAGAATAAGCCTAGTACAAACTTAACATGGATTGTGATGTTTGTTATTAACATGTGTTGTAATTGTTATCATAAGTAATCTTAATACTCTCCTTGTTAAGTGGTGAGTCTTGATTCGTGATATACAATCCTTAGCACAACAAATACTTGATTCTTTCATAGTCTACCGCATGGAAAACTAGTATTTGTGTTATGAAATGATCTTGATTTGTTGTTGACATAAGTTAGCATCATGAATACTTAACAACATTTTCATGTGTTGGCGTTACTTAAATAAGATAATTAAAGATAATTATATATGCTCATGTTAGTAACTCAAAATGAACTTGATGTGGACCAGCCCAGAAACTCCAGCAAGGACCCATTACATGTTCCAAATGATCCTATGACTAGGTCCAAGACAAAGGCATTGAATGCATTGGTTTTGAACGTTTCAACCAAGTCAGAATTGAAAGGTCCATTAGAGTATTAAGAGGAGATCCTAGTACATCTTATCCATGTGCAAGAGGGGTCCAATACAACCTTATATGGGTCATGAGGTGAGGACAACAAAGGAAACATAAAGCATCTGATACGATCCAGGAAAGGTCAAATTCAGATTTTGACGTAAAATGTGCAACTATCCATTTTTACGGCAACGGTCATAATTCTCAATCCAACAATTGGATCGGACTGCAATTTTACATGGAATATCCAGACATATTGTCCTACCTTGGGTTAAAATTTCAAATCAATCGAAGTTTGGAAAGGCATCTAAAAATGGGTCAATAGAGGCTGTATGAATTTTGTTATTTGCTTCCTTTTGACTTGTGGACTTCCTATTTGGCTAGGATTCTTTTCCTAAAAGGATGTCGCAACTTATTTTGGGAATCTTCTAATTCTACAAAGATGTTTAATGGGCTGCAACATAGTTTTCAAGTGTGGCAAGGATTCATAAATGTTCTAGAATCCTTTTCTTACAAGGAAGGATTCATCCTAGCTACAAAAAAAGAAAATAAGATTTCAGAATTAATTATACCTTCAAATTTGGTTATCTTAGCTTATATAGGACTTCTATAGGGCAACAAATTTGATCCTATTATATTTAGGATATTGAATTCGGATTTATTATTGTTATTATTATTTTCTTCTTAGTTTAGGGTTTATTTATATTATTTGGGTTTAATTGTATGTGGGCATCATATAAGTCCATATAAGGGGTCCATTAGGGTTTATTTTAGTTTGGAGTCACTATAAATAAGGGCATAACAAGACATATAAGGTTAGACAATTCAGATTAATAAAACTTCTTGTTTGCCACACTTTGTGTGTGTGTGTGTGTGTGTGTGTTGGTGAGATAATCTACCTTCCATGGTTCTCTAATGAACTGAAAAATGACTTATCAAAGAACATCTATCTTCGTGGCATCATCCTTATACTTCTCGTTCGCGAATCAATATCATTTCCAATAGTGCTGGTGCCTCGGTACAAGTTATCTTTGTATCACACTCCTATCAAACCTGATTTACTTGTCTTTCCGGGAATTGGTGTCTTTGAGTGTGGGTTGCGTGACCACGTGATCACGAGTTTCACATCATTTGGTATCAAAGCTTGGCTCCATTAATCAGGTTATATCCTTCTGAAATTTTTGTTTCTTGTTGTTTCCGCAAAAATTCCTTAGTGTTCAATTTCTTCTTCTCCTTGATTTTGCAGCATATAAAAAAATAAAAAAATTAGTTATTTCATTCTTTTCTTGTTCAAAATATATCAGAAGCATCAAAAACAAAAAAAAATAGAAAAGAAAAAAAAATCGTTCAAAAAGACGTTTATTGGATTCTGCCACAGAAAACTAAACAAGAGAAAATTGGACTAAATCAACTCGGAATTAGCTCAAATTTGATACTCTGATTACTGGGGTCCTAATCGTTGTACATATTGATTTTAGGGTCAATTGGATATTGTTTGGGCTGTCGACTCCATGCGTCACCCGTCACAACAGTTCGATTATGATATATGACTCCCTAAGAGCTGTTTGGCTGTGGAATCCATCAGTCACCCGTGACAGCATTTCGTTGATGATTTATGAGTCCCTAGGGGCTGTTTGGGCTGTAGAATGCAACTGTCACACGTGAAAGCAGTTCCTTGATGATTTTTGAGTCCCTAGAAGTTGTTTGGGCTTTCGAATGCAACTGTCACACGTGACAGCAGTTCGTTGATGATTTCTGAGTCCCTAAATGTGTTTGGGCTATCAAATCCAACTATCACCCGTGACAGGTGTTCGTTGATGATTTATGAGTCCCTAGGGGCTGTTTAGGCTATTGAATGCAACTGTCACCCATGATAGCAGTTCGATGATGATTTTTGAGTCCCTAGGGGCTGTTTGGGCTGTCGAATCCATGTGTCACGAGTCACAGCAGTTCGTTTATGATTTTTTACTCCCTAGGGGTTGTTTGGGCAGTCGAATCCATCCGTCACCCGTGACAGCATTTAGTTGACGATTTATGAGTCCCTATGGGCTGTTTGGGCTGTAGAATGCAACTGTCACACGTGAAAGCAGTTCATTGATAATTTCTGAGTCCCTAGAAGCTGTTTGGGCTGTCGAATGCAACTGTCATACGTGATAGCAGTTCGTTGATGATTTTTGAGTCCCTAGGGGCTGTTTGGGCTGTCGAATCCATGCGACACGAGTCACAACAATTCGTTTATTATTTTTGACTCCATAGGGGTTGTTTGGGCAGTCGAATCCATCTATCACTCGTGACAGCATTTCGTTGATGATTTATGAGTCCCTAGGGGCTGTTTGAGCTGTCGAATCCAACTACCACCCGTGACAGGTGTTCGTTGATGATTTCTGAGTCTCTAGGGGCTGTTTGGGCTGTCGAATCCATTTATCACACGTGACAGCTGTTCGTTGATGATTTATGAGTCCCTAGAGGCTGTTTGAGATCTCGAATCCAACTATCACCCGTGACAGGTGTTCGTTGATGATTTCTGAGTCTCTAGGGGCTGTTGGGCTGTCGAATCCATCTGTCACACATGACAGCTGTTCATTGATGATTTATGAGTCCCTAGAGACTGTTTGGGCTGTCGAGTTCAACTATCACCCGTGACAGCAGTTCGTTGATGATTTATGAGTCCCTAGGTGCTGTTTGAGATGTCGAATCCAACGATCACCCGTGACAGGTGTTCGTTGATGATTTCTGAGTCTCTAGGGGCTGTTTGGCCTGTCGAATCCATCTGTCACACGTGACAGCTGTTCGTTGATGATTTATGTGTCCCTATAGGCTGTTTGGGCTGTCGAGTTCAACTATCACCCGTGACAGCAGTTCGTTGTTGATTTCTGAGTCCCTACGGGCTCTTTGGGCTGTCGACTCCATGCGTCACCCGTCACAACAGTTCGTTTATGATATATGACTCCCTAGGGGCTGTGTGGCTGTGGAATCCATCAGTCACCCGTGACAGCATTTCGTTGATGATTTATGAGTCCCTAGAGGCTGTTTGGGTTGTAGAATGCAACTGTCACAAGTGAAAGCAGTTCATTGATGATTTCCGATTCCCTAGAAGCTGTTTGGGCTTTCGAATGGAACTGTCACACGTGATAGCAGTTCGTTGATGATTTCTGAGTCAATAAGTATGTTTGGGCTGTCAAATCCAACTATCACCCGAGACAGGTGTTCGTTGATGATTTATGAGTCTCTAGGGGCTGTTTGGGCTGTCGAAGCAACTCTCACACGTGACAGCTGTTCGTTGATGATTTATGAATCCCTAGGGCTGTTTGAGATGTCGAATCCAACTATCACCCGTGACAGGTGTTCGTTGATGATTTCTGAGTCTCTAGGGGTTGTTTGGGCTGTCGAATCCATCAGTCACACGTGACAGCTGTTCGTTGATGATTTATCTGTCCCTAGAGGCTGTTTGGGCTGTCGAGTTCAACTATCACCCGTGACAGCAGTTCGTTGATGATTTCTGAGTCCCTAGGGCTCTTTGGGCCGTCGTATCCATGTGTCACCCGTTACAGCAATTCGTTTATGGTATATGACTCCTAAGACGCTGTGTGGCTCTGGAATCCATTAGTCACCCGTGACAGCATTTCGTTGATGATTTATGAATCCCTAGGGCTGTTTGAGATGTCGAATCCAACTATCACCCGTGACAGGTGTTCGTTGATGATTTCTGAGTCTCTAGGGGTTGTTTGGGCTGTCGAATCCATCAGTCACACGTGACAGCTGTTCGTTGATGATTTATCTGTCCCTAGAGGCTGTTTGGGCTGTCGAGTTCAACTATCACCCGTGACAGCAGTTCGTTGATGATTTCTGAGTCCCTAGGGCTCTTTGGGCCGTCGTATCCATGTGTCACCCGTTACAGCAATTCGTTTATGGTATATGACTCCTAAGACGCTGTGTGGCTCTGGAATCCATTAGTCACCCGTGACAGCATTTCGTTGATGATTTATGAGTCCCAAAGGGCTGTTTGGGCTGCCGAGTGCACCTATCACCCGAGACAGCAGTTCGTTAATGATTTATGAGTCCCTAAGGGCTCTTTGGGCTGTCGACTCCATGCGTCTCCCGTCACAGCAGTTTGTTTATGATATATGACTCCCTAGGGGCTGTTTGGCTGTGGAATCCATCAATCACCCGTGACAGCATTTCGTTGATGATTTATGAGTCCCTAGGGGCTGTTTGGGCTGTCGAATGCAACTGTCACACGTGAAAGTAGTTCCTTGATGATTTCTGAGTCCCTAGAAGCTGTTTGGGCTTTCGAATGCAACTGTCACACGTGACAGCAGTTCGTTGATGATTTATGAGTCCCTACGTGGGTTTGGGCTGTCAAATCCAACTATCACCCGTGACATGTGTTCGTTGATGATTATGAGTCCCAGGGGCTGTTTGGGCTGTCGAATGCAACTGTCACACGTGATAGCAGTTCGTTGATGATTTTTGAGTCCCTAGGGCCTCTTTGGGCTGTCGAATCCATGTGTCACTCGTCACAGCAGTTCGTTTATGATATATGACTCCCTAGATGCTGTTTGGCTCTGGAATCCATCAGTCACCCGTGACAGCATTTCGTTGATGATTTATGAGTCCCTAGGGGCTGTTTCGGCTGTCGAATCCAACTATCACCCGTGACAGGTGTTCGTTGATGATTTCTCAGTCCCTAGGGGCAGTTTGGGCAGTCGAATCCATGTGTCACCCGTGACAGCATTTTGTTGATTATTTGTGAGTCCCTAGGGGCTCTTTGGCCTGTCGAATCCATGTGTCACTCGTCACAGCAGTTTGTTTATGATATATGACTCCCTAGAGGCTGTTTGGCTCTGGAATCCATCAGTCATCCGTGACAGCATTTCGTTGATGATTTATGAGTCCCTAGGGGTTGTTTGGGCTGTCGAATCCAACTATCACCCGTGACACCTGTTCGTTGATGATTTCTGAGTCCCTAGGGGCTGTTTGCGCTGTCGAATCCATCTGTCACACGTGACAGCTGTTCGTTGATGATTTCTAAGTCCCTAGTAGCTGTTTGGGCTATCGACTTCAACTATAACCCGTGACAGCAGTTCGTTGATGATTTCTAAGTACCTAGGGGCTCTTTGTGCTGTCAAATGCAACTGTCACACGTGATAGCAGGTCGTTGATGATTTTTGAGTCCCTAGGGGCTATTTGGGCTGTCGAATCCATGCGTCACGAGTCACAGCAGTTCGTTTATGATTTTTGACTCCCTAGGGGTGTTTGGACAGTCAAATCCATCTATCAACCATGACAACATTTTATTGATGATTTATGAGTCCCTAGGGCTGTTTGGGCTGTCGAATCCAACTATCACCCGTGACACGTGTTTGTTGATGATTTCTGAGTCCCCAGGGGCTGTTTGCGCTGTCGAATCCATCTGTCACACGTGACAACTGTTCATTGATGATTTATGAGTCCCTAGAAGCTGTTTGGGCTGTCGACTTCAACTGTCACCCGTGACAGCAGTTCGTTGATGATTTCTGAGTCCCTAGGGGCTGTTTGGGATGTCGAATCCATGCGTCACGAGTCACAGCAGTTCGTTTATGATATGTGACTCCTAGGGCTGTTTAGCTGTGGAATCCATTAGTCACCCGTGACAGCATTTCGTTGATGATTTATGAGTCCCTAGGGGCTGTTTGGGCTGTACAATGCAACTGTTTCACGTGAAAGCAGTTCCTTGATGATGTCAGAGTCCATAGAAGCTGTTTGGGCTGTCGAATGCAACTGACACACGTGACAACAGTTCGTTGATGATTTATGAGTCCCTTCATGGGTTAGGGCTGTCAAATCCAACTATCACTCGTGACGTGTGTTCATTGATGATTTATGAGTCCAGGGGCTGTTTGGGCTGTCGAATGCAACTGTCAGCCGTGATAGCAGCTCGATGATGATTTTTGAGTCCCTAGGGGCTGTATGGGCAGTAGAATCCATCCGTCACGAGTCACAACAGTTCGTTTATGATTTTTGACTCCCTAGAGGTTGATTGGGCAGTCGAATCCATGCGACACCCGTCACAATAGTTCGTATATGATATATGCCTCCCTAGGGGCTGTTTGGCTGTGGAATCCATCAGTCACCCGTGACAGGTGTTCGTTGATGATTTATGAGTCTCTAGGAGCTGTTTGGGCTGTCGAATATAACTGTCACACGTGAAAGCAGTTCTTTGATGATTTTTGAGTCCCTAGGGGCTGTTTGGGATGTCGAATCCATGCGTCACGAGTTACAACAGTTCATTTATGATTTCTCACTCCCTATGGGTTGTTTGGGCAGTCGAATCCATCCGTCACCCGTGACAGTATTTCGTTGATGATTTATGAGTACCTAGGGGCTGTTTGGGCTGTCGAATCCAACTACCACCTGTGACAGGTGTTCGTTGATGATTTCCGGGTCTATAGGGGCTGTTTGGGCTGTCGAATCCATCTGTCACACCTGACAGCATTTCGTTGATTATTTATGAGTCCCTAGGGGCTCTTTGGGCTGTTGAATCCATGTGTCACTCGTCACAGCAGTTTGTTTATGATATATGACTCCCTAGAGGCTGTTTGGCTATGGAATCCATCAGTCACCCGTGACAGCATTTCGTTGATGATTTATGAGTCCCTAGGGTCTGTTTGGGCTGTCGAATCCAACTATCACCCGTGACATGTGTTCGTTGATGATTTCTGAGTCTCTAGGGGCTGTTTGGGCTGTTGAATCCATCTGTCACACGTGACAGCTGTTCGTTGATGATTTATGAGTCCCAAGAGGCTGTTTGGGCAATCGAGTTCAACTATCACTCGTGACAAAAGCTCGTTGATGATTTTTGAGTCCCTAGGGGCTGTTTGGGCCGTTAAACCAATGCGTCACGAGTCACAGCAGTTCGTTTATGATTTTTGACTCCCCAGGGGTGTTTGGGCAGTCAACTCCATCCATCACCCGTGACAGCATTTCGCTGATGATTTATGAGTCCTTAGGGCTGTTTGGGCTGTGGAATTCAACTATCACCCGTGACAGGTGTTCGCTGATGATTTCTGAGTCCCTAGGGGCTGTTTGCGCTATCGAATCCATCTGTCACACGTGACAACTGTTCGTTGATGATTTATAAGTCCCTGTGGCTGTTTGAGCTGTCGAATGCAACTGTCACACGTGACAGCAGTTCGTTGATGATTTATGAGTCCCTTGGGGCTGTTTGGGCTGTCGAATGCAACTGTCACACGTGACAGCAGTTCGTTGATGATTTTTGAGTCCCTAGGGGCTGTTTGGGCCGTCGAATCAATGCGTCACGAGTCACAGCAGTTCGTTTATGATTTTTGACTCCCTAGGGGTGTTTGGACAGTCGAATCCATCTATCACCCATGACAACATTTTGTTGATGATTTATGAGTCCCTAGGGCTGTTTGGGCTGTTGCATCCAACTATCACCCGTGACACGTGTTAGTTGATGATTTCTGAGTCCCTAGGGGCTGTTTGCGCTGTCGAATCCATCTGTCACACATGACACTTGTTCGTTGATGATTTATGAGTCCCTAGAAGCTGTTTGGGCTGTCGACTTCAACTATCACCCGTGACAGCAGTTCGTTGATGATTTCTGAGTCCCTAGGGGCTCTTTATGCTGTCAAATGCAACTGTCACACGTGATAGCAGTTCGTTGATGATTTTTGAGTCCCTAAGGGCTGTTTGGGCTATCGAATCCATGCGTCACGAGTCATAGCAATTCGTTTATGATATATGATTCCCTAGGGGCTGTTTGGCTATGGAATCCATTAGTCACCCGTGACATCATTTCGTTGTGATTTATGAGTCCCTATGGGCTGTATGGGCTGTACAATGCAACTGTCACACGTGAAAGCAGTTCCTTGATGATTTCTAAGTCCCTAGAAGCTGTTTGGGCTATCGAATGCAAGTGTCACACGTGATAGCATGTCGTTGATGATTTTTGAGTCCCTAGGGGCTGTTGGGGCTGTCGAATCCATGCGTCACCAATCACAGCACTTCGTTTATGATTTTTGACTCCCTAGGGGGTGTTTAGGCAGTCGAATCCATCCATCACCCTTGACAGCATTTCGTTGATGGTCTATGTGGCCCTAGGGCTGTTTGGGTTGTGGAATCCAACTATCACCCGTGACAGTTGTTCGTTTATGATTTCTGAGTCCATAAGGGCTGTTTGGGCTATCGAATCCATCTGTCAAACGTGACAGCTGTTCGTTGATGATTTATGAGTCCCTAGGGGCTGTTTGGCTGTGGAATCCATTAGTCACCCGAGACAGTATTTCCTTGATGATTTATGAGTCCCTAGGAGTTGTTTGGGCTGTCGAATCCATGCGTCACCCGTGACAGCAGTTCGTTGATAATTTTTGAGTCCCTAGGGGCTGTTTGGGCTATCGAATGCAACTGTCACACGTGACAGCAGTTCTTTGATGATTTTTGAGTCCCTAGGGGCTGTTTGAGCTGTCGAATCAATGCGTCACGAGTCACAACAACTTGTTTATGATTTTTGACTCCCTAGGGGTGTTTGGGCAGTCGAATCCATCCATCACCCGTGGCAGCATTTCGTTGATGATTTATGATTCCCTAGGGCTGTTTGGGCTGTCGAATCCAACTATCACCCGTGACACGTGTTCGTTGATGATTTCTGAGTCCCTAGGGGCTGTTTGCGCTGTCGAATCCATCTATCACACGTGACAGCTGTACGTTTATGATTTTTGAGTCCTTAGGGGCTCTTTGGGCTGTCGAATCCATCCATCACCCATGACAGCATTTCGTTGATGATTTATGAGCCCCTAGGGGTTGTTTGGGCTGTTGAAACCATGCGTCACCGGTGACAGCAGTTCGTTGATGATTTATGAGTTCCTAGGGGCTGTTTGGGCTGTTGAATGCTACTGTCATACGTGACAGCAGTTGGTTGATGATTTCTGAGTCCCTATAGGCTGTTTGGGCTGTCGAATCCATGCGTCAGAAGTCATAGCAGTTTGTTGATGATTTATGAGTCCTTAGGGGCTGTTTGGGCTGTCAAATGCAACTGTCGCACGTGACAGCAGTTCATTGATGATTTCTCAGTCCCTAAGGGCTGTTGAATCCATGCGTCACCAATCATAGCATTTCGTTTATGATTTTTCACACCCTAGGGGCTGTTTGGGATGTCGAATCCACCTCTCACCCATGACAGGTGTTCGTTGATGATTTCTGAGTCCCTAGGGGCTGTTTGCGCTGTCCAATCCATCTGTCACACGTGACAGCTATTCGTTGATGATTTATGAGTCCCTTGAAGCTGTTTGGGCTGTCAAATGCAACTGTCACACATGATAGCAGTTCGTTGATGATTTTTGAGTCCCTATGGGCTGTTTGGGCTGTCGACTCCATGCGTCTCCCGTCACAGCAGTTTGTTTATGATATATGACTCCCTAGGGCTGTTTGGCTGTGGAATCCATCAATCACCCGTGACAGCATTTCGTTGATGATTTATGAGTCCCTAGGGGCTGTTTGGGCTGTTGAGTGCACCTATCACCAGAGACAGTAGTTCGTTGACGATTTCTGAGTCCCAGGTGCTGTTTGGGCTGTTTACTCCATGCTTGACCCGTCACAGCAGTTCGTTTATGATATGTGACTCCCTAGGGGCTGTTTGGCTGTGGAATCCATCAGTCACCCGTGACAGCATTTCGTTGATGATTTATGAGTCCTTAGGAGCTGTTTGGGCTGTCGAATCCAACTATCACCCGTGACATGTGTTCGGTGATGATTTCTCAGTCTCTAAGGACTGTTTGGGCCGTCGAATCCATCTGTCACACGTGACAGCTGTTCGTTGATGATTTATGAGTCCCAAGAGGCTGTTTGGGCATTCGAGTTCAACTATCACCCGTGACAGCAGCTCGTTGATGATTTTTGAGTCCATAGGGGCTGTTTGGGCCGTCGAATCAATGCGTCACAAGTCAAAGCAGTTCGTTTATGATTTTTGACTCCCTAAAGGTGTTTGGACAGTTGAATCCAACTATCACTCGTGACACTTGTTCGTTGATGATTTCTCAGTCCCTAGAGGCTGTTTGCGCTGTCCAATCCATCTGTCACACGTGACAGCTGTTCGTTGATGATTTATGAGTCCCTTGAAGCTGTTTGGGCTGTCGACTTCTACTGTCACCTGTGACAGTAGTTGGTTGATGATTTCTGAGTCCCTAGGGGCTCTTTGTGCTGTCAAATGCAACTGTCACACGTGAAAGCAGTTCGTTGATGATTTTTGAGTCTCTTGGGGCTGTTTGGGCTGTCGATTCCATGCGTCACGAGTCACAACAGCTCGTTTATGATATATGACTCCCTAGGGGCTGTTTGGCTGTGGAATCCATCAGTCACCCTTGACAGCATTTCGTTGATGATTTATGAGTCCCTAGGGGCTGTTTGGGCTGTACAATGCAACTATCACACGTGAAAGCAGTTCCTTGATGATTTCTGAGTCCCTAGAAGCTGTTTGGGCTTTCGAATGCAACTGTCACACGTGATAGCATGTCGTTGATGATTTTTGAATCCCTAGGGGCTGTTTGGGCTGTCGAATCCATGCGTCACCAGTCACAGCAGTTCGTTTATGATTTTGGACTCCCTAGGGTTGTTTGGGCAGTCGAATCCATCCATCACCCGTGACAGCATTTCGTTGATGATTTAGGAGTCCCTAAGGGCTGTTTGGGCTGTCGAATCCATCCGTCACCCGTGACAGCACTTCATTGATGATTTACGAGTCCCTAGGGGCTGTTTGGGCTGTCGAATGCAACTGTCATACATGATAGCTGTTCGTTGATGATATTTGAGTCCCTAGGGGCTCTTTGTGCTGTCAAATGCAACTGTCACACGTGAGAGCAGTTCGTTGATGATTTTTGAGTCCCTAGGGGCTGTTTGGGCTGTCGAATCCATGCGTCACCAGTCACAGCAGTTCGTTTATGATTTTTGACTCCCTAATGGTGTTTGGGCAGTCGAATCCATCCATCACCCGTGACAGCATTTCGTTGATGATTTATGAGTACCTAGGGCTGTTTGGGCTGTCGAATCCACCTCTCACCCGTGACAGGTGTTCGTTGATGATTTCTGAGTCTCTAGGGGCTGTTTGCGCTGTGGAATCCATCTGTCAGATGTGACAGCTGTTCGTTTATGATTTCTGAGTCCCTAGGGGCTCTTTGGGCTGTCGAATCCATCCATCACCCGTGAGAGCATTTCGTTGATGATTTCTGAGTCCCTAGGGGCTCTTTGGGCAGTCGAATCCATCCATCACCCGTGACAACATTTCGTTGATGATTTATGAGTCCATAGGGGCTGTTTGGGCTGTCAAGTGCAACTGGCGCACATGACAGTAGTTCGTTGATGATTTCTAAGTCCCGAGGGGCTGTTTGGGATATCGAATCCAACTATCACCCGTGACAGGTGTTCGTTGATGATTTCTGATTGCTGTTTGCGCTGTGGAGTCCATCTGTCACACGTGACAGCTGTTTGTTGATGATTTATGAGTTCCTAGGGGCTGTTTGGGATGTCGAATCCACCTCTCACCCGTGACAGGTGTTCGTTGATGATTTCTGAGTCTCTAGGGGCTGTTTGCGCTGTGGAATCCATCTGTCAGATGTGACAGCTGTTCGTTTATGATTTCTGAGTCCCTAGGGGCTCTTTGGGCTGTCGAATCCATCCATCACCCGTGAGAGCATTTCGTTGATGATTTCTGAGTCCCTAGGGGCTCTTTGGGCAGTCGAATCCATCCATCACCCGTGACAACATTTCGTTGATGATTTATGAGTCCATAGGGGCTGTTTGGGCTGTCAAGTGCAACTGGCGCACATGACAGTAGTTCGTTGATGATTTCTAAGTCCCGAGGGGCTGTTTGGGATATCGAATCCAACTATCACCCGTGACAGGTGTTCGTTGATGATTTCTGATTGCTGTTTGCGCTGTTGAATCCATCTGTCACACGTGACAGCTGTTTATTGATGATTTATGAGTCCCTAGAGGCTGTTTGGGCTATCGAGTTCAACTATCACCCGTAACAGCAGTTCATTAATGATTTCTGAGTCCCTAGGGGCTGTTTGGGTTGTCGAATCCATGCGTCACCCATCACAGCAGTTCGTTTATTATATATGATTCCATAGAGGCTCTTAGGCTCCGGAATTCATCAGTCACCCGTGACAACATTTGTTTTATGATTTATGTGTCCCTATGGGCTGTTTCAGCTATCAAGGTCAACTATCACCCGACACAGCAGTTCGTTGATGATTTATGAGTCCCTAGGGCTGTTTGGGCTGTCGACTTCGTGCGTCACCCGTCATAGCAGTTCGTTTATGATATATGATTCCCTAGGGGCTGTTTGGCTATGGAATCCATCAATCACCCGTGACAGCATTTCGTTGATGATTTATGAGTCCCTAGGGGATGTTCGGGCTGTCGAATCCATGCGTCACTTGTGACAGCATTTCGTTGATGATTTCTGAGTCCCTAGAAGCTGTTTTGGCTGTCGAATGCAACTGTCACAAGTGAGAGCAGGTCGTTGATGATTTTTGAGTCCCTAGGGCTGTTTGGGCTGTCGAATCCATGCGTCACCAGTCACAGCACTTCGTTTATGATTTGTGGCTCCCTAGGGGTTGTTTGTGCAGTCGAATCCATCCATCACCCTTAACAGTATTTAGTTGATGATTTATGTGTTCTTAGGTGCTGTTTGGGCTGTCAAGTCCACCTCTCACCCGTGACAAGTGTTCGTTGATGATTTCTGAGTCTCTAGGGGCTGTTTGGCTGTGGAATCCATCAATCACCCGTGACAGCATTTCGTTGATGATTTATGAGTCCCTAGGGCTGTTTGGGTTGTAGAATGCAACCGTCACACGTGAAAGCTGTTCATTGATGATTTCTGAGTCCCTAGGGCTATTTGCGCTGTCGAATCCATCTGTCATAACTGATAGCAGGTCGTTGATGATTTTTGAGTCCCTAGGGGCTCTTTGGGCTGTCGAATCCATGCGTCAGCAGTCACAGCACTTCGTTTATAATTTTTGACTCCCTAGGGGGTGTTTGGGCAGTCGAATCCATCATCACCCTTAACAGCATTTAGTTTATGATTTATGTGTTCTTAGGGGCTGTTTAGGCTGTCAAGTCCAACTATCACCCGTGACAGGTGTTCGTTGATGATTTCTGAGTCTCTAGGGGCTGTTAGGCTGTGGAATCCATCAGTCACCCGTGACAGCATTTCGTTGATGATTTATGAGTCCCTAGGGCTGTTTGGGCTGTAGAATGCAACTGTCACACGTGAAAGCAATTCATTGATGATTTCTGAGTCCCTAGAAGCTGTTTGGGCTGTCGAATGCAACTGTCACATCTGATAGCAGGTCGTTGATGATTTTGGAGTCCCTAGGGGCTATTTGGGCTGTCGAATCCAAGCGTCACCAGTCACAACACTTCGTTTATGATTTTTGACTCCCTAGGGGTTGTTTGGGCACACGAATCCATCCATCACCCTTGACAGCATTTAGTTGATGATTTATGAGTTCCTAGGGGCTGTTTGGGCCGTCCAGTCCAACTATCACCCGTGACAGGTGTTTGTTGATGATTTCTGAGTCTCTAGGGGCTGTTTGGCTGTGGAATTCATCAGTCACCCGTGACAGCATTTCGTTGATGATTTATGAGTCCCTAAGGCTGTTTGGGCTGTAGAATGCAACTGTCACCCGTGAAAGCAGTTCATTGATGATTTCTAAGTCCTTAAAACCTGTTTGTGCTTTCGAATGCAACTGTCACACGTGACAGCAGTTCGTTGATGATTTCTGAGTCCATAAGTGTGTTTGGGCTGCAAATCCAACTATCACCCGTGAAAGGTGTTCGTTGATGATTTCAGAGTCTCTAGGGCTGTTTGGGCTATCCAATCCATCTGTCACACATGACAGCTGTTCGTTGATGATTTATGAGTCCCGAGGGCTGTTTGGGCTGTCGAATATATGTGTCACCCGTGACAGCAGTTCGTTGATGATTTCTCAGTCCCTAGGGGCTCTTTGGGCTGTCGAATGCAACTGTCACACCTTAGAGCAGTTCGTTGATGATTTTTGAGTCCCTAAGGGCTGTTTGGGCTGTCCAATCCATGCGTCACGAATCACAGCATTTCCTTTATGATTTTTAACTCCCTAGGGGTTCTTTGGGCAGTCGAATCCATCCATCACCCGTGACAGCATTTCGTTGATGATTTATGAGTCCCTAGGGGCTGTTTGGGCTGTCGAATCCAACTATCAACCGTGACAGGTGTTTGTTGATTATTTCAGAGTCGCTAGGGGCTATTTGGGCTGTCGAATCCAACTATCACACGTGACAGGTGTTTGTTGATGATTTCTGAGTCCCTAGGGGCTTTTTGGGCTGTCGAATCCATCTGTCACACGTGATAGCTGTTCGTTGATGATTTCTGAGTCCCTATGGGCTGTTTAGGCTGTCGAATCCATCTGTCACCCGTGACAGGTGTTCGTTGATGATTTGTGAGTCCCTAGGGGCTGTTTGGGCTGTCGAATCTAACTATCAACCGTGACAAGTGTTTGTTGATTATTTCAGAGTCGCTAGGGGCTGTTTGGGCTGTCGAATGCAATTGTCACAAGTGATAGCAGGTCGTTGATGATTTTTGAGTCCCTAGGGGCTGTTTGGGCTATCGAATCCATGCGTCACCAGTCACAGCACTTTGTTTATGATTTTTGACTCCCTAAGGGTTGTTTGGGCAGTTGAATCCATCCATCACCCTTTACAGCATTTAGTTGATGATTTATGAGTCCCTACGGGCTGTTTGGGCTGTCGAATCCAACTATCAACCGTGACAGGTGTTTGTTGATTATTTCAGAGTCGCCAGGGGCTATTTGGGCTGTCGAATCCAACTATCACACGTCACAGGTGTTCGTTGATGATTTCTGAGTCCCTAGGGGCTGTTTGGGCTGTCGAATCCATCTGTCACACGTGACAGCTGTTCGTTGATGATTTCTGAGTCCCTATGGGCTGTTTGGGCTGTCGAATCCATCTGTCACCCGTGACAGGTGTTCGTTGATGATTTGTGAGTCCCTAGGGGTTGTTTGGGCTGTCGAATCCATCTGTCACACGTGATAGCTGATCGTTGATGATTTCTGAGTCCCTATAGGCTGTTTGGGCTTTCGAATTCAACTGTAACACGTGACAACAGTTCGTTGATGATTTTTGATACCCTAGAGGCTGTTTGGGCTATCGAGTTCAACTATCACCCGTGACAGCAGTTCGTTAATGATTTCTGAGTCCCTAGGGGCTGTTTGGGCTGTCGAATCCATGCGTCACCCATCACAGCAGTTTGTTTATTATATATGATTCCATAGAGGCTCTTAGGCTCCGGAATTCATCAGTCACCCGTGACAGCATTTTTTTTATGATTTATGTGTCCCTATGGGCTGTTTCGGCTGTCAAGGTCAACTATCACCCGACACAGCAGTTCGTTGATGATTTATGAGTCCCTAGGGCTGTTTGGGCTGTCGACTCCGTGCGTCACCCGTCATAGCAGTTCGTTTATGATATATGAGTCCCTAGGGGCTGTTTGGCTGTGGAATCCATCAATCACCCGTGACAGCATTTCGTTGATGATTTATGAGTCCCTAGGGGATGTTCGGGCTGTCGAATCCATGCGTCACTTGTGACAGCATTTCATTGATGATTTCTGAGTCCCTAGAAGCTGTTTTGGCTGTCGAATGCAACTGTCACAAGTGAGAGCAGGTCGTTGATGATTTTTGAGTCCCTAGGGCTGTTTGGGCTGTCGAATCTATGCGTCACCAGTCACAGCACTTCGTTTATGATTTTTGACTCTCTAGGGGTTGTTTGGGCAGTCGAATCCATCCATCACCCTTGACAGCATTTCGTTGATGGTCTTTGTGTCCCTAGGGCTGTTTAGGATGTCCAGTCCAACTATCACCCATGACAGGTGTTCGTTGATGATTTCTGATTCTCTAGGGGCTGTTTGGCTGTGGAATCCATTAGTCACCCGTGACAGCATTTCGTTGATGATTTATGAGTCCCTGGGGATGTTTGGGTTGTAGAATGCAACTGTCACACGTGAAAGTAGTTCATTGATGATTTCTGAGTCCCTAAAAGCTGTTTGGGCTGTCGAATGCAACTGTCAGAAGTGATAGCAGGTTGTTGATGATTTTTGAGTCCCTAGGGGCTGTTTGGGCTGTCGAATCCATGCGTCACCAGTCACAGCACTTCGTTTATGATTTGTGACTCCCTAGGGGTTGTTTGTGCAGTCGAATCCATCCATCACCCTTAACAGCATTTAGTTGATGATTTATGTGTTCTTTGGTGCTGTTTGGGTTGTCAAGTCCACCTATTACCCGTGACAGGTGTTCGTTGATGATTTCTGAGTCTCTAGGGGCTGTTAGGCTGTGGAATCCATCAGTCACCCGTGCCAGCATTTCGTTGATGTTTTATGAGTCCCTAGGGCTGTTTGGGCTGTAGAATGCAACAGTCACACGTGAAAGCAATTCATTGATGATTTCTGAGTCCCTAGAAGCTATTTGGGCTGTCGAATGCAACTGTCACAACTGATACCAGGTCGTTGATGATTTTTGAGTCCCTAGGGGCTATTTGGGCTGTCGAATCTATGCGTCACCAGTCACAGCACTTCGTTTATGATTTTTGACTCCCTAAGGGTTGTTTGGGCAGTCGAATCAATCAATGACCCGAGACAGCATTTCGTTGATGATTTATGAGACCCTAGGGGCGGTTTGGGCTATCGAATCCAACTATCACCCGTGACAGGTGTTCGTTGATGATTTGTGATTCCCTAGGGGCTGTTTGGGCTGTCGAATCCATCTGTCACACGTGACAGCTTTTCGTTGATGATTTATGAGTCTCTAGAGGCTGTTTGGGTTTTCGAATTCAACTATCACCCGTGACAGCAGTTCGTTGATTTTTTTAGTCCCTAAGGGCTGTTTAGGCTGCCGATTCCATGCGTCACCCATCACAGCTGTTCGTTTATGATATATGACTCCCTAGGGGCTGTTTGGCTCTGAAATCCATCAGTCACCAGTGACAGCAGTTCGTTGATGATTTCTGAGTCCCTAAGTGTGTTTGGGCTGTCAAATCCAACTATCACCCGTCACAGCAGTTCGTTGATGATTTCTGAGTCCCTAGGGGCTGTTTGGGCTGTCGAATCCATTTGTCACACGTGACAGATGTTCGTTGATGATTTATGAGTCCCTAGAGGCTGTTTGGGCTGTCGAGTTCAACTATCACCCCTGACAGCAGTTCGTTGGTGATTTATGAGTCCCTAGGGGCTGTTTGGGCTGTCTAATCCATGCGTCACCCGTCACACCAGTTCGTTTATGATTTTTGACTCCCTAGGGGTTGTTTGGGCAGTCGAATCCATCCATCACCCTTGACAGCTTTTAGTTGATGATTTAGGAGTCCCTAGGGGCTGTTTGGGCTGTCAAATCAAACTATAACCCGTAACAGGTGTTCGTTGCTGATTTCTGAGTCTTTAGGGGCTGTTTGGGCTGTCGAATCCATCTGTCACACGTAACAGCTGTTCGTTGATGATTTATGAGTCCTAGAGGTTGTTTGGGCTGTCGAGTTCAATTATCACCCGTGACAGCAGCTCGTTGATCATTTCTGAGTCCCTAGGGGCTGTTTGGGCTGTCGAATCAATGCGTCACCCATCACAGCAGTTCATTTATGATATATGACTCCCTAGAGGCTCTTAGGCTCTGGAATCCATCAGTCACCCGTGACAACATTTTGTTGATGATTTATGTGTCCCTATGGCTGTTTGGGCTGTCGAGGTCAACTATCACCCGAGACAGCAGTTTGTTAATGATATATGAATCCCTAGGGGCTGTTTGGGTTGTCGATTCCATGCGTCACCGTCACAGCAGTTCGTTTATGATATATGATTCCCTAGGGGCTGTTTGGCTGTGAAATCCTCAATCACCCGTGACAGCATTTTGTTGATGATTTATGTGTCCCTATGGGCTGTTTGGGCTGTCGAGATCAACTATCACCCGAGACAGCAGTTCGTTGATGATTTATGAGTCCCTAGAGACTGTTTGGGCTGTCGATTCCATGCGTCACCGTCCCAGCCATTCATTTATGAAATATGAGTCCCTAGGGGCTGTTTGGCTGTGAAATCCATCAGTTAGGGGTGAGCAAAAAAACCAAAAAACTGATTAAACAGAGAAAACCGAGAAAAAAATAACCGAAAAAACCGAACCGAAAAAAAAACCGATTAAACCGATTAAAATTTTTGTAAAAATTTTCGGTTCGGTTCGGTTTCGGTTTCAAAAACCTGAAACCAGAAAAACCCCAACCGAACCGAACCGGTTCGGTTTAAGGGGTACTATAGTATAAATACAAAAAAAAACGCGTTATCTTTCTTAACCCTAGCCGTCCTTCTCTTTGCTCCTGAGCCGCTCCCTCAACTCACAATTCACAATTCACAATTTCACATCTGTAACAAAATCAATCCATCTTCATCTACAGGACCACAGCTAGCCACATCCCTCTCTCACCATCTTCATCTTCAAACGCCAGTCAGCCACATCCCTCTCGTCCCTCCCTCACACGGTCACACCCAACCTTGAGTCCAACTCCAAATTTAGCAAAAAAGACACAAAAAGAAAAAGCAGGAAGGCATTCGTCATTTGTTGTGGGGGGGTTTGTAAAGCACTCCACTCCATGTTTTTGAAACGCTGCAGCTGCAATTCCTTCACTAGCTAGATCTACTTGTTTGGCTTTGGACATTCCTTCCACTTGAATCCACAGAGAGGAGAGGAAGCTTGGAGTTTTGCTAAGGAAGTTGCATTTGTTTCTGGATCCAAGCGCCATCATTTGAATCCAAGGATATATGTTTTGCTTTATCTTCTTCTTCGCTTTTAGCATGTAAATTTTTAGTTTTTTTTTTTATAAATTAAATTCGATCATTCTGTAGGATGTCTTGTTGTTGTGGTGATTAATTGAGAAGCAGGCTTGTTTAGCTTAAAAATGGAGGAACCACTAGGTGACGAGGGGGCTAGAAAGGCCCCGACTTCAGAGAGACAGGTTTTCCGGTTTTTCTATTAAAAAACCGAACAGAACCGAAACCGGTCGGTTCGAACCGGTTTCGGTTCGATTTCGGTTTGAATTTTTAAGTTTTTTAAAATTTGATTTTGGTTAGTTTTTTAGTTAAAAACCGAACCGAACCGGTTTTCCTCACCCCTACCATCAGTCACCAGTGACAGCATTTCGTTGATGATTTATGAGTCTGTATGGGCTGTTTGGCTGTCGAATGCAACTGTCACACGTGATAGCAGTTTGTTGAAGATTTCTGAGTCCGTAGGGGTGTTTGGGTTGTCCAATCCAAACGTCAACCGTCACAACAATTCTTTTATGCTATATGACTCCTTAGGGGCTGTTTGGCTCTGGAATCCATCCGTCAACCATGACAGCATTTTGTTGATGATTTATGAGTTCGTAGGGGCTGCTTGGCTGTCGAGTGCAACCGTCACACTTGACAACAGTTCGTTGTTGATTTCTGAGTCCCTAGGGGCTGTTTGGGCTGTCGAATCCATGCGTCACCCGTCACAGCAGTTCGTTTATGGTATATGACTCCCTAGGGGCTGTTTGGGCTGTCGAATCCATGCGTCACCCGTGACAGCAGTTCGTTGATGATTTATGAGTCCCTAGGGCTTGTTTGGGCTGTCGAATGCTACTGTTGCACGTGACAACAGTTCGTTGATGATTTGTGAGTCCCTAGGGGCTGTTTGGGCTGTCGAATCCATTTGTCACACGTGACAGATGTTCATTGATGATTTATGAGTCCCTAGAGGCTGTTTGGGTTTTCGAGTTCAACTATCACCCCTGACAGCAGTTCGTTGGTGATTTATGAGTCCCTAGGGGCTGTTTGGGCTGCCTAATCCATGCGTCACCCGTCACACCAGTTCGTTTATGATTTTTGACTCCTTAGGGGTTGTTTGGGCAGTCGAATCCATCCATCACCCTTGACAGCTTTTAGTTGATGATTTAGGAGTCCCTAGGGGCTGTTTGGCTCTGGAATCCATCAGTCACCAATGACAGCAGTTCGTTGATGATTTCTGAGTCCCTAAGTGCTGTTTGGCTGTGGAACCCATCAGTTACCCATGACAGCATTTCGTTGATGATTTATGAGTCCCAAGGGGCTGTTTAGGCTGTAAAATGCAACTGTCACACCTGAAAGCAGTTCATTAATGATTTCTGATTCCCTAAAAACTGTTTGGCTGTCGAATGCAACTGTCACACGTGATAGCAGTTCGTTTGGGCTGTCAAATCCATACGTCACAAGTCACATCAGTTCGTTTATGATTTTTGACACCACAGGGGTTGTTTGTGCAGTCAAATCCATCCATCAATCGTCATAGCATGTCGTTGATGATTTATGAGTCCCAAGGGGTTGTTTGGGCTGTCGAAACCAACTATCACCCGTGACAGGTATTACTTGATGATTTCTGAGTCCCTAGGGGCTGTTTGGGCTGTCGAATCCATCTGTCACACATGGCAGCTGTTTATTGATGATTTATGAGTTCCTACAAGCTGTTTGGGCTGTCGAGTTCAACTATCACCCGTGACAGCAGTTCGTTGATGATTTCTGAGTCCCTAGGGGCTGTTTGGGCTGTCGAATCCATATGTCACACGTGGCAGCTGTTCGTTGATGATTTATGAGTTCCTACAAGCTGTTTGGGCTGTCGAGTTCAACTATCACCCGTGACAGCAGTTCGTTGATGATTTCTGAGTCCCTAGGGGATGTTTGGGCTGCCGACTCCATGCGTCACCCGTCATAGGAGATCGTTTATGATATATGACTCCCTAGGGGCTGTTTGGCTGTGGAATCCTTTAGTCAACCGTAACAGCATTTCGTTGATGATTTATGAGTCCCTAGGCGCTGTTTGGGATGTCGAATGCAACTGTTACACAAGAGAGCAGTTTGTTGATGATTTTTGACTCCCTAGGGGTGTTTGGGCAGATGAATTCATCCATGACCCGTGACAGCATTTCGTTGATGATTTATGAGTCCCTAGGGGCTGTTTGGGCTGTTGAATGCAACTCTCACCCGTGACAGGTGTTCGTTGATGATATGTGAGTGCCTCAGGGTTGTTTGGGCTGTCGAATCCATCTGTCACACGTGACAGCTGTTCGTTGATGATTTATGAGTCGTTAGTGGCTATTTGGGCTGTCGAGTTCAACTCTCACCCGTGACAGCAGTTCGTTGATGATTTACGAGTCCCTATGGGCTGTTTGGGCTGTCGAATCAATACGTCACGAGTCACAGCAATTCGTTTTTGATTTTTGACTCCCTAGGGGTTGTTTGGGCAGTTGAATCCATCCATCACCCGTGACAGCATTTCGTTGATGATTTATGAGTCCCTAGGGGCTGTTTGGGCTGTCGTATCCAACTAGCACTCGTGACAGGTGTTCGTTGATGATTTCTCAGTCGCTAGTGGCTGTTTGGGCTGTCGAATCCATCTGTCACTCGTGACAGCAGTTCGTTTATGATTTCTGAGTCCTTAAAGGCTGTTTGGGCTGTCGAGGGCAACTATCACCCGTGACAACAGTTCGTTGATGATTTCTGAATCCCTTGGAGCTCTTTAGGCTGTTGAATCCATGCGTCACCTGTGACGGCAGTTCGTTGATGATTTTTGAGTCCCTAGGAGCCGTTTGGGCTTTCGAACGCAACTATCGCACGTGAGAGCAGTTCGTTGATGATTTCTTAGTCCCTTGGGGCTGTTTGGGCTCTCAAATCCATGCGTCACCAGTCATAGCAGTTCATTTATGATTTTTGACTCCTTAGGGTTTGTTTGGGCACTAGAATCCATGCATCACCCGTGACAGCATTTCGTTGATGATTTGCGAGTCCCTAGGGGCTGTTTGGGTTGTCGATTTCATCTATCACCCGTGACAGCAGTTCGTTGATGATGTATGAGTCCCTAGGGGCTGTGGAATCCATGCGTCACCAGTCACAGCAGTTCGTTGATGATTTATGAGTCCCTAGGGGCTCTTTGGACTGTCGACTCCATTCGTCTCCCGTCACAGCAGTTCGTTTATGGAATATGACTCCCTAGGGGCTGTTTGGCTGTGGAATCCATCAGTCACACGTGACAGCATTTCGTTGATAATTTATGAGTCCCTAGGGGCTGTTTGGGTAGTCGAATCCATCCATCACCCGTGACAGCATTTCGTTGATGATTTATGAGTCCATAAGGGCTGTTTGGGCTGTAGAATCCATGCGTCACCCGTGACAGCAATTTGTTGATGATTTATGAGTCCCTACGGGCTGTTTGTGCTGTCCAATGCAACTATCGCACGCGACAGCAGTTCGTTGATGATTTCTGAGTCCCTAGGGGCTGTTTGGGCTGTCGAATCCTTGTGTCACGAGTCCCAGCAGTTCGTTTATGATTTTTGACACCCTAAGGGTTGTTTGGAATGTCGAATCCATCCATCACCCGTGACAGCATTTCGTTGATGATTTATGAGTCCCTAGGGGCTGTTCGGGCTGTCGAATCCAACTCTCACCCGTGACAGGTGTTCGGTGATGATTTCTGAGTCCCTAGAGGCTGTTTGGGCTGTCGAATCCATGCGTCACCGGTCACAGCAGTTTGTTGATGATTTATGAGTCCCTAGGGGCTGTTTGGGTTGTGGAATGCAACTGTCGTACATGACAGTAGTTGGTTGACGATTTTTGAGTCCCTAGAGGCTGTTTGGGCTGTCGAATCCATGCGTCACCAGTCACAGCAGTTTGTTGATGATTTATGAGTCCCTAGGGGCTGTTTGGGCTGTCGAATGCAACTGTGGCACCTGACAGCAGTTCATTGATGATTTTTCAGTCCCTAGGGCTGTTTGGGCTGTCGAATCCATGCGTCACCAGTCACAGCAGTTTGTTTATGATTTTTGACTCCCTTGGGGTTGTTTGGGCTGTCGAATCCATCTATCACCCGTGACAGCATTTCCTTGATGATTTAGGAGTCCCTAGGGGCTGTCTAGGCTGTGGAATCCAACTATCACCCGTGACAGGTGTTCGTTGATGATTTCTGACTCCCTAGGGGCTGTTTGGGCTGTCGAATCTATCCATCACCCGTGACAGCATTTCGTTGATGATTTATGAGTCCCTAAGGGCTGTTTGGGCTGTCGAATCCAACGATCACCCGTCAAACGTGTTCGGTGATGATGTCTGAGTCTTTAGGGGTAGTTTGGGCTGTCGAATCCATCCATCACCCATCACCCGTGACAGCATTTCGTTGATGATTTATGAGTCCCTAGGTGTTGTTCGGGCTATCGAATGCATGCGTCACCCGTAACAGCATTTCATTGATGATTTGTGAGTCCCTAGGGGTTGTTTGGGCTGTCGAATCTATCCATCACCCGTGACAGCATTTCGTTGACGATTTATGAATCCCTAGGGGCTGTTTGGGCTATCGAATCCAACTATCACCCGTGACAGGTGTTCATTGATGATTTCTGAGTCCCTAGGGGTGTTTGGGCAGTCGAATCCATCCATCACTCGTGACAGCATTTTGTTAATGATTTATGAGTCCCTAGGTGGTGTTCGGGCTGTCGAATCCATGCATCACCCGTAACAGCATTTCATTGATGATTTATGAGTCCCTAGGGGCTGTTTGGGCTGTCGAATCCATCCCTCACCCGTGACAGCATTTCGTTGATGATTTATGAGTCCCTAAGGGCTGTTTGGGCTGTCGAATCCAACGATCACCCGTGACAGGTGTTCGGTGAGGATGTCTGAGTCTCTAGGGGTTGTTTGGATTGTCGTATCCATCCATCACCCGTGACAGCACTTCGTTGATGTTTATGAGACCCTAGGTGTTGTTCGGGCTGTCGAATCCATGCGTCACCCGTGACAGCATTTCGTTGATGATTTATCAGTCCCTAGGGGCTGTTGGGACTGTCGAATCCAACTATCACCCGTTCGTTGATGATTTCTGAGTCCCTAGGGGCTGTTTGGGCTGTCGAATCTATCCATCACCCGTGACAGCACTTCGTTGATGATTTTTATGGCCATAGGTGTTGTTCGGGCTGTCGAATCCATGCGTCACCCGTGACAGCATTTCGTTCATGATTTATAAGTCCCTAGGGGCTGTTTGGGCTGTCGAATCCAACTATCACCAGTGACAGGTGTTCGTTGATGATTTCTGAGTCCCTAGGGGCTGTTTGGGTTGTCGAATGCATGCGTCACCTGTGACAGCATTTCGTTGATGATTTATCAGTCCCTTGGGGCTGTTGGGGTTGTCGAATCCAACTATCACCAGTGACAGGTGTTCGTTGATGATTTCTGAGTCCCTAGGGGCTGTTTGGGATGTCGAATCTATTCATCACCCGTGATAGCATTTCGTTGATGATTTATGAGTCCCTAAGGGCTGTTTGGGTTGTCGAATCCAACTATCACCCATGATAGGTGTTCGGTGATGATGTCTGAGTCTCTAGGGGTTGTTTGGGCTGTCGTATCCATCCATCACCCGTGACAGCATTTCGTTGATGATTTATGAGACCCTAGGTGGTGTTCGGGCTGTCGAATCCATGCGTCACCTGTGACAACATTTCGTTCATGATTTATAAGTCCCTAGGGGCTGTTTGGGCTGTCGAATCCAACTATCACCAGTGACAAGAGTTCGTTGATGATTTCTGAGTCCCTAGGGGCTGTTTGGGCTATCGAATCTATCCATCACCCGTGACAGCATTTCGTTGATGATTTATGAGTCCTTAAGGCTGTCGAATCCAACTATCACCCGTGACAGGTGTTCGGTGATGATGTCTGAGTCTCTAGGGGTTGTTTGGGCTGTTGTATCCATCCATCACCCGTGACAGCACTTCGTTGATGATTTATGAGTCCGTAGGTGGTGTTCGGGCTGTTGTATCCTTCCGTCACCCGTGACAGCACTTCGTTGATGATTTATGAGTCCCTAGGTGCTGTTCGGGCTGTCGTATCCATCCGTCACCCGTGACAGCATTTCGTTGATGATTTATAAGTCCCTAGGGGCTGTTTGGACTGTCGAATCCAACTATTACCCGTGACAGGTGTTCGTTGATGATTTCTGAGTCCTTAGGTGCTGTTTGGGCTGTCGAATCCATCCAACACCCGTGACAGCATTTCGTTGATGATTTATGAGTCCTTAAGGCTGTCAAATCCAACTATCACCCGTGACAGGTGTTCGTTGATGGTTTCTGAGTCCCTAGGGGTTGTTTGGGCAGTCGAATCCATCCATCACCCGTGACAGCATTTCATTGATGATTTATGAGTCCCTAGGTGTTGTTCGGGCTGTCGAATCCATTCGTCACCCGTCACAGCATTTCAGTGATGATTTATGAGTCCCTAGGTGCTGTTTGGGCTGTTGAATCTATCCATCACACGTGACAGCATTTCGTTGATGATTTAGGAGACCCTAAGGGCTGTTTGGGCTGTCGAATCCAACTATCACTAATGACAGGTGTTCGTTGATGATTTCTGCGTCCCTAGGGGCTGTTTGGGATGTCGAATCCATCCATCACCCGTGACAGCATTTCGTTGATAATTTATGAGTTCCTAGGGGCTGTTGGGGATGTCGAATCCATGCGTCACCCGTGACAGCAATTTCGTTGATGATTTATGAGTCCCTAAGGGCTGTTTGGCTGTGGAACCCATCAGTCACCCTTGACAGCATTTCGTTGATGATTTATGAGTCCCTGGAGGCTGTTTGGGCTGCAAAATGCAAGTGTCACACCTGAAAGCAGTTCATTGATGATTTCTGAGTCCCTAGAAGCTGTTTGGGCTGTCGAATCTAACTCTCACCCGTGACAGGTGTTCGTTGATGATTTGTGAGTGCCTAGGGGTTGTTTGGGCTGTCGAGGGCAACTGTGACCTGTAACAGCAGTTCGTTGATGATTTCTGAGTCCCTAGGGGCTCTTTGGGCTGTCGAATCCAGGCGTCACCCATGACAGCAGTTCGTTGATGATTTATGAGTCCTTAGGCGCTGTTTGGGCTGTCGAGGGCAACTGTCACCTGTAACAGCAGTTCGTTGATGATTTCTGAGTCCTTAGAGGCTCTTTGGGCTGTCGAATCCAGGAGTCACCCATGACAGCAGTCCGTTGATGATTTATGAGTCCGTAGGGGCTATTTGGGCTGTCGAATCCAACTATCACCCGTGACAGGTCTTCGTTGATGATTTCTTAGCCCCTAGGGGCTGTTTGGGCTGTCGAATCCATCTGTCACACGTGACATCTGTTCGTTGATGATTTATAAGTCCTTACAGGCTGTTTGGGCTGTTGAATCCATGCGTCACCCGTGACAGCAGTTCGTTGATGATTTATGAGTCCCTAGGCCTGTTTGGGCTGTCGAATGCAACTGTTGCACGTGACAGCAATTCGTTGATGATTTCTGAGTCCCTAGGGGCTGTTTGGGCTGTCGAATCCATGCGTCACTAGTAACAGCAGTTCGTTTATGATTTTTGACTCCCTAGGGGTTGTTTGGCAGTCGAATCCATCCATCGCCCGTGACTGCATTTCGTTGATGATTTATGAGTCCCTAAGGGCTGTTTGGGCTGTCGAATCCAACCATCACCCGTCACAGGTGTTCGGTGATGATTTCTGAGTCCCTAGAAGCTGTTTGGGCTGTCGAATCCAACTCTCACCCGTGACAGGTGTTCGTTGATGATTTGTGAGTGCCTAGGGGTTGTTTGGGCTGTCGAGGGCAACTGTTACCTGTAACAGCAGTTCGTTGATGATTTCTGAGTCCCTAGGGGCTCTTTGGGCTGTCGAATCCAGGCGTCACCCATGACAGCAGTTCGTTGATGATTTATGAGTCCTTAGGGGCTGTTTGGGCTGTTGAAGGCAACTGTCACCTGTAACAGCAGTTCGTTGATGATTTCTGAGTCCCTAGGGGCTCTTTGGGCTGTCGAATCCAGGCGTCACCCATGACAGCAGTTCGTTGATGATTTGTGAGTGCCTAGGGGTTGTTTGGGCTGTCGAATCCATCTGTCACACGTGACAACTGTTCGTTGATGATCTCTGAGTCCCAATAGGCTGTTTGGGCTGTCGAGTTCAACTCTCATCCGTGACAGTAGTTCGTTGATGATTTCTTAGTTCCCAGGGGCTGTTTGGGCTGTCGATACCATGCGTCACCCATCACAGCAGTTCGTTTATGATATATGACTCCCTAGAGGCTGTTTTCCTCTAGAATCCATCAGTCACCCGTGACAACATTTTATTGATGATTCATGTGTCCCTAGGAGCTGTTTGGGCTGTCGAATCCAACTATCACCGGTGACAGGTGTTCGTTGATGCTTTCTGAGTCCCTAGGGGCTCTTTAGGCTGTCGAATCCAACTATCACCCGTGACAGTAGTTCGTTGATGATTTATGAGTCCCTAAGGGTTCTTTGGCTGTGGAACCCATCAGTCGCCCATGACAACATTTCGTTGATGATTTATGAGTCCCTAGGGGCTGTTTGGGCTGTAAAATGCAACTGTCACACCTGAAAGCAGTTCATTGATGAATTCTGAGTCCCTAAAAGTTGTTTGGGCTGTCGAATGAACCTGTCACATGTGATAGCAGTTCGTTGATGATTTTTGAGTCCCAGGGGTTGTTTGGGCTGTCGAATCCATACGTCACGAGTCACATCAGTTTGTTTATGATTTTTGACACCGTAGGGATTGTTTGTGTAGTCGAATCCATCCATCACCCGTCACAGCATGTCGTTGATGATTTATGAGTCCCAAGGGGGTGTTTGGGCTGTCAAAACCAACTATCACCCGTGACAGGTGTTGCTTGATGATTTTTGAGTCCCTAGGGGCTGTTTGGGCTGTTGAATCCATCTGTCACACGTGACAGCTGTTCGTTAATGATTTATGAGTCCCTACAGGCTGTCTGGGCTATCTGGGCTGTCGAGTTCAACTATCACCCGTCATAGTAGTTTGTTGATGATTTCTGAGTCCCTAGGGGCTGTCGACTCCATGTGTCACCCGTCATAGCAGATCGTTTATGATATATGACTCCCTAGGGGTTGTTTGGCTGTGGAATCCTTCACTCAACCGTGACAGCATTTCGTTGATGATTTATGAGTCCCTAGGGACTGTTTGGGCTGTCGAATGCAACTGTTACACGTGAGAGCAGTTTGTTGATGATTTTTGAGTCTCTAGTGGCTGTTTGGGATGTCGAATCCAACTATCACCCGTGACAGGTGTTGCTTGATGATTTTTGAGTCCCTAGGGGCTGTTTGGGCTGTTGAATCCATCTGTCACACGTGACAGCTGTTCGTTAATGATTTATGAGTTCATAGGGGCTGTTTGGGCTGTCGAATGCAACTGTCGCACGTGACAGCAGTTCGTTGATGATTTCGGTGTCCCTAGGGTGTGTTTGGGCTGTTGAATCCTTGCGTCACCAGTCACAGCTCATCCTTAATGATTTTTTACTCCCTAGGGGTGTTTGGGCAGTCGAATCCATCCATGACCCGTGACAGCATTTCGTTAATGATTTATGAGTCCCTAGGGGCTGTTTGGGCTGTCGAATCCAACTCTCACCCGTGACAGGTGTTCGTTGATGATTTGTGAGTGCCTAGGGGTTGTTTGAGCTGTCGAATCCATCGGTCACACGTGAAAGCTGTTCGTTGATGATTTCTGAGTCCCTAGGGGCTGTTTGGGCTGTCGAATCCATGCGTCACCCGTCACAGTAGTTCGTTTATGATATAGGACTCCCTAGAGGCTCTTAGGCTCCGGAATCCATCAGTCACCCGTGACAGCATTATGTTGATGATTTATGTGTCCCTATGGGCTGTTTGGGCTGTCGAGGTGAACTATCACCCGAGACAGCAGTTCGTTGATGATTTATGAGTCCCTAGGGGCTGTTTGGGCTGTTGACTACATGCGTCACCCGTCACAGCAGTTTGTTTATGATATATGATTCCCTAGGGGCTGTTTGGCTGTGGAATCCATCAGTCACCCGTGACAGCATTTCGTTGATGATTTATGAGTTTGTTGTGGCTGTTTGGCTGTCGAATGCAATTGTCACACGTGACAGCAGTTTGTTGAAGATTTCTGAGTCCGTAGGGGTGTTTGGGCTGTCCATTCCAAGCATCAACCGTCACAGCAATTCTTTTATGCTATATGACTCCCTAGGGGCTGTTTGGCTCTGGAATCCATCTGTCAACCATGACAGCATGTCGTTGATGATTTAAGAGTCCCTAGGGGCTGTTTGGGCTGTCTAATCCAACTATCACCCGTGACAGGTGTTCATTGATGATTTATGCGTCCCTAGGGGCTGTTTGGGCTGTCGAATCCATCTGTCACACGTGACAACTGTTCGTTGATGATTTATGAGTCCCTAGGGGCTGTTTGGCCTGTCGAATGCAACTGTCGCATGTGACAGCAGTTCGTTGATGATTTCAGTGTCCCTAGGGGCTGTTTTGGATATCGAATCCATGCTTCACCAGTCACTGCTCATCCTTAATGATTTTTGACTCCCTAGGGGTGTTTGGGCAGTCGAATCCATCCATGACCCGTGACAGCATTTCGTTGATGATTTATGAGTCCCTAGGGGCTGTTTCGGCTGTCGAATCCAACTCTCACCCGTGACAGGTGTTCGTTGATGATCTGTGAGTGCCTAGGGGTTGTTTGGGCTGTCGAATCCATCGGTCACACGTGAAAGCTGTTCGTTGATGATTTCTGAGTCCCAAGGGGCTGTTTGGGCTGTCGAAACCATCCCTCACCTGTGACAACATTTCGTTGATGATTTAAGAGGCCCTAGGGGCTGTTTGGGATGTCGAATCCAGCTATCACCCGTGACAGGTGTTCGTTGATGATTTCTGAGTCCCTAGGGGCTGTTTGGGCTGTCGAATCCATCTGTCACACGTGACAACTGTTCGTTGATGAGTTATGAGTCCGTAGGGGCTGTTTGGGCTGTCGAATGCAACTGTCGCACGTGACAGCAGTTCGTTGATGATTTCGGTGTCCCTAGGGTGTGTTTGGGCTGTTGAATCCTTGCGTCACCAGTCACAGCTCATCCTTAATGATTTTTGACTCCCTAGGGGTGTTTGGGCAGTCGAATCCATCCATGACCCGTGACAGCATTTCGTTGATGATTTATGAGTCCCTAGGGGCTGTTTGGGCTGTCGAATCCAACTCTCACCCGTGACAGGTGTTCGTTGATGATTTGTGAGTGCCTAGGGGTTGTTTGGGCTGTCGAATCCATCGGTCACACGTGAAAGCTGTTCGTTTATGATTTCTGAGTCCCTAGGGGCTGTTTAGGCTGTCGAATCCATGCGTCACCCGTCACAGTAGTTCGTTTATGATATAGGACTCCCTAGAGGCTCTTAGGCTCCGGAATCCATCAGTCACCCGTGACAGCATTTTGTTGATGATTTATGTGTCCCTATGGGCTGTTTGGGCTGTCGAGGTGAACTATCACCCGAGACAGCAGTTCGTTGATGATTTATGAGTCCCTAGTGGCTGTTTGGGCTGTTGACTACATGCGTCACCCGTCACAGCAGTTTGTTTATGATATATGATTCCCTAGGGGCTGTTTGGCTGGGGAATCCATCAGTCACCCGTGACAGCATTTCGTTGATGATTTATGAGTTTGTTGTGGCTGTTTGGCTGTCGAATGCAATTGTCACACGTGACAGCAGTTTGTTGAAGATTTCTGAGTCCGTAGGGGTGTTTGGGCTGTCCATTCCAAGCGTCAACCGTCACAGCAATTCTTTTATGCTATATGACTCCCTAGGGGCTGTTTGGCTCTGGAATCCATCTGTCAACCATGGCAGCATCTCGTTGATGATTTAAGAGTCCCTAGGGGCTGTTTGGGCTGTCGAATCCAACTATCACCCGTGACAGGTGTTCGTTGATGATTTATGCGTCCCTAGGGGCTGTTTGGGCTGTCGAATCCATCTGTCACACGTGACAACTGTTCGTTGATGATTTATGAGTCCCTAGGGGCTGTTTAATTTTCGTTTCAAGGATCGGTTCTAATTTCTGTTGGTGGATGTGTGCTTGCAACCAAGGTTTGTTTTCTTGATAAGTTTCGGTTTTAATTAATTTTGTTTACTAGTTTAATTGCTGTCATAGTTTAGATAATCACAAACCAAATCCCCCCAATTACATAACGTACAACATAAAAATCTGACTTGAAACTTCCTCGTGCGATCGACCCCTTGCTTGCTCTATACTATCTTGTGTGTTGTATTTGAAGCTAGGGTAATTGATTTGTGCGACCGCAACATCGCAACATGACCGCATTTTGTATGTAATTTATGAGTCCCTAGGGGCTGTTTGGGCTGTCGAATCCATGCGTCACCTGTGGCAGCAGTTCACTGATGATTTATGAGTCCCCACGTGCTGTTTGGGCTGTAGAATGCAACTATCACACGTGAAAGCAGTTCAGTGATAATTTCTGAGTCCCTAGGGGCTGTTTGGGCTGTCTAATCCATGTGTCACCCATGACAGCAGTTTGTTGATGATTTATGAGTCCCTAAGGGCTGTTTTGGCTGTCGAATCCATGCGTCACCAATCACAGCAGTTTGTTTATGATTTTTAACACCCTAGGGGTTGTTTGGGCTGTCGAATCCATCCATCACCCGTGACAGCATTTCGTTGATGATTTATAAGTCCCTAGGGGCTGTTTGGGCTGTCAAATCCATCCATCACCCGTGACAGCATTTCGTTAATCATTTATGAGTCCCTAGAAACTTTTTTGGCTGTCGAATCGATGCGTCACCCGTGACACCAGTTCGATGATGATTTATGAGTCGCTAGAGGCTGTTTGGGCTGTAGAATACAACTGTCACACGTGAAAGCAGTTTAGTGATGATTTCTGAGTCCCTAGGGGGTGTTTTAGCTGTCGAATGCATGCGTCACCAGTCACAGCAGTTCGTTTATGATTTTTGACACCCTAGGGGCTGTTTGGGACGTAAAATCCATCCATCACTCGTGACAGCATTTCGTTGATGATTTATGAGCCCCTAGGGGCTGTTTGGGTTGTCGAATCCATGCGTCACCCATGACAGCATTTCAGTGATGATTTATGAGTCCCTAGGGGTTGTTTGGGATGTCGAATCCAACTATCACGCGTGACAGGTGTTCGTTGATGATTTCTGAGTCCCTAGGTGCAGTATGGGTTGTCGAATCCATCCATCACCCGTGACAGCAGTTGGTTGATGATTTCTGAGTCCCTAGATGCTATTTGGGGCTGTCGAATGCATGCGTCACCAGTCACAGCAGTTAGTTGATGATTTATGAGTCCCTAGGGGCTGTTTGGGCTGTCGAATGCAACTGTCGCACGTGACAGCAGTTCATTGATGATTTCTCAGTCCCTAAGAGCTGTTTGGGCTGTCGAATCCATGCGTCCCTAGTCATAGCAGTTCGTTGATGATTTATGAGTCCCTAGGGGCTGTTTTGGCTGTCGAATCCATGCGTCACCAGTCACAGCAGTTTGTTTATGATTTTTGACACCCCAAGGGTTGTTTGGGCTGTCGAATCCATCCATCACCCATGACAGCATTTCGTTGTTGATTTACGAGTCCCTAGGGGATGTTTGGGCTGTTGAATCCAACGATCACCCGTGACAGGTGTTTGTTGGTGATTTATGAGTCCCTAGGGGCTGTTTGGGCTGTCGAATCCATTCATCACCCGTGACCGCATTTCGTATGTAATTTATGAGTCCCTAGGGGCTGTTTGGGCTGTCGAATCCATGCGTCACCCGTGGCAGCAGTTCACTGATGATTTATGAGTCCCCACGTGCTGTTTGGGCTGTAGAATGCAACTATCACACGTGAAAGCAGTTCAGTGATAATTTCTGAGTCCCTAGGGGCTGTTTGGGCTGTCTAAT
>Ga0325411_1000180_pt1 | contig 62348 bp, 20 predicted proteins | sample PopdelMetagenome_13_FD_206181 | JGI IMG/M metagenome (GOLD analysis project Ga0325411, IMG submission 206181) | Populus deltoides microbial communities from Bellville, Georgia, United States - Xylem-PdIQD-R4 | ecosystem: Host-associated > Plants > Phyllosphere > Stem > Wood/Secondary xylem... | reverse complement strand
TGTTCGGACTTGACACCCCTAGGCCCTAACCCTGTTTTTCCTTTTCCATTGAGATCTCTTTCCCTCTCCTCCCAGCCAATTTGATACAGATGTTACCACGGCCATAGCCATGGCTCTGGTGATTAAAAAGCTATGATTTTAGGGTATTAAAGGTATTTGCTTGTTACTAATTTTAAACTATGGTCCCAGGCATGGAAAACTGAACAACCAGGATAAAATCATGCTTTCTAAACAAATCTATTTTGTAAAAACTTTTTCTGAACCATAATTTTTGAAGCTTGATGTACAAGTGTATTTTTGTTATGTTTGTTTAAAAACCCGTGATTAAAAAGGTTAAAAACAAGATAATAATATTTATTTCCCATTAATAATGTAAAGAAGGGATAGCATTCCAATATTTATATTCAAGCAACATGATAAAGTTCAAAAGTTATGTATATCTTCTGAACCACTTAGATAAATAGTTAACACTTTTTATATTCTCTAAATTATTCATATTTTTATTTTTAAAATATTTAGTATACATAACAAAAAAACAAATATTTTTGTTTTTAAAATTTAAAGTTTATTCTTTTATTTATTATAGTCTCTTATTAAAAATCACTGATTTTGTAATTAAAGTATCCCTAAATCCCATCTAAAAAAATTATTTTGCAGGTGAAAAATCTTTTATTACCTATTATTAACTCTGTGAATTCTAAAAAATAAAATATTAAAGTAAATGTGTGATTATCTATTATACAAACGCTTAAAAAAACATTATTCTTAATCATATTGAATTTTCATTGCAGTACAAAAATTGCCTTTATTGGCCCTGCCATCCTAGATTAGGTAAAACTGAGCATTCTATTGAATTCAAGATGCAATGGGTTTTTATTTTTTTAATTTAAAATAGAAAATATATTTATAAACTTCCTATGAGTCAAGGATTAAAAAATAATTTAAATCAATCGACAAAAATCATACCTTGACAGAATTTAAAATAAATTTAAGGTAAAAATTTAATAAATATAATTTCAAACAGTTTTTTTAGAAGAAGAGATATTTTACAACTTAGAGTTAGTAAGTTAAAATTTAAATTTTTAATCTTGGATTAAATTATAATTTTACATGATTTTATAATAAACTTTAAATTCAAGTAAAAATTTATTTATAATCAAGTTAAAAATAAATTAAATTAATTTATGAAAATTATACCAAATAAAAACCTAAATCAATTCACAAAACCAAAATTTAAACTACATTTTAAAATAAATAATAATTCTTTATTAATCATAGCAACTATTTTGCTGTCATAGGAAAAAAAAACGTTAATGTATAGATCATGGATGGGTCAAAGTGTTGATTCTGCTCTAGCTTGCAGTGTAGTTGCGGTTGTTTTTTAAATAACTTTTTGTGCTGAAATACATGTCAATAATATTTTTTTTATTTTTTAAAAATTATTTTTGACATCAGCATATCAAAACAATTCAAAACATATTAAACATATTAAATTTAATAAAAAAATTAAATTTTTTAAAAATATGATTTGTATCGCGTTCCTAAATGATTTCTAAAACAACTTAGGTGCAATGCAACTATTTTATTGACAGGTGCCCTCAAGTTTTTTTTTAGATAATCATCCAGTTATTTTAGATTGACTATTTTGAATGGATCATGTCATGTTAACTGTGTCCTTGTGTAATTTTAAACCCATAAAAAATCTTATCAGAAGACGTTTCATTTTATTATTTTTTTCCTTTTATTTTTTTATTTTATCCTCAAATTTTTTATATGCATGGACTGGATTATTTTTAAATTATTTAATTCGATAAAATCATATAGAATAATTTTTATATTTTTTAATATTAAATTTATGTTAAGTAAGAAATTAAGTCAATAAATTTAAAAATTGATATGATAAACAAAGTTTAATAACATTATTAAATAATTTTCTATAACCTAAATGCTTTTTGTTATGTTTATGAAAAATCAAATTGCTGACATATAACTATATAAACTTGTTAAGTCTACAAAATTAAAGACTTAGAACTAATATTAGACTCCCTCATGCAACTGAGCCCAAGAGATCCAAGCTTTCAACGGTTTGGGCCCCAAATAACAACATAGCCCATAGACCATAACCTGCTTTCTCTCTATATGTGGATCGGGCTGCAAGCCCACACTTCCATTTTACGCGCAGAATATTCGTTTCTTCACACAAAAGAAATTAGCTACACAGTTTCACTGAAAAACCTCACAAGACGCCTATGGCCACCGATATCCACGCCATTTCCCCCAATATATCGTCTGCGATTCAACCTGATTTCTTCGTTTCTTTTCGGTTTCTCGGCTCTATCACTGAATCAGGTCTGTTAACAAAAAAATAAAATTTCATCGCAGTTTCTCTTTTTCTAATTTTTGTTTCTTACTGTGTCATTTGAACTTTCGTTCGATTGTCATGCATTTGATTAGTTATTTTTTTTTTATTCATATAGAAACGCGGGGCAAAATGAAGTGGTATTAATTTCTTGATTAGTAATTAAAACCCTTGGGATTGTCGTTAAATTTGTCTTTTGGTGTCTGATTCTAGTTTAATGCTAACAAACCGTTTATCTGATTTAATCGGATGGATTAGGTTATTGAGGAGCCATGGGTGATTCTATTGATTTATCCGGGGATGGAGGTGTTTTCAAGTCAATCTCGAGGAAAGGAAAAGCTGATGCGATTTGTCCTTCGGAGGATCTTCCTCTTGTTGATGGTATGTTTTGCTTTTGTGGACTATTATTAATATTAACCAACTCATTGTCAGAACATCAAATAGGATATGAATTCTTGCTTTGAACAGTTCAATATGAGGGCATGCTTGCTGAAACCGGTGAAGTTTTTGATACGACACGCGAGGATAACACTGTCTTCTCATTTGAAATTGGGAAGGGCTCGGTGATTCAGGCATGGGAGATTGCCGTGAAAACCATGAAGGTTTAAACATTCTTTCTCAGCACAAATTTTTTAAGTTTTTTGTGATTTTTATACCTATACTGTAACTCATTTCTTGGTCATTCCAGGTCGGGGAGGTTGCAAAAATTACTTGCAAACCAGAATATGCGTATGGCAGTTTAGGTTCCCCGCCAGATATCCCACCTGAGTATGTCAATGTAGATTCATATTTTTTTATTTCTTATTTAGATGCTCTTACTTATCTGATCAGAGACTTGTTAAGTATCAAAAATGCGTTGCCTGTGAATTAGGAATATTCGTTCTCAAGATCAAAGGCCTAAGAAAGAAATACTGGAAATGAAATGAATATTGTGGAGTCTTGTGTTTCCAAAAGCATTGCCTAATTATTTGTCTACTGTGTTAATTAACTAAAACATTTGCAAACTCTGAAGCATTCTTTCATTTAATATCGCATTACAACCATTAGTTTTTGTCATTTTTTAGTAGAATCACCCACAGCCTCCACCACCACCATTTTCACCTGATTCTGTTGAGTATCCTCGTCAGAATCCTTATTGACCACCACCACCACCATCTTCAACCCAGGTAGGCTGAATAATCTCACCGGCACCCTTATTGACGACCTATTGAAAGTATTAATTAAAATCTGCATGTGCACAATCAACGAGGTATCTTAAACTGACCCATAAAGGCTAATAGGAAGCCCATCCTTAATTTTGCCCTATATTGACTTAGACCTCCCCTTTAGACAGCCCTTTGAATCTCCCCCAAGATTTAAACCTTGTTGGATATCAGTTGGACTGAGTGTTTTTCTAAACAAGTAATCCAATTCTCCTTGTGGATAGTTATGAATGTAGTCTAGGATATTCTATCTGGGAAATTTGATTCCTAGTTTTTGAGATATGTTAACAAAGGTTGTATTTCTCACCTATTTTTTGTTTTTGTAAGTCACAATATAAGAAACTTATATAAGGACTTCTTGTGCATGGCAATTGTCGGTCATCATTGGAGTGCTTTAAAATCTTAGCATGCTCTTGGTAATTGTCTTTGCTCTATCATGTAAATGGAGATCTGTACCTCTGCTGATCAGATATTTGTATGCTTTAAACAGCGCAACTCTTATCTTTGAGGTGGAGTTAGTGGCCTGCAGACCAAGGAAGGGTTCCAGTTTAACCGATGTTTCAGAAGAGAGGGCTAGGCTAGAGTAAGCTGTACATCTAAAATAGATGAATCTGACAAATTTGTTTCTTGGAATTTTCCACATTGACATGCAATAAAATGGCTTTATGTCGCATTATTTAATGTTGAATCAGGGAGCTGAAGAAGCAAAGAGAGCACGCTGCTGCAGCTAAAGAAGAAGAGAAGAAGAGGAGAGAAGAGGCTAAAGCAGCCGCTGCTGCCCGCATGCAAGCCAAGCTGGAATCAAAGAAAGGTCAAGGGAAGGGAAAAGGGAAGGGAAAATGAGCCCTTAACTTCATGAAGAAAATATATTCGATATATGAGTAGTTGAATGCAGCAAATGAGCATGTTGTGATATGAAAGACCTTTAGATTACATGGGTGATTAATATCTTAGCCTTTCTCTCAAGAATTTAGTGTTGTGGACTTGTCAAGATTGCCCCCATGTCTCTGAGACAGTTCAAGTCCGAATCTGCTCTTCTCACCTTGGATGGTGTACTGAGTTGACCTTTTTAGACGAGGCGAAGGGCTGGAGATCCTGAGTCCGCTCGCTCCTTGTTGAAATCATATGGTGAACACATTATGGTGCCTGAGCTTTAAGAAGAAATCCATGGAGTAATGATGTGTGCTCTCCTTGGTTGGGTTTATTAATCAACCATTGCGTGTGCGATGTGTAGTCTTGTAGAAAATGGCTCATGGTAGAGGAGTTTTTGGGGGGCGGGGCGGCAGCATGGGAAGATTTAGTTTCAAGGCAACAGCCTAAGCCCGATCTCAACTTGGGGGACACTCGGGTTCATTAATTTAGGCCGGGGTTGCCTGGCCCGCCCATTTACTGTTTTGTTTTCAGTTCAGTATGCAAACAATAACCCAGCCTGAAAAAGTTTTACCAGGTGTAGTAATAAAAATATTTTATATTAAAAAATATATTTTTTTATTTATTAAAATTAATTTTTGACATTAATACATCAAAATGATTGAAAACACAAAAAAAAAATAATTTTAAAAAAAATTAATTTTTTTTAAAAACACTTTTGAATTATAAAAATAAATATTCTCTAATATCATTTGGAATGATGGCTGCGTTAGCCTCCCTTTCAATTCTTTCAAATAGATAATCCGCCAATCCCCAATCTTAAACTGAAATTTCCTAGTAAAATTTCAATTTCTTAGTAAAAGAAGCATCCTCGTATAGCGTCCTGAACGCACAGTAAATGCTACAACCGTGCCGAAAGGTGAGAAAGTAACGCCGCTTTGGACTGATTCCGAAAGCACATGGATGCCACTGAAAATTGAAGGCTTCAATTTGCAACCTTCGGCTCTGAACGAAGATTCTCGGATCTATTTCCGAGATTGTTTGGCTGATATCTTGGTAGAATATAACTATCATTCTGCGCTTCTAGAGCACTGTTATACACCTTATATCTAAGACATTGACTATACAGGAACCTTCATTTCTGTAATGTTAAATCAAGTGTTACACCAACGCTAAGCTGCATTCTAAAAATGAGACCTTCCATCTTTATCAATGAGCTCATCATATATGCATTATATTTAGCTTCTAAATCCATCAAACTATGGGCCGTGCTTGTAACAAAAGCATGTAAGAAGCATTCAATCCACCTTGTCCATTTCCATCACAGACAGGGCATGTCCCCTGCCGGAGTCACGGGCCAATGCAATTCCGCACGAAACTGCACAATGAAAGTATTTTCTTGCATGAGGTGTCAAATCTTAACGCTGTTTAAATACAAACGCAAAGCCATTAAAGATAACTGTTTTGCATACGCATAATATTCGTTTTCTAAAATCAATTAATACAGGACTATTTAACCAAGCGAGAAAGATGGTAAGAGCTTAGGAAAGAAAAGACAAGAAAAAGGAGTACTGAAATAACTGCAACTCAGCAGAGGCAAAGAAATTGCTTCAACGAGCCGCACGAGGAAAGTTTGAACTGAGTTACTGACTATCCAAGGAAGCGAGTTAGAAACCGAAAGGCATAGAAGAGTGCACATTGGTTTTTGTTTTAGCACTTTAAATTTGTCATAACTATGGCTAGTACTCGGTTAATAAAACGAAAGGGTGCTGCGAAGTTAAAATAACTGCTGCAAGAGTCTTGGAATAGTAGATGTTTTTTTAAATATTTTTTATTTAAAAATATATTAAAATAATATATTTTTATTTTAAAAAATTATTTTTAATACTAGTATATTAGCTCAATCTAAAAATAAAAAAATAAAAAATATTTTTTTTCAAAAAATATTTTTATAACACAAAAATAGATGGATATGATGTAAACTAATCCAGGTACGGGTCACTCCCCCCAAATTACAGTAACTTGCTCGAAGCACACAATGCGTGTCATCTCATCATCTGAAGACTTCATGTTTTTTAGGGGTGATCATTTTTTATTTGGTTCGGTTTTTATTAGAAAAGGTAATCAAATCGAATTTTTTTTAAAAAACTGAAACCGGGTCAAACTAACCTGTTTCGGTTCGGTTCAATTTGGTTTTTTAGAACCAAAATCGGTTTAAACCGGTTTGGCTTGATTTTTTCAGTTTGGCTCGGTTTTTGTCGGTTTGGCTCGGTTTTTTTCGGTTTGGGTTTGGTTCGGTTTTTTCAATTTAGGCTTATAAAACCAAAACCAAACCAGCAGGTTTTTTCAAAATTTTAATCGGTTTTTTTTCACGGTTTGGTTTTTTTAGTTATTTTTTTTCTGATTTTCTTAGTTTTCTCAGTTTTTTTGCTCACCTCTAATGCTCCCAGTAGCATTGCATGTATCTTTCTTCTTTTGTTGCAAAATGCAGTTATCAACGCCGACCATCCTCAATTCAAACCGCGTTTCTAAAAAATTAAAAATTTTTTTTACTAAAATTTAATATATTTTGTATGTTTTAAATCGTTTTGATGTGCTGATGTCAAAAATAATTTTTAAAAAATAAAAAAATATCATTGACATGCATTTCAGTACGAAAAATTATTTGAAAAGTAACCACAATCACACTAACAAATACTTTCTTAAAAGATTTTCATTAAAAATATCCCTTTCCTCGATCAAGTGTTTTCACCCCACCACTCTATTTTTACAAAAAAAAAAAATAATAATGTGTTAAAGGACGATGTTGTGAATGGGATTAAAGTATCATGAGAAAATGTATACCTTCTAAGACCCTAAAGACTGTTATTTAATTATTTTTTTCCTCAAAGTTTTTTTCAATGTCGAATGTTAGGCCACGCATGGGCAGACCAGAGTCTGTGGACCGGATACTGAGCCCGGCTTGAAGAGTGAGGCCGATTTGAACTCCACTTGCGTAGCTTGAAAAATGAAAAGGATGAGGTCTGGTCTATATGAACTCAACTTTTACCTGAATATACTGTTTGCTGTAACTATTACTTATTCAAATATTTTTTATTTGAAAATCTATTCAAATGAATTAATTTAAAATAAAATAAAAGTCAAAAATTTTAAAAGTATAATTAGACTGCAAAAAGAAACACCTTGTAAAAAATAAAGACGGCATCCATGAGAAGTCCACCTCATTCGTTCAAATGAAGGACCTGTACTGCTACTTTATCAAAAGATAAAACTAGCCAGGTACAATCCTTCATTATTATACGACCTTTATACTTTAGATCTGCTAATCTCCATAATTAAAAATAAAAATTAATAAAATCAAACTACCCTCTTACAAAACTATATCAACCTGATATGATTCTCGTTCCACATGAGACTTTTTATTTTTTAAAATAAAAATAACATAATAAATTAAAAAATTAATGAATTAACTTCGGTTCAAAATAATTTGGCAAAATGATATAGTTTGATCACATCACACTTTTGAAGAATAATATTATCAAATTTCAATCTTTTATTTCAATAAATTGACTACTTAAATCCAGTTGTATCAATTAATCAATCATTTTATACCAAAATTATAATTTTATAAAGTTCTTTTTTACAAATTTCTTTCATGAGTTAATACATGTTTTTGTTCAACTTGTTGACTCAAAAGTATATTCTAATTAAAATATCAAAAAAATAATGTTCTCAAAGTAGTAAGTAATTTTTGAAAAGTCAAATATAAACTTATCATAACTAAATAAGGATTTATCTAAAACAAATTATGTGGATAACCTAATATATATATTTATAAACCAGAAGAATAGATCTAGACTCGAGAAGGTCTGGTTACTCCAGATATGAATAACAACTTAAAATAACTATAACTTTTGATTCAATCGTTAGATCGCGTTTAAATTTTTAAGTTTCTCGAAGTTTTTTTCTTTCTTTTAAAATAGCTATGAGTTGCTATTCAAACCATCAAATTATTAAATATAAAATATCTTGTCAAGACTCTCTTTAGTTTTGTCAGTGTTGAGATTTTTTTTTAAAAATAATCGGCCGATTTTACTTATCATTATAAACTAGTCCACCACTTGAGCTAGAAATGACACTATTTAATCTCATCATGCTTTAAAAACACAACAACGTCATGTTATACTAATTCACCAAATCTTTTTAAGCTTTTTTAATTTTATTACGGAAGATGCATAATTTATCCAAAAAATTTAATTGCGAATTTTTTGTAAGGAAAAGTTTTTTTGGTCAAACCGTACAGTGTTGAATGACTAGACATACGAAAGTGGATTCCATAAGACAGTTAACAGTGCCAGACTGGCACAGAAAATCTCGAAGCCAAGAAGCAGTAATCAAGCATCTAGGATTACAAGCAGAGCGTTTGCATGAAAAGACAGGAGAGTACCTTAACACGAGAGGGACAGACATCGTGATTGATGATGAAATTTCACCTCATCTCGGCTGTAGCCCCAAAGAAACGAGTCTCAGAAAACAGCCAAGAGGGCATGTTTTGGTACAGACCTAGTAAAATGTGCGGGGCATGGCATCCGTAAACCAACTGTCCTCAAATATTAAACCCTACTTTACCACCTGGCCCCAGTCTCACCAAATTCAGAGATTCAAGAATCACAAATATAAAAGCAATGAAAGTAAGTTGAATAATATCACGCAAGTTTCAACATTTGATGCTCCGAGATCCAAAATTTCCTTCACTTTCCGACACTGTCCGACCACTGGGCCACCTCTGGAGCATCGAGGTGATCCATGGATTGGACAATAACTCATGGATCGATCCGATAATACCAACTTTTCATTGCTACCAAAAACCATCTAAACCTTGTACAGTCTTTAAAATAGGGTGCCCCCGTTCATCGAAGGCTGATAACGATGTTCCTTAACAGCTGAAAATGGAGACCTGATTAGCCCCCACGTGTGAGCTGACTGGGTGCTAGAGTAGCTCTGTTACTTCTGTCTAAATTTTAGACATCCAAGCCAAGCCGTTGACCAGCAAGATCACACCTAACCTCAGCAAATCCAATCCTAGATTTTTCAAGATCATACTCCATCCAAACATTTTGTTGTTGATGATGACCAATCACAAAGGACTCAATTCCCAACGAGTCAGAGTTTCCAAAAGTAAAGCACCACACTGAATCTTTCCCTCTAACTTCACCCGGAACCCGATACAGCAACCTTTGACCCGATACACTCATCTCGGCTCCTCTAAACATTAAGTTAACAACCGGTAGATTTGGCAAAGCAGCCCGAGTCGGTTCAATCAAATAACACAGATCCATTGCTCCTTGAAACACGTAATGAGGTTCATTTAAAACTCTTAAAACCCCTTTAGTTTGCAACAGAAATTCCTGTTTTAGAGCATTGTAAACCGGACCCAACAAAAACGTGAATTGGGTACCCGAGTCCACCATAGTTTGACCAGCACCGGTATGGTCCGGCACAAACACCGATTTGGGCAAAGACAAAACCTTGTCACTTACCCTTATTCCCTCGAGCTGAACCGAGTAAGCGACCCGATCAAAATAGGGTAACGGGGTCGACATTTCAACCAAAGCAGTATAATTTAATGGTTTAAGCCACGAGAAACTGGCTTCCCCGAGAAGCAAAACACCGGACGAGTCGCGATCCGATATGCAATACGAGAATTTTCGAAACCCCATCTGGTTCACGAATGATAATGAACCACGGTTCATGCCCATTAACCCGGTTGTCTTCGCATCTTCCTCTGAATTGGAGCTAAAACCCGAATCCATGCACCCGAAAACTGTTGCAGGTCCCGTCACCGATCCGACCCGGAAAGTTTCAAATGCTAGGTTTCCTTCGACGGAGGAGGCATCCGCGTAGGAGATGATGAAGTGGCAGAGCTTGGCCGGGTCGCAGGAAACGGGTAGGGGTAGGTCACGGGTTCGGGTCTCGCAGGTTGGTGAAGAGCAGGGAATTTTAGTGTATGTTTTGGAGGCAAGAGGATTAAAAATTGAGTTAAAGTTTGGTTCTTTTTTGCAATGGAGCCAAGAAAGCTCACTCCCTGTGTCCAGGACCATTGTAATGTTTTGCAGGGGTGTACCAGCTGTGAGAGAGACGGTGAGGGTAACGTTGTGGTGAAATAACAGCTTGTCCGTGGTTTTTGAGGTGGTGGAGAAGAGTCTTGGCGTAGAGATAGGAGTACGGTGCTTTTGGGTTCTTAGAGCTAATACTATTGGTGGTTGGTTTGAAGAGAGACAGTGCTTGGATTGCAATAAAATGAAGGAAATGAATAGTTGAACGAGAAGCTGAAGAAAAGCCATGATGTTTTGTTTACTAATGTACTGTTTCCCTTGGTCTGGGCTTTGCTTTCGTTTGCTTATAATTGAAAAGTTTGGAAGATAAATGAAGGGAGGGAGGGAGGGAGAGAGCTACGGTTACTGCTTGAAATGATGCATTAATTGAAAGAGCATACGCGTTGTTAGTTTTGGGGGGGTTTTGGTATTGGGGACGGTTACAAAACAAAAGGTTTTTATTGGAGATGATATAAATGACAAATTTGAGTGCATCAGAGCTGTTCATGGGAGTTGATTTTCTAAATGAAAATGACAAATTCCATCTGCAAAGTTCACCCACAGAACACAAATTTAGATGAGTAATTATAAGATAATGATGGTTATTGAATCAACAACGAAACCTGGAAAAGAAAAGGAAAGAAATGGAGATTAATATATATGTGTTTGGTGGGGAGATGACATTTAGCTAGGTCCCAGGTTAGGTGCTTAGTTAGTGATTTATTTTCCATGAAATCATAAATTAAAGTTTAACTTTTACCAAACTCCTTTTGTTGTCGTAGGTAACTAAGAAGTTTTCTAGCCATGGTTTAGCAATTGCTTGATCTGGCATGAAAGAAAAACAACTCTTATATGTGCGAGGCAGTGCATTGCGGTTTGCATTTTGTCTCAAATTGCTTTTCACTTTCCTTGCATTCTGATAGGTAGCAATTGCATAAAGTTGCCTCAAAATGCAAGGTATCCCTTCCGGAATTATCAATTTAGATACGCCAAAACTAGTTTATCAACACTCGAATCTGATGATGAAGAAACAAGAAATTTCCTGTACAATTCCTACATTGAAATTACATAACAGAATAATGTAACCCTGTACTCTAAAACAATGTCCAATTACCTTCGAAAGCTTATTTTATTAACGTTTCATCGTAACCTGTGTGGTTCCATATTGTCTTGTAATCTCACTCTCGCTATCAATAAAACGACACCATGAATCCACGATATTATTACAAAGTTCAACTTGATTTTTTTTTCTTCTTGGATATGTAATTACTTACAATTTTTGTCTTCGTGAGAAATCTCTGTTTTTTTAGTTCAAAGACTGTACTTCCAACTATTTCATGGTGCTTTGAGACAGTTTTTCAATGGCCAACGAGCCCTTTCAAAAAGGGAATCTCTGGAAGGTGCAATGGGGACACTAAGTGGATAATATTATATAAACCAGGAAGATGAATCCAGTAATGGCAGCCACCAAAACCCTTTGCTTGGATATTAGAGACTTTATTTAAATTTGGACACTTGAGCAATAATAGACAAGTGGTTGGTTAATTAAAATTGATTTATGTGTAACATATCGGTGATTGTGACACAGAATTAAATAATGGTTTGAGATCTGAAACTTTCGGCAAAGATAATTAGCAGTCGAGGCTTTGGTCCGAGGGGGAGGAGCTAGCTTGCCAACTCTTCCCGTCTATAAATTGCACCGGGGAGAAATCGTGGAACTTTAGGTTTGGTTTGATTGATGATTGATCGATGGCCTGTCATGCATTATAAATTGTAACTGCAACTGTAGTTTTCAACCGAAGAGCAATGTCTGCTCATTAAAATTTACATAACAATTATCGTTTATAATATTCGGTCTTTGACTGACAAAATCAGTCAATTATGACATGCTGAGAGCAGTTTTTTTTTTTAATTGAAATTTAATTTCTCAAGATGTAATTTGCTGACGCAGGGATCAAAATCCTAAAATGCAAGGATCGATAAAACATGATAATTGCACCAGAACAAATTCCGATCAATTCATCAAGTTAATTATAATTAACATCTCTAGCGTGTAAAAGAAATATATAATTTTCATACATAATTTACACAGTTTTTTTTTCTTGCTGGACATTGCTCATCGCAAATCTTTTTGAATCTAAGTGTATGTTTAGTATCAATTCAGTACAGAAAAAAATCAATTTTAAACAACACCCAAATAGCAATACCAAATGAAGCCTAATTCATTATGAATTTTTTTTATGGAACATTAGAAATAATAATAATAATATATGTTTAGTTTGATGTAACTGACCATAATATAATATAATAATGATGGCCTATTATGTTTTTATTATAGGGATTAAAATCTATTTTTTAAGAAACTGCAAGGACCAAAAAAGCTCTTAACAAGGGCCGTGTTAAAATAAAAATAAAATATAAAGAACAAATTATCAAGAGTACAAGGACGACTAAAATAAAACTCGTGAAAAAACATGTATATATATATATATATATATATATATATATATATAGCTTTCAATCGCGCGAGAACCAATTCAGAACTGTACCAAGGAACCTCCTATCTGGCTAGCTAGCCAGCGATGCCACCAAACCAACCTCTCGTTGTCCATCGCGCATCGCATAGTTATAGCGCTCTCAGCTTTTCCACAATTATGCTACAAATTTTCTACAATAAAGACAATATATGTTGGCGTCAAAGCATACATATATACATTTCCTCGGAAATTAAGTCGGTGGCGTTACATTGTACATTTCATGTCCGTTGGTTAGTTGATTGTTACACTACAGGGCTTCCCCACCCAGATTAAAACATGTTTCTCCTTCTAGTTCATTGCCTGGTGCGTCACTGACCCACTTTCCAAATTGTCCAGCAACTTTGATGTTTTTCTTTAACATTTGATTGCTGGGTTTACATACGAGGTAAGAATCAATCTCCTTTACGTACGCATACACTGCATGTGGAACTTGAATGCCATGCTTGAATGCGGAGCAAAGTTTTATGAAACTTTCAATTCTGGAGAGGATATATTGTCCGTCGTTAATCAGAAATGAACATAAACTTGGTTTCTGCCTACCTTGTGGTGAAACCAAAAGTATAAAACTTGAAACTTTGCAGGGATTGGCCTTCAAGTCAAGTGTTTTACGCAGATAGACGTATGAGATATTTGGTTTCAATTCAATTAGGTATACTCTAGTCGATAGCATTAATTTGTTTTGATTGCTGCTTCTAAACAAAAAGATACCTTACAATAAAATTGGTGTACTTGTCTTGCTAACTTTTGGATTCATACGAAATTTGCGTGAAGAAATGGGAAATGGAAAAGTCAAATTGAAGGCAAGTGTGCTTTCATAATCAAAAGTCATGACTTGAGAAGGTGATGAGAGACGCATGCAGAGCGTTATGTGAACTTGGTTCTAACTAATTGGCCTCTGTTTGCCTTAACGTTTTTTTTATTTATTGTTTTTATTTGTTAATATTAAAAATAAATTTTAAAAAAAATTATTTTGATATATTTTTTTTAAAAAAATATTTTAAAAAATAACCACAATCATAAAATCTCAAGCAACTCTTTAATAACTGTAACGTGTTTTTCAACAAAAAAAAAAACATGTTTTTAAATATGAAAACCAAGACCCCACTTCATTGGGTCTTTTATCAGACTAGTACGGTTTGATAAAAGTTTTTTTAAAAATAGCACATGAGATAAAAGTTATTAATGTGTATGTTTTTTAAATATTGTTTTTATTTATGTGTATATTTTTAAGTTGGTAATGGATGATTTGAAATTGTAAACAACTTATTCACATACTCATTTGTTAATTAATGATATTAAATTATGTTTATATAAACTAAGTATGAAAATACATAATATACAAGATAACTTTAAAATCAACATGACAATTAGAAAAAACAATATCACAAAAATAGTAATATTAAAAATAACATTTAAATAGAAAAATAACACAACATAATAATACATCCAAGTCTATTTATGTTTTATGCAATGACGAGTAAATGAACCGGGTTTATCAATAGTATGACTTTCATATGTTTGTGTAGTCTTATTTTTTAAGATACTATCTAAGTTTAATATCTCTCATGAAAGGTTAATTGTCTCTCATAAAAGGTTAATTATAGTATGATTTGTCTCGGACTAAAAAGATGCTTAATAACAAGTTAGTTCATCGTCATCCTTGAGATCACAAAAATCAACCACAACACGTTGAATAATAATTTTTCAATCTATTATAAAACAAATAAAAATTATTAATCTATAAAGAATAGGGTTTATAAATACATCAAAAGCTCTATTCAAAATCACAGTTCTATTATGAAATCACTATCATAAATCACAGTTGTTAAAAAATCATTATTAAAAATAGTTATGGCTTTAAAACCATTATTCTAAATTATATTTTTTATTTAAACTGTTATTTTAAATATCAGTTTTCCAGTAACCACGATTTTCAATAACAATTAAACTTATGTTAACTTTCTCGGAACTGTGTTCCTTTTCAAAAAGAAAACTCCACTTGATTAGATTTGAGTAAGTTGATTCCAGTAAAGTTTGATTGTTTCCGGGGAGGCATGCTTCTTTTCGTACAATATATATATCTGACTTCCATGCATGATTGCTCTGATCCATACAAAGACTCGTCCAAATCTTTCCCAACCACTTGACTCTGTTGATTGTTGACCTTCGTTAGGCACACGTCGGTTCATCTTTCACATCTCTCTTGCATTCCTACCTTCTTCTTTGGAATAGACACGAAGATCATGTCATGACAGCACTGCAGTGGAACTTCGCTTTTGTACTGCTAGCTAGAGGTCCCCTCTTGCCCCCCTGCCGTCCTCGGTATTTCAAAGAGGAAAATAAATTTGAAACTAAAATAACATGGCAATTCTTGTAAAATCTATGCAAGTGATCTCAGAGAATTGGTGATTGTTTATGTAAAAATAATATTATCTTAAAAGTAGATGCTATTAAATTTAGATCATACATTTTCAGAACCAATATAAAAATTCTAAGAATCTTGAACGGTAAAATTAAAAAAAAAAATCTGAGAAAAACACTTAAAAAATCATTTATTTTTTTTAAAAGGAAAAAAGTGAAAAAAAACAAAAATATTATTTTCAAGTCATCAAGCATCCGGTTGAATCCTCAACCTCATTTTCAAACATTTGTTTTAGAATTCAACCGCATGTTCACACATAATACATGTAGTTCATACTTTAATTTAATGTTATGAAACAAAGTTGAAAAGATGCCTTTTAAAACTTTTATATTTTACACTTTGTTTCTCAAATCTTTAAATTACTTTTAATTTGATTCTTAAATCTTTTAATATTATAATATAATCCTTGAATCTATTTTTGCTTATACATAGTGATAGTATAATTGTTTGCTTGCAATTTACTGTCATATGCATAATTGGCCCATCACAGTAGATTAATTTAGTGACTTGTTGACCTATAATCTAGCCCGCCCAAGCAAGGTTGGTGGAATTTTTTTTTGAACAAAACAACATTTTAGGTCTTTTTACTCTAAAAAATCAAATATTTAATTAATCCGAGATGAATTTCCTAACCCATAACTCGAGTTTTAAACTGAGTAGATCCTCAAATCAAATCTTGCAACTATGTCCCTTGCAAGGGTGTAGCTAGGACATTAGGGTTTTTTTTTTTTTGTGGGGGGGGGGGGGGTGTTAGAAAAAAAATAACTTTTAGGAGGAGCTGAAAGTTAAAATTTAGTAATTTTAGTGCTAAGATTTATAATTATTCAAGGGGGAGACATGGGGAAAAAAGATTTGCAGGGGCCCCTGCCTCCCCCCCGGTCGTATGCCTTGCTTAGTCTCAAAGATGAAGTAATTCAATTTCACATTCCTCCTACGTTAGTAGTAGCATGAAAGATCATGGGAGTTATCTTAAATTAAATAAATTTGCAATCATATACTTAAGAACTACTTTTACTCTGCATGCACAGATGAAAATTCTATCCATTGTATATTAGTTTAAGAAGTGTTTTTCGCTTGAAAGTATATTAAAATATTTTTTTATTAAAAAAACAATTTAAAAACATAAAAAATAGAAAAAATAATAATAATAAAATTATTTTTTTTATTGACGGACCAATAAAGACTATATTGTTATTTGAAGTGTAAATTGATTCAATTAGGATATAGATATTACTGGAAGACTTACCTTGTTATACAAAATAGATTGAGCTATTAATCTTAAAATCTCAAATATATAAGAAATATTTGTCGCGCTATCATACTGGATGGATGTCAATTAGAGTTATCTTTAACTTATGTGGATTTTAATGTTTCAAAATTGTAGGATAGAACCATGAAGCCATGTGATGAAAACAAAGAACAACTCACATGGATTTGGCCAAAACCCTGATACAGATATGCAATAATAATTTTAAAAAAAATAATCAGAATTTGTATGGTTCTTTAAGATATCATATATACATTCAAGTATATTATTAAAAAAGATCGGTTAAAACTGGCCCTTCAAGCTTTATATCCTAATTCCGCCATTGAATTCATATGGGCTGGAAAATACTCGAACCTGTGAAGGGTATTTTGTAGGAAACAACTGTAAGGTGACAAAAACATAAAATATACACCTCACATGCATGATTGGGCCAAAATCATCACATAATGCATACAAAAACACAGGACAAACTCTTCTGATGAGTTAAAAGTCATTTTTTCTGGAAGAGGAAATTATTTACTCACAGCTTTATCTGAAAATGGCTTGAAATATCTGGGCAAAGCTGGATAGAAATCTTGGTTCTTGTCTGGAGAAAACTTGAGGAATAGCAATTTTATCAGCGCAAAGGCTCAACTTAATTGGTGGTTCAAAGGGATTCACATCTTGAAGATGGCGATGGAAATGCGTTCTATGAACAGGCAACATTGCCGATGTTGCAATGTGATGGAGATATAACAATCATCAAGGAGTCCATCTTAGAATGCAAAGCCTCCCTGGTCATTTTTGGGTTTTTATCTCGATATAGGCATATACTCTATACTATGTGGCCGCGTTCAGAAATTCGAAACCCACACTAGCTGCCAGAGAAAATAAACGGCTTAGAGGTCGAACAATCAGCAGGCCCAAAATTGATTTGCCGTCTAGACGGCGTGTTACTCATTGTCGCTGTACATACGCAACACATCCCACATGTTAGCATCTAGTGTGGGTTTCGAACAAGGCGTAAAAAAACATCCAAGTTGATCTGTACAAGGAGGCTGACATGATACTCGTGGGTTTTAATGAATGGTTCAAAATTCAGACATTGTACAGAACGTTTGATCGTATCTTCTTCTTATGTAGGAAATGTACTTCTACCAAGAAATGGGCGTCTGCCACAGCCAGATGCAAGGATTCTCCCGTGAACTCAGATAAAACGTGACGTAGAGATAGGATGAAATCTTGTAGCACATGCCTTGCAGATAATTTTGGGCTCACTGCAAATCAGATGTGTAAGAAGCTGGCAACCGAAAGTTCTAATATATTGCAAATTCGCTAGCGGCAAAATTGAAATGAAATAATTTTCGTTATTCATACTCGTGTCAACATTTCTTTCCAAAGTAAGGTGCTTGCAAAACTTTCACTCGTCTAAGGCATGATTTTAAGTGTATCTCACTGCTTTTCTGTCCTAGTTTGTCCCAAGAGTATACACGACGTGTACAACTTGGTTTGCCAGCTTAGGAGGCCCGAATTTTGTTGGAATGAAAACTGTAAAGCGTCCCAATGGACAAAATCTCACAAGAATATTTAGCATTCCTGACAATACCAATATGATACCTGATTGCTACCCTCCTTAGTTCAATTCTTTTTTATTGCAACTCTAGCTGAGCAAGACAGATTATTCGGATTCCAGGCTCAACTTTGACAGCACATGTTTGTCTATAAAGCAAAAAAAAAAAAAAAAATTCATTGATCACTTGATGCGATATGTTCTAGTGAGTTTGTTTTTGCAAGTTAAACTTTTTCAAACTTTCACCTAATGATATTTTTTAAAATTTTTAAATGATTTTGATATGTTAATATTAAAAATTAAAAAAAAATCTAAAAATTATTATTTTAATATACTTTTAATTAAAAATCACTTTTAAAAAATATAATGTAAACCCACTTGCCAAACACCCCAGAGAAATGCGGTGACACACGTTTCATGAAGAGTTCAGTTGAGTTCAACGCCTTTGGCCTTTAGGTTGAGACAAAAGTGAAATCAGTCCAAGGTTACTCCTCTATATTCTAGCAAGGGTGAGAAGTATGTCCTCCTAACCAGTACTCCAAGAAGATTCAACACAAGGGTTGATCAAGATAAGCATAGAGAAGCAATCCCAAACAAAGCTAATTGCAACATGCTTGAAACTGAGAGGTGCTAGAATTTATAGATTTCTTGGAAAAAGAATGACAGAAGGAAAACAACTGCTGTTCTGATACTAACTTACAAATATCAAATAACGAAAAATTAAAAAAGAAACAGAAAAAAATAAATTACAAGGCCTACAGTTCACTACATGAAAACTAGCTAAAGACACTTCAATATATTTAGGTGCCTTCTTGCTCCAAAATGTTTCTCTCCAAATGCCAGACCCTAGACATCTTTCAGGTACCTTGCTCCTAATGCTTCTTCACAGGTCATTTGTTGAGATTGCATTGTTCCTCCACAATTCATCAAACCATCAGTTTTCGATTGATTATGAATTGAACTCGCAATTGGAGTCATTCTCAAATCTCCATATATACATTTCAGTAACAAGCACCTTAGAAGCCAAAAACAGAACATTCATTTGTTCAACTCCTGTTAATTTATTCTCACCGTCTCCTTGCACTGTTAATCTCTCTAGCCCAGTCTCTTCTCCTCGTTGAAGAGGAACTGCTAAAAACTGAATATGGCCTACTGCTCCCTGTAACTCTGGAATCCAAATTCGAACTCTGCCCCGTGCCAAAACAAGCAAACCAGTGCCTCAAAACTCTCCCAAAACCAAGCCGTCTATTACCACCACTACCCCCACCACCATTTTCCCTCCTTCCACCCCCTCTAGACCCCCAGGATATCCTCCTCGGCAATCCACCATTGTTAAAGGCACCATCCATCTCTGTATAAACCACAGGCAACTCCCTTTCTCCCCTCCTCGCCCCTGTAAACCTCCCCACCGCATACCCTCCTCCGGGTAACCTCCATATCGTCAATCCAACTGCCTCCTCCTCGTTATTTCCCTGCCCATTTCCCGCTTCAGGCAACGGACTCACAACCCCATTATCACCATCGCCGCCATCATCATCACCAGAAGGCAACTCACGTCGACAAACAGGGCAAGAATTACGAATAGATAACCAAGGAAGTATACAATCAGTATGATAAATATGTTTACAAGGCATCTCCCGTGCTTCGGATTCTAATTCAAAAGCCTCTTTACAAACAGCACAATGAGATTCAGTAAAAATATGGGATTCATTAACAATTACCGTAGGCATCGATTCAATCGCGGATTTCGAGGCCGGTGGATGCTGATTCTCATACCGACCAAACCCTCCATTTATTTCAATCTGTGCTAACTGATCTAACAATCTCTCAAACCCTGATCCCAACAAAAACTCCGACATGCTCGGTGGCAACGGCCTCAACCCGGACCCACCACCGTCATCGTAATAAAGCTCAAACCCACCACCACCTCGGCCACCGTCGTCTCCCACCACGTCATCCGCCGCCCCTCCAGCCCCACCACGAAGCAAGATCACAGGATTCATCGGAGACCGGTCTCCGCTCCCGGCGCCACCACCCCGTCGGTTCCGGTTATGGGGGTTTGAGCGGTTACCGATCATGAACATGGTTCCGGCAGCGGGAGAAAACCTGCGGTGTCGGTCACTCGATATTTCTGTTTGAATTACGTGCGGTGGGTTTTCGATTTCTTCAATGAACCCGGATTCACATTCTGCGCAAGTTAACGAGTCTTGTCTCCAAACCTGAACGAAACGGCTGCATCCATAGCACCAGAAAGACGGCGTGGTTGGAGATGACATCAAATTCAAACAAATCCAAAACTTATTTTGGATCAGATCTGGTGAAAGATTAAAGCTTTTTGGCGTTTGGTTGGAGAGAAAATTGAAGGGAAAATTTGGGGTTTTTATTTTAAAAGAGAAAAATGGGAGGGGATGAGATTACATGAGTGGAGGGGGGTAATTTAACGGCTAAGACGCGTAAACGGAGTTGGCGTAGTTATAACGCGACACGTGGAGTGTGATTATTGGTGACATATAAACGGACGTTTAGTTGGATTTCTTGGTTCGTATAGTCAGATTCGATTCGGTGTGCTTTTTTTCTTTTTTCTTTTTTCTATTTGATTATTGTATAACAAAGGAAGGTGGGTTTTGGAAGGAACGCTCCTTTTTTCTTTTTTTCTTTTTTTTTTTTTTGGAATTCTTCCAACAGGAAGGTTTTGGTGTATTTTAGGTTACAGCCCAATCAAGTCACATATTAAATTAAACTCAATATATAAATTGATTTGAATTATATTTTATTTTTTTGGTGAAATCAAGAATATATATATATATATATATATATATATATATATAAAAGAAAGCCTGAACAGAGAGAATAAATTGATTTGAATTGAATTAACAATTTTTACTATTTTATTCTTAACTCAAAATTTATTTTCTTTGTAAAAATCATTTATTTTTGTTACAAAAACCTTATATTTATTTAAAATGATATAAAATATTTTTTAATAATATTTTTTCATTTTAAATTACTATAACAGATAAGAAAGTCCCAGTTTTTATTTATTTTTGCACATTTTTATACTTTGAATTCCGTTTAAAAGCCAAGTTAATGTCTTCAAAAGGTTTTTAAACATAAAATTGATTTAACACTGTAAATTTAATTCAATCCACCGGATTACAAGATTCCAGATAGTATGTTAGGAAATACTTTGATTGTAAAAGCTTCTCTCATTTTATTTTATTTTTAATCTTTTTCACTTCAAAAAAAATATAAAAACCCAACAATCACTTGCATAGTTTTTTAAAATCACCGTGTTTGATTTTAATTTTATTTTTTTTACAATTGAATGTTGGTTTTTGCTAACAAAGACAAAAAAAATAAAGAGAGGGAAAAATGAGCTAATATCAGAAGACTTCTAAAACGTCAAGCTTTATGGTTGATCTGCAGTTGTGGACATGACATTCTGCTGCCTTTTTCGCCGGAGCAAGCCATCTTCATAGAACAACTGCGAATAGATTATTACAGCTGCATTAATACTGTAAATCCCCCGACATTCCACTATTTGCTGTGTTAGCTTTTAGGGTCATATTGGCTAACAATGAATGCATGTCCGAGACCTTTGCGTTTAGCAATTATTCCCTGCCAAAAAAGGCTTAACAACATCCAATGCTATCGTAATTGTATGTTTATCTATATGAAAAAAATGTAAAACACAAGGGAAATGGATATGTTTAGGAGGAAATCACCGACAATTACATGCTTGGATGCCACCCAAAATCTGCATGGTTTATTTTGTTCGTGTAGATTTTTTTCTAGATCCCTTTGCACAAGTAAAATTCCCAAGTTCATTCTCCAGAGAAGATGAACATGACCACTGTGAGAGCATGAAAAATATTTTATCCGCTTTACTAATTGATTACTAATTATTTGTTTGAAAGTGTAATTATAATTATTTTTTAAAATATTTCTTATTCAAAAATATATCAAAAATATTCCTACGTGCAACACGTGGAGAAGGCTGACTGGCATCATAATTCATTCGAGGTTCCCTTGTTCATTTCGAGGTATGATATTTTTACGGATAAATAATTAAATATTACTTACCATTCTTGGAAAATTACGGGGCAGAAATTGCATATCAATTGAAAGCTGGGGGGGGTTGAATTGAATATCCTGGGAAATCTTCAAACTATGTGTGGTAATAAAAAAAACCAGCTCTTTTTGTAATATTTGTATTATCTGACCACTTCAAACCCGTGCGTTTTCACGCGCGTTTGTAGGCCATGAAACGTGGCACCCGCGGCATTGCTGAGTCATGATCAGAGAGAAGAGGGACCCGTCTTTTCCATGACACGTCACCATCTACGTACATAGCATGAATTCATGTCCCCTTTCGCAAGTTTGCGTTTGGTTGGTTTCTTCTGCTGCGTAAAACCTTATTTACTGTTATTTTTTATTTAAAAATATATTAAATAATAATTTTTAAATTTTTAAAATTTATTTTTAACACCAGCGTATTAAAATAATTTTAAAAACATAAAAAAATTATTTAAAACAAAAAAAATATTTTTTTCTCAAAATCACATCTAAAACATAAATGATACAAAAACCCTTGCTTCTTAGAAAATTATAATCCTGGTGCCTGCAATTTGTAAATGGTTGCATTATTGATCCTTGTAAACGTAGAAGAAGACACCGAGCACATAGCTCTGCATATTATACAATTAATCAATAAAATAGAATTTCGGTTGATCAGCCGTGGTGGTTCTCTGACCTGGCTTGATCTCTATCGGCATGATCACACATGGGGGAATCATCATCAATGATGCGAATCGGAACAATTACTGTCGAAGATTAGGACGTTTCATCAAATCCTAGCCATTATTAATTCAATAGCACCCTCCCGTCTCTCCCTCTGTGCTCGCTCGAGTGTTAAAACAGAAGATTACTTCTTTATCCAGTCAAAGGCTTTCCAAAGCTTGCAAGATGCCGATAAGATTTTAAATGGCGAAAAAGACACCTTGAGGGTTTCCACGTGGTCAGCTGATCTCCAATAAAAACCCAGAACTCCCCCTTTCCACGATAAGCGTAAATTTCGTTTCAAGGAAATTAAACAATTCGAACAACAAGTATTGAATTTCTAAGTTGATGTTCCCTTCTCTCATGACATGTATGAGCCTATGAGGTGTCGTTGACTATTTCTTTTTCTTTTTTTTTTTATAAAAACAATGATAGCATTGAAAAAGAAAAACATCGTATTTCCCATGTAGCGTGTTTGGCATTACAAATGTTGTCTTGGAAAAAAAAGCATAATTTTTTTTTTATTATAAAAAAACTTAATAGATGCCCTGTAGAAAAATCTTATGCGATCCCTCCACACGACGGCAAATGGGACTGGTCGTTGCGATGTATTTGTTCGCCAATTCTTTTCGTTCTTTCCCTTTTCTTTTCTCCGAGAGTTTCTGGATAAATGCGATGACATGGTGAGAGCACAGAAGCTTCCACTAGCACTTGGCTTACAAGAGAGCTAGTCTTCTCTGGTCTTTCCTTCTTCTAAATTAAATATCCTTTATTCTCTACTAGGGTCTCTTGCCACCAACTCCCTGTATCTTCAAACTAAGCTCCCACAACCCTTTAGAACGCTTCACATATTCTTCCTGTGTAATATTTATAATGATCGCTTTACGACCTTGACCGGAATATATGCAAACACGAGGCGTTGTTCATGTATGAAGATCACTTGCCTTTTCACGACAGGGAAGATCACCTTTAATAAAGCTTCTGTATAGTTAGAGACCCTTCCTCTACTCTATAAATAATGATTTCTCTATCCCAGATAGAAAAACCATGTACCTGATTTTCCTCTGGACGTGGTTGACAGCAATACAAGGGTGTTCTAGATTGCGGTAGCTATCTAGACGTGTTCATGTCACAGATATATAATATATAGAAGACAAATGATTATAAGAGGGTAATGGTAATGTTTTATCATAAACTCCTGTCTTCTGTAGTAAATAATAATAAAAAAAAAGTTGTAAGTTTGGAGTGCCTGTAAGAATGCCCATCAAGCCTTAAAATCTAACAGCCAATGAGTAGGCTTAAATGGTCGCCATAGCCATTTCTCCAGGGGCAATTGAAAATGTCAAAACTGCCTCACCAAACAATTGAAATCAAACAGCCCAAAACAGCTGAATTTCCAATCCGCCCACCAAATCGAGGAAGCAAATATTGTCAAGGATGTCAAGGTTATTCCATGGTTAAGTCGAACATAGATTTGAAAAGGCAAAGTTATGCCACAAACATATCTGGGGACCATAATATTTATGGTCAATATCAAAAACTCAGTTGGCAACGAATCCTTGAGAATGGAAGAAAAGGGTAGCGTTTTGTTTATTGTGTGGGCTTATTAATCTTTCCAAGGTGGAACTTACAGAAAAATCTTAAAAAGAATGCTTAAAACATATTTATTTAACTAAATCCATGGAATGATTGGAAAAAAGAGAGGTAATTATTGAGGTAATATATCAATTCATGTGAATTATTTTATTAAAATAATATAATTTTATTTTAAATTAATAACTCAAATTATAATAAACTACTTTTCATTAATAGATGGTCTCTTGTAGGAGTGGGAATAAAGTAGATGTTAGATCCTGGACCAAAGAGAATGGTCCATGTATAGCTTTACGAGGCTACTGCAGTGTTGTAGGCCTGTTGCCCATAATAATTGTAATACCTCGTCGAAAGGCAGTGCCTGCTGCATCATGGTCCGCTCATGTCGTGGTCCATGTAAGATGCCAGTGTGATGGACCAGGGCCTGGCTTGTTCGCCCAACAGAATAAATTAAAAATAAAAGAAATCGCAGATATTGATTTTCATTTCCCTTATTTTTATTCGAGGGAGCATGAAATGGAAGCAGCCTTTCTTAATTATCGATTTTTCAAGATCCATTAATAGTTTTTTTTTCTTTTTACGAAAAAGGAGCTTCATTTTATTTATTTTTTTCATAAAGAAAGGTGCTTAAAGCCAAAAAAATTTTAAAAAACCGTAGACAAAGTACTGTGTAAATATAAATATGAATAATAAAAATTAATTTGCAATATATTTATAGCCCGTTTGCTTTTACATTTTAAAAATATTTTTATAAAAAATATTATTTTTATTTTAAATTAATAATTTTTTTAATTTTCACATCCTTTTAATATATTAGTGTCAAAAATAAATATATTTTTAAAAAAACTATTTGGATATAAAAATACTTTACAAAATAATTTTTATTCATACATGATTTCCGTGAATAATAAATTATCCTAATAATCAGAAGCAATTTAAAAATATGTAAAAATAGATAAAAAGAAAATGATATTATAAATTAACATTCTCAGCTGCAAATAAAACAAAATATTTGTGATTCCAAGTCCATATGGATTGCTAACGTTAACAATAAAAACAACTGATTAACATTAGTCAATCATCGGACATTATTCAACAATTACAAATTAAACAATAATTAAAAATAGAAAGAAAAGAATACATGAACCAGAGATAAATTGAAGCAGAAATACAAGACAAATCTTATTCTCATATATCATCATAGCTAGTGAAAAAAGGGCTTGAACGTGCTCACCACCTTCTTAAGTTGATTAGCAAAGGAGGTGTGCGATACGGATCCATCATTCCCAGCAAGAACCCTGTACTTGTCCTTCCTGGTGAAGTTCGTGCATTCAAATCCTAACGTAGCTGCTAAGATTCTTTGGACATAATTTGCAACATCATGTGGGCTTTTACCTGATGAGCACGTAGCTTCTACCGGCAACTGACTCAAGAAAGTCACCTCGTAAACTGGTCTAGGATTCATGAAGAAGAATATTGGGTCCAAAGCTTTGCATCCTCTAGCTGTAGTTGCATGGAAAAAACCAACCCTATAGTTCATTGCCACTGGCACTATTTGGTCAGTTAATTCAGCGAAGAGTGCACTAAATCTCAATAGGAATGGTTCTCTACAAGTTGTTCCTTCTGGACAAACCACAAGGTCACCTCTGGCCAGTTCTCGTTTGATTTGATCAGCATCCACATCGCGAATCCTTGTTAATCGGACGGTGGGGATTGGCGATAAGATCTCTGATAATCTTGAAATGGAGTATGTGACTGCTGGGATTTTACGTCTTAGCACCGTAGATAAGACGACAGGGTCCATCAGGGTTCGGTGGGTGCAAACAAACAGCACACCGCTATTGCCAATGGACGCGGGAGGTGGTGGTTTGCCTTTGACAATAACTTTGCCACCCAACATCTTGGACAAGTAAGGTTTAGCCCACATCGGTAGCATAATTCCCACTAGAATTCGAACTGCTGCGAGGACGATGCCTATAGGCATCCATAGGATAATTAGGAGAGCCATGGACGGTGTCGGACGCTTGACTAGGCGGCCATCATGAAAGATGACCGGGAGAGGGCGGACGAGCTGATGATCATGCTGCTGCTTTTGATTGGTCATGCATGGGGGGTGTATTTGTTCCTGACAGCACAAGAAATAGATTTGAGGGTTAGCTTAATTAATTAATTAACTGGAATAGTATTGATCAGTTCTTAATTTGTTATACAAATATTGGTGGCCTAGCGGGCTTGAATTATATAATGAAATATATATACTGTGTGAACTAGTTTAATTGAACTAGTTTGTTTTCTTTTTTTACAAAGTCCTCGTCCATATACACAACTACTGACAAAAAATTCCAAAATTTGATCCTAGGGAATAGTGATAACTACACTTCTTTCTGTATGCATTGAACACAAGTAACTTAAATAAATTTAGTTCTTGAAAAACTAAACTAAATTTCAACCAAGAAAGCTAATTGATACTGATCAGTTAACTAATTTTCTTAAATCACATTAGCTTGAGGTTGCTAATACTCACCTTGCATAAAGATAGGAATGAAGAAGCAACCCTTCCCTGTCCAAGACAAGGTTTTTCGTCAATAAACAGTTTGGCGACTCGACTCGAAATATAAGAATCAATAATGTTGCCCTTGACAAATCCTGTGGCGAACCCAAACCGGCTAATCACAAGTTCACTTCCAATAACCTCATCGGCTCGCAAATGCTCCTTCACAAACCTCTCAGCCATGATCCTTGGCATCTTAGTCACTACAACTCTTTTATCATATGAGCTAAACACCTTCCATGCTTCCATGTCAATATCATCCAAGTAAAACTTTGGCAAAACTGCTCTTGCTACCGACTCAATCTCCGATTCACTAACACCCGCAATGGCAACAAAGACCATTAGCTTGAGCCCATATTCCCCCATCCCTAACATATCCAGTAACCAAATCACAGGCCATAAGATCAATAACAAGGCAAAACGAAGCAAACCCGATGCCTCAAATGCTACTAGCATGAAATAAGAGAAGGGGTCTCCGCCTTTTAGAAGAGTTCCCTCGAGCTCCGAAACAACTGAATCCATGGGGGTTTTCTTTTGCCTGGGTTTTTGGTGTTTTGTTATTTTTCTATCTTGAGAGGATAATATTTGTGTGTTCAAAATGTTAGTTTGGTTCTTAATTTGCTCTCGAGGTAACAATGGTTTTATGGGCTAAAAAGGTTACGAGAGAGGTTGGCTTGACTGCTCTCTAAGGCTGAAATTAGACGGTTTATCAGTTTACAACTACCCCTTATATACTTTATAATTAATCTCTGCCTCTTGCGTGGATATGCAGTATTGTACGCCACGTTACCATACAAAGATTGATTACTTAACCCCAACAACTTTATGTAATTTTATATATAACAATTATACCAGGTTGACTGCTCCATGTGTACTCCTCAAATTAGGTTACTAACCTGATAACTTGAGCCATTTGTACATGTGTGTGTTTTATATTGTGATGTAATTCGACTGATGATTTGCAAAGTATGTGATAATCTCTTCCACGTTGTTGCATGGGAATTAGCAAGCTGGCTTCAGCCTCTGCTGCTTCTTCATTGTTTAGCTACATGCATTTTAGTCACCCTTCACATTTTCTTTGAGCTCTCTTGTCGTATATAGTTTCTGGAAGACTGGAACTCTCTCCTGCTGTCTGTACACTTGCTCTCAATTTAGCTTGCAACGTGTCAAGTTATGTGAATTTAGAGATTGAAAACAGATGATATGCAGAGTTTAATTCGTCTATTTTAAAGAAGTGATCTAATCTCGAGCTGGGCTTCAAATTGTTATTGTTGGAAACAGAATAGTTAAGGTACATGTCTGTATTCCTTCAGAGAGAAAATTTTTTACTACACCTTCCGGAATATGCCAAACATATTGGTCAATGTTTTTTCAAAAATGGAGGTCAAGACATCAAACAAAAATTGTGTCTTGTGTGAACGATGATTATGTTTCATAAACTGTACTGATCAATTAAATTATGACCGGATCTCGTTATACACCAACATACTTAGCAACCCATGTATATGTCACTGGAAGACGGGCAGTCACCGACCAACTCAGCAGCGAATTTTTTTTGCTGGTAGATTTATAACAGCTTTGCAACCCCATTGAATTTTAATATTATATATATTTAATTCCAATCGATAGCGTTGGCTGGGTGAATTTTTCCCAGCTGTTTTTTCGACTGGTAAGATTTTGCGTGGCAGTTATCATATAATTTCTTTCCGATTGGAAATTGGTTGGAATTTGTTTTCGCGATATCCATCGTTTATTTTAATTTGTAGTGCGTTTGTGTGTGCGTACACACACAACTATACACATGCAATCAAGTTTTTTCAAAACAACCTGCCATGCTTTATGATCAAATAGGAAGAGTCCTAGGATATTTTGATGAAACATTTTCAAACTTAATCCCTCAAGCTTCAACTTGCAGCTTCAAGAACTTAATCTAAGGACTAAGGTTAAGTTGCATGGTCATGGAACTTGCTACTTTATTGAAGTGCATGTTTCTAATTCCGAATATGTACAACGGCGCAAAAGAATCGTTCCTATTCGTACCAAATTAATTGGTGCAAGTTGCAACCGCATTGGCCTTACTTGGGATCATCCTGTAAGAAAATATAACTGCTAGCCGAGATTTCCCGAGCCCATCCTGTTAGGCTACCAAATCTATGACATCACTCCCATGCCTGAATCAACAATGTTCGAAGGAAAAAAGATTACAAGTCGCTCAAGATGGCCAGTAGTGTTATTTAAGACGCTTCATCCCTGAACAGTAAACAATCACCAAGTTGTTGTTTTTCGGCTATACGTAACTAATTGCCCGTATGAAGAAAACCATGCCTCGACTTTATCCAGCCCAAAATGTCCCGAATATATAGCTGTAATTTGCTTGTCATCATGGGATGCTTGCTAGAAGACACTTGCGATTTAGAAAATGTTTTAAAGCTCCTTGAGAATTAGAAGTGGGTTAGAAAATGCTCTTGCCTTCTTTGACTACGGTTGCTCAACTTCTTTGGGGCAATACTCCTTGTAATTACAAAATGCTAGTTGTTATTTTAATTTGCTTTTCAGATTGTCATGAATCTTTCTCCTTTACGTTAGGTAAGTTTGGTAGGGAATATGATCGGAAATTTGTTAGGAAATTCTGGCCTTTTGGGAACAGGCTTAGTACAATTTATGAAGTTAGTCATCAGGCTAGAATCCCTTACAGAATTGCCATGAATTAAATAAACAAAACTTCCCGAGTTGGTGTTGATGAACTCGTAGCTAAATGTTGGGATTTAATTATTGTTCTGAGTTGAGGGAGACCGATCCATCTCTAGTGTCCAGGATAATTCGTGGTTGGGTTTGAGCGGGTATCGACTCTGATAGGGCTAACAACTTAGTATTAGGGCTAGGTCCATGAACTGCCCCAGCCCCATAACATGTTGATAGCTACTCAGCCTAAGCCCATATCCTCGTGATGCTTTTGTAGCACACCAAAAGCATTTTGTTTTTGTATTCTTTAAAAAATTTAAAAACAAATTATATTTTTATTTGCTTCAAATTAATATTTTTTTATGTTTTTAGATTATTTTGATGCATTGATATAAAAATAATTTTTAAAAAATAAAAAAATATTATTTTAATATATTTTTAAATAAAAAAATACCTTAAAAACAACCAACGTATATCTATTAAATTATTAAAGAAACAAGAATCGCGCCGTGGGCTGGGCATTTTACCCCGGCCTGCTCCGTTTATTTACCTTCATCTCTCTGGGTTTTCTATGCATTTATTTTCTAAATAAATGTGTGTAGCACGCGTAGTTTTTATTACCACGTGCTTGCTACAATAATTCTCTACATGCTCAGCAGGTGTGCATCCACGTGCTACGTGCACGGTGCATTATCTACATGTTACTTGCTAGCAACCATCCATGTTGTTACGCATGTCATCATCACTTCTGCAAAACACCACCACAGGCCTACGTGCTAAAAAGTCACCGTTACTTGAATAAAAAGTCATTGGACAAAGTAAGCTATACCACCCACCACGTGTAATTCACCGAACACTTTCTTAAAAATTTAAAAAGCTATAGATAATGTTTCGCAACAGCATTAAAATTGTGTTTTAAAAAAACATTGTTTAAAATTAATTTTTTTCTATTTTCATATCGTATTAAAATTGTTTAAAAAGTCATTATACATATTAATATTAAAAATAATTTTTAGAAAATAAAAATATATTATTGTAATATATTTCTAAATAAAAAATATTTTAAAACCACAAAAATTATAATACTTTTAATCTACCTTTTATAAGATTGGATTCTCCAAAAACACCAACTCATCTCTCCGCTCGACTATTTATTTAAAAGCATGGTTGAAATTGTTTTTTAAAAATAATATTTTTTATTTTTTAAAAATTATTTTTAACATTAGAATATTAAAACGATCTAAAAACCCTAAAAAAATATCAATTTAAAATAAAGAAAAAAATAAAAAAAATTATTTTAAAAAAAAATTAAAAACACAAAAACAAATTGATATATTTTTTATGTTTTTAATTTTTATCCATAACCAAATTTAAAATTAATCAAGTATCTAAATATCTTTCGTTTCACGAGCAGCTTGTTTTTACAGTACAACTTAGATTCAAAACTTAATCATGAAAGGTTTGTTTCGATGTGAATTGTTTTTTGAACTTCATCAATATCTTATGAAAGGCCAGTTTCCATTGCCCGTTTGGACGCGTGCTCAAATCAATCCTGGCTGCCAGCTCGCAGCACTCGAAATCGAGAGAACTTGTTTGGTAGATCTCATTTTTTGTATGGCTGGGAGATCTACGTGCCAAAGGGCCTAATGATCCTTGGAAATTAAACACTGGTCGAGTTTTAAAGTCACCAGAAAATTTGTTTCTCAATCAGAGTCCACGAGAAATTAGACTGGGTTCAAAACGAACGTCGTCCCCTGACTTGCAGATTTGATCAGACCAGACCTCATATTTTATCATATCACATCACCTCCTTTGCTTCCGATTACAGAGAGATTGAAATCCTCTGTTCAATCACTTCATAACACGTGGCATTCATTTAGACAATTAAATAGTAACGATATCGGATGAAGCCACGAAGGGGCTGGATTTATCTTTTGTTGGAAAGTTGCAAGCTCTGATTAGTGATGGATAATTTTTTTAAAAGTATTTTTATTTAACAATATATTAAAATATATTTTTATTTTTTATATTAATATATTAAAATTATATAAAAAAAACATTAACTTGAAACCTTTTAAAAGTTAAAATAACTTTTTAAAAACATCATACCACGATTCTAGATACAATATTAAAGCAGAGAATTTGATTTGAACAACTCTAAACAGTAGAGGGATCTCATGTGTTTCTTAGGCTGCATCTGTTTATTTGCAGCTTTTGTGTTTGTTATTGGAAAATATTTGGTAATATATTAAATTGTGTTTTTTTTACTGTGAAACTTATTAAAAAATTAAGTTTGAAATGTAATTTTTAAGAAGTAGTTTCTATATATTTTTGTAATTGAGTTTCGTAAAACTTTGTTTGTTTTTGCATTTCAAAAGCGTTTTGAAAAAATTATTTTTTTACTTTAAATTAATATTTTTTTATATTTTTAGATCATTTTAATATGTTAATATCAAGAATAATTTTTTAAAAATAAAAAAATTATTTTGATGCATTTCCAAGTAAAAAACATTTTGAAAAATAACCACAACCACACAACTACCAAATATTTTATACATATTTTTTTGCTACACGTAAACCTTAACCATAATTTTTATCCAACATGTATTTAATCCAACTAACAATATTTAATTATATTTTTTTTAATTTATTTTTTTCAAACTACAACCATAAAAATTACTTTAAAAACAAACTAAATTAGCCGTTTAAATTGCCACCACTTCCCTCATATCACCTCCATTAAATTGGGATGCTTTTGGGCAGATCTGTTTCTGAAATAAATTCATAACAAAGAATTTAATGAGAGAAAAAAGAAAGATTGAATGGGCAACGCAGAAGGAATGGCAGAATAGGACGGCATTGAACTCCGGTTCAATTCCTTGCTGCCGACGTGAAAAAACCAGGGGCGGGGAGCAGAGAAGCAATTGAATTTCACTCGATTTCCTACCTCTCCTTGTGACCTGCTCTCATTATTCTATTTTACCATCCGCTAGATGTTTATATTAACATTCTCTCTAAGAATAAGTCCAGTATTTTTTGCAGATAAATATTTCAACATGTTTTTCCCTGACATTGTTTACATATCAAGAGCACTGTGCCTTTCAAGTAAGGTCCAGTTTAGAATTATAACAGAGATTGTTTATCGAGTATTTTTTTTGTTTTGAAATGTATAAATTTATAGTCTATTTTGAAGGGTTTTTCCGGTCTGTTTATCAAGATCAATCTATACCAAATCATTTTATTACTGTAGCTTTTCCTGAAAGGAATCAGCATTTGTGTACAAGGAGTGCTCGGCGAGGTAAATATCTCCGAAAGCAATTAATGGGAGCACAGGTTCATGAACATGTTTGCGACGACATGCCTGAGTTTTCCAGCATTCGCTGTCTGCACTTCCAATTTTCGAAGCTTTAATTGACCTCCCACGCACTAGTTTTTAATTCACACACTTACATGTAGTTAGATTATTTTTTTTTCCTTTTTGGTCTCACTCATTATATACTGATCGAGTAAAACAAAAGCACTGAAACCTCAGGATAGAAGATAACATAAGTTAACAGGAAGGGAATATATATATATATATATATATATATATATATATATATATGAAAACAGGAAAATCAGATTGTTCATGGTATTCAGGATGTATCTTGCAAGTAGATCAACAATTCTGAGCGTGTTTAGACTTTAGAGTGGGTTGGTGAGGGGCTGACAGGCAGGGGCAGGGACCAGCAAGAAAAAATAACTCCGGTCCCTTTCTTCAGTAGATTAGATTTTAATTCTTAAAAATAAAAAACAATTAAAATTCTGACTCATCTACAATTGTTTCTCTAATTTAGCCCTTACAAATCAAAATTTCGAATTCCACCCCAACTGACAGGTCACGTGATCCCCGTCATCTATAATTTTAATATATAAACTGCCTCACGTGCCTGCAAAATCATTTTTATCCATTACCCGATGGAGCAAAAGCTGACGTAACCACCAAAAATAATGCTAGCGGATTGCGCGGTACACGGATGCTTTTGTCGTTCGAGGTCATAAAAATATCAAAGGCATATCGAGTCCCTTTGTTTGGGTGGGTTGAGTTCCACTGTAAAGAGCTTTCTTTGCATTTTTATCGTGAAGATATAGGCAATAATCCTCGCAGGTCAAGTCGATATAGGCGATTATAATATCATGGAGTTTAATTCATCAAGTTGTTTTCTATAAATTATTAATTTAAAATTTATAAATTTCAGAATTACTAAAGATTTATATAATCATTGAGTTTAGAATTTGTAAAAACAGCATGTAATCTAACTCGAATATCTATTTTAATAATATATAAAAAAAAAAAGGAGAAGAGGGGATTAGTAACACCCATCTTGTTCCTTGTAATGCTTGAAAAAAGTTACAAGGATAAATATAAATATTACTGTGCCAGACAATGACTCTTTAAATCCAGTATAAATATGCCAGATCTTCCATGGCCGATGTATGCAGCTAGCATCCTCCCCCTAGCATTGATTATTCATTGAAATTCATGTGAAGTTTTGCCAGTGAGAATTTATTGACAGGTAAAGAAATGTGCACGGAGTCTGTTGGCGGACGATGAAACACGTATTTCTCCCCGAGCAGACAGTGCTTGTAACGTCAGCTCACTCTTTTTTCCTGTCATATGGTAAGCATCTTTCAACGAGGAGGGGCCTGTCTGGCCATATAAATTGAACATTTTTTTTTTAACCCGACTTTCAAGAACAGGAGCGTTTGATTGCAAATCTGTTTCCAGAGAAAGCACGCATGTCACTCGCAGATAACAGATAAAACATTATCGATTATTATTAATATACTTATAAAAACTTGGGTGGAAACACTGTTGTACAGTGAGCTGCGCTAATTTTTTTAGTTAGATATTTTTATATTAGATTAGTTTGTGATTTATCTTTATAATTTATTTTAATTTATTTAATATATAATTTTTGTGATGTCAGGAAGTAAATCGGTGGCTCGGTTGATATTTGATTTGGTAAAATTTAAATCAATTTAACTAATTTTTTTTTATTAAATCCTTTTAAATTATTTTTTTCGGCATTTGATTTTTTTTGATTACTTGACTTTTTTTTCTTTTTAATCTCGTCGTTTTACAGTAGGCTTGATCCATAATTGAGCTTGGTGATTTATTCTGGTTGGCTTGACATCAAATTTTTATGATATAGAAAAGCAAATTGTAAGCTTAATTGATTTTCAATTTGACAAAATGAAATAAAGTTTCGGTGTTTTCTCTCCTATTAAATCTTTTTATGGTCAAATTAAAGAGTTACTAGTAAAATTTGTAATGTAAAAATAAAATTCAAAGAAAGAGTATTAGGATAAAAAAAATAAGTGAAACCGCATGTTCAATCTAAAATTTCACAAAAAATAATTTTAATTTTAAAAATAATTTTGTTAATTTTCTAGTTCACATGCTTAGAGAGAAGAGGGGATATTGCTGGAAAAAAACAAATAAAAAAGAAGGTTACTGACTAGCTACATTTCAACAATTAAAACGAATAATATCGAAGTCAACGGTCTATGTTTATTATAATTCTTTTTTTTTTGTTTTATCAAATTAAGAATTCATGACAAAAAAAAATAATTTTTTTCAATAGAATTTAAATTATTTATCTTCTAATAAAAAAAAAGTTATTGTTACATAACTATATAAAAAAAGGCATCACAAGCTCCTCGCAACATAAAAATAAATAACTTAATATGTCTATTATCCTAATTTCTCTATTCAATTATTAATTTAAATCAACAAATCTATTATTATAAACTAGCATATTTTTTTTTCTTAAATGCATTTATAAAGTTTTTATTTTCTGGTTAATTCTTTTACAATAAAAGCAACATTGACAACACTTGTATTTTTTTTTTACAAAGATTTGTTTTACCATGTCTCATTGCATATCGTCGGAGATCAAACCAGCGATGATTAAAACCATATATAGGATTTCTAAAAAAATTAAATTTTATTTTATTTAAAATTAATTTTTTTAATATTTTTTAATAATTTTGATATATTGATATTAAAAATAATTTTTAAAAAATAAAAAATCATCTTAATATATTTTTAAATAAAAAATATTTTAAATCATTACTATTACTACAATTCTAATCAGGTTATACGGAGAATGCACACTTTATCCGGTTTTTCTTAATCAGCCAAAGGAGTGATTTATTTTTAAGAATTCTCTAACTGCAAGCGAAAAGGCTCTGCATATATATATATATATATATATATATATATATATTTGCTAGTAAACAAATTTTCTAAAAAATAAAAATCTTCGTGTGGCCATCACGGGCATCTCAACGTGACAAGTTTCTGTGATAAAAAAGGATTTTACGAACATGCACGGGCAATAGTAATGTGCGACGGGACCCACCAGTTGCACGCAAACATCGTATAGTCAAATGCCGCGTGCCACCTGTGCATTAGCGACGCGCCACATAGGTGGGGATCGGTGTTGTTTTAGTAGTTCTATTCCGGACGATGGTGACCTGACCCGAGCTAGTAGCATGGTGTTTTGAAATTGCTTTAAAAATACAATTTTATTTATTTATTTATTTTTTTGATATCTAGTGTCCCTGGGTCCCCACAACTATTTCTAGTTTGACAATTCTGGATTTTTTGGGTCAAATCCCGCAAAAGTCCGTCCTGTCCTTATTTTGTAGAAAAAGATTCGGTGACTCGCAAGAATTAGTGGGATAAGCCATCAAGATAGTGGGCTTGAGCCCGATACCTCCACGTCTTCAATCAAGTTTTTATTACAGATGTCATTCCTCAATCATTCTATTTTTACCGACCATTTTCTTTTCATAATACTATATATATTATTTTGCTCTCCTCTAGCTATTACTCATTATCTCAAGCAACAGAACCAGGGAAGGCGAGCAGGCCGAGGTCCTGTAAAATATTTTTATTTTTTTATTTTTAGTGTTTAAATATATAATAATATAATATATTTTTATTTTAAATAGATAAATTTTATAATAATAAATTATATACTTCCTATTATATAATTCCAGCACTGCCCCTATTACCCCCCAGTTTTCACACAATAATTTAATTATTTTACACCCAAGAGTATTTGTTTCATTCATCCACGAAAAGCACACGAAAACAAAGTTTTGTGTGTGAACATTTGCCTCTCTGAGAATTAAAGAAAAACGGAGACGTTGATAATTCTGAGAACAGGCAAAAGTTCAAAACAATGAAATCATGCGTTATTTGTAGAGCATAATCAGGAGATTTTTTTTTCAATTTTGGTAATGCCATGCAGAAAATAATTTATGGATTGTAAAAAAAATTCAACATTATCTTTAAATTCCTTACATTGATTTAAATTTTAAAACTCTAAAAAAATTCAAAATTTAAATTAAATTATATAAAAATCATTTCAATGTGATATTATCAACGTGGCAAATCCAGAGAGAAACTCAAAGGAAAAAAAAGTTAGGTCTACTCAGATCAACACGCCAAACTTGCAATTTAGGTTATGAACTCTACCGGGTTGAATTATTTTTATTTTATTACATGATAAAAGATATTAAAACTAATTTATAGTCAAATCAATACTTAAAAATACAATTCAATAAAAACATAATATAAAATAAAAAAAATCTAAAAAGAAGAAAAAACCCAAAAAACCAATAAATAAAAGCCGAGATGCGCGAGCCCAAGTGGCAAATACGGTGGACGTTGAGGTGTTTGTAAGTGTGGTAGTGGTTGTTTTTCAAAGTGTTTTTTGCTTGGAAATATATCAAAATAATATATTTTTTATAAAAATTATTTATGACATCAGCATATTAAAACAATTTAAAAACATAAAAAAATTAATTTGAAACAAATAAAATAAATAAAAAAATTTTATTTTATTTTTAAAATACCAAAACAAACTCATCATTGATCATACAAAACCCGGTGAGTTTCAAATCCGCAACCTTGATTGAGATACATGCGATAACCACCCGAGTTAAGAGATAAAAATGTTATAAAACGACAAAAAAAAATATAAACCGGGTCACTGTTCATCTGAACCGTTAAACTAGTCCCACACCATGTTTTGCTAATTCGGACAGATAGATAGCTGGGAGCCTTGAACACCTAAGATAGAGAGGGGAGAAAAGGGTTAGGAGCCCAGTACGACCAAATCAACATTAGAAAACAAACGTGACTTTTATTGTTGTTATTACCAAACAAACTGATACCGGTCAGAAATATAAAAAGAAAAAACAAAAATCAGTAATCGGGCATAAAATCATCTGAAATAAAACCCTAAAGACTCTCATTGTAAGAACAAATCTTGGAAGAATCCATCCTTGCCTTTAATTGACAAATCCAATGGCTTAGATCTGTCCACCGTTAGTGCTTATCACCCCCCCTTTTCTTCACTTCACTCTACTCCCTCCCTCTCTCTCTAAAAAAAGAAAAAGAGACATGGCTGAAGCCACCGTCTTCATTGACCACCTGCCACTCTCACTCTGATCTCGGTATTTATGACCAAAAGTTCCAATCTTTACCTCAAATCCACACTCTAACACGAAATCAAAACTTGGGTTTTCGTTTATCTTTTTCTGTAAGTTTTAATTTTGAGGTCACATGGGTTCTTGGTTTTGATCAACAAAACCTACTCATCCGAGCCTAACAAACAAAACTCAGTTTTGTTTTATCACTTTTTAGCTAAAATTGAATTCCAAGTTTTAATTCTTACACTTGTACCTAATGATCACTGACACATATTCAAAGGTTTTGCCTGATATCTCAAAGCGATCAATGCTGAAAAACGAGGATTTGAGCAAGCTAATTAGAGAGCAAAGGTTGCAACAAGAGGCAACAAGTGAAATAGAGAAAGAACTCAATATTTATCGAAGTGGTTCAGCCCCGCCTACAGTAGAAGGTTCGTTAAGTTCTATTGGAGGCTTATTTGATGGTACAGGGATTCCTGGTATCAAAAATAGCAATAGAGGTGGTTTTTTGAGTGAAGAGGTCCTAAGGTCTGACCCAGCTTATGTTAATTATTATTATTCGAATGTGAACTTGAATCCAAGATTGCCTCCTCCATCATTGTCAAAGGAGGATTGGAGATTTGCACAGAGATTACATGGAAGTGGCGGTGGTTCTAATTCTGTAGTTGGGGATAGAAGGAGGGGAAGTAGAGGCGGCGAAAATGAAGGGCATAGGTCACTTTTTGCAGTGCAGCCAGGGTTTGGAGGAGGAATGGAGGAGAATGGGAATGAGAATGGAGTGGAGTGGGGAGGAGATGGGCTTATTGGGTTGCCGGGATTGGGGCTGGGAAGTAGGCAAAAGAGCATTGCAGAGATCATTCAGGTAAAGCCTGAAAACTTTTGTTTTTTTTTTGTTTCGGTTTGTGTTGGTATTTGGAAGATTGATTGTTGGTATTGTACTTTTCCATTATCTGATAAAGATGTTATGCTGTATTGGGTGCAATATTTTTGACGCCATCATTCTTTTTATGTGGATCTTAGTTGCCTAAAGTCAACTCATTAGAGCAATTCAAAATTCTTGTTGGCTAATCTAACCACCTTATGCTTTTTTGTCTCTGTTTATTGTATCTGTATAACTATTGATGATATGAAAACTCCAATTCTTCTTATAACTAGTTGACATGATTATACAATACCAATCTTTGTAGGTGTTTATACATGTTTGTATGCGGCTCACTGGTATACCGCGTTCTTCATATTTTTATCCAGTTTGTATGTTATTTTCTTTGTGAGAATTTATTGCAAGACTAGAACATTCAACTCTGAAGTCTTATTCCCAAGCTAGTTGGATTCAAATACATGGATCTCTATTCTTCATTCCGTTTTGTTAAATCCATTTTTTTTTATAAGGTATTGCAAATTTTTCATGCTTAATCCTCTTTTACCACCTCGCCCAAGTATCATTTTTTTTTTTTTAAGAGTTAATTCATCTAATTTTCTGTTTTTTAATGCTCATTTGTTTCTCCTCAATGGCAGCTGTGGCTCTTCCAATCTTGGCTCCTCTTGCTTTGTTTCTTTGACAACTACATATTGCTTTTTAAAAGATGCGCCTGTCATTATCTTTGGAAAGAAGAACATGTTGTGCTGTTACTGATATTGTTTTTTTAATGGCAATCTTCCGATGTGTTGAGAAGTGAGTTGCGGCACTGGAGAGGGACAGAGGTCCCTCCCCATGATAACTTGTCTATTTCTAGAAAGGGAAAGTTAGGGTAATCTAGTTTGATGTTGATCTGAGAATGAGAACCTGTTATTTGATCCTTGTGCTTCTTTTATTTGTTTTATATTTCTAATTGTTTGCTTTGAGATCACTTGTAGTGCTGAAAATACATGTATCTAGATCAGACGTGTTCACTATTCTCTTTTGTAGCCCCTATGGATGTTGCATGAATCATGCACAAATGTCTTTATGCAAGCATTTGTTATTGTATGTTCAAGCATACATGATTTCTATGGCAAGCCTAACGAAACAGAAGGCTTCATTGTTGCAAAATATCTACAGTCAACCACCAGATTCTTCCCTGATTTTTTTGATTTGTTCAGATATTTGATGCAATCTGCAGATGATGGTTTTTGGTGGTTGACTCATTTTAAGCAAACTAATCTCTTTTTGGAAGAGCTTCTCCCTTTTCCATTCATGTTATTCTTGATTTATTGTATTTGCTCAAAATTTTACCGAATATCTTGTCTTTCACTTGCTTTTTTGATGATAGATTAATTGTTTAATTTTGCAATACAGAATGATATGGGTCATGTAAACCCCATCTCAAGGCACCCTTCACGTCCTGCTAGCCGCAATGCATTCGATGATGATATGGAAACTTCTGAAGCTCAGTTTAGTCAGCTGCATGGTGATTTGGCATCCCTTGATGCTCTACGCTCCAGTTCAAACAAACAGGGCATGTCTGCAGTTCAAAACATTGGTGCATCAGCTTCTCATACCTATGCTTCTGCTTTAGGTGCCACGTTGTCTCGAAGCACCACACCTGACCCTCAGCTTGTAGCGAGGGCTCCTAGCCCTCGCATTCCACCCATTGGAGGAGGTAGGACCAATTCCATGGATAAAAGAGATGTGAGTGGTTCACACTCATTTAATGGCATCTCAACAAGCTTCAATGATTCTGAGCTCGTAGCTGCATTGTCTGGGTTGAAGATGTCAACAAATGGTTTGGTTGATGAAGAGAACCACTTACAGTCACGAAGCCAACATGAAATTGATGATCGCCATAACCTGTTCAATTTGCAAGGTGATCAAAACTATGTCAAGCAACAATCATATTTAAACAAGTCATCTGCTAGCTCAAACCTTAAATTACCCTCAACTCTGACTCTGAGTGGTCGAGGAGGCTCTCCTTCTAATCACCAGAATGCAGATAACATGAATTCCCCATATGCTAACTATGGCTTCAGTGGGTATCCTGTGAATCCTTCATCGCCATCCATGATAGGAAGTGCTCTTGCGAATGGGAGTCTGCCACCTTTGTTTGGAAATGCTGCTGCTGCTGCAATGGCTGGAAGTGGGTTGGATTCTCAAGCACTAGGTGCAATAGGGCCGAACTTAATGGCTTCAGCAGCAGAATTGCAAAATCTTAGTAGATTTGGGAATCAAACTGCAGGTGTGCCTCTTGTGGACCCATTATATCTTCAGTACTTGAGATCAGATGAGTATGCAGCTGCCCAGCTTGCAGCTCTCAATGAACCCATGCTGGACAGGGAGTATGTTGGTAATGCATATGATCTCCTCCAAAAGCTTCAATTAGAGACATTGCTGTCCTCTCAAAATTCACAGTATGGTGTTCCATACCTTGGCAAATCTGGTAGCTTGAACCATAATTACTATGGAAACACAGGATTTGGTCTTGGCATGTCCTATTCTGGAAGCCCATTAGGGGGGCCCGTTCTTCCAAATTTGCTTGCTGGATCTGGTGGTCCTGTGAGGCACAGTGAACGGAATATGCGTTTTTCTCCTGGGATGAGGAATCTGTCTGGGGGTGTCATGGGATCATGGCATTCAGAAGCTGGTAGTAACCTGGATGAAAGTTTTCCTTCCTCTTTACTGGATGAGTTCAAAAGCAATAAAACTAAATGTTTTGAACTGTCAGAAATTGCTGGTCATGTTGTTGAGTTCAGGTATATATCGCAACCTGATTGAACTTTTCTATCTTTGTAGTTTAGGCCTCTGGAATTTACTTATTTATTTGCACAACTTCAATGCACAGCGCTGATCAGTATGGGAGCCGATTCATTCAACAGAAGCTTGAGACTGCCACGGCAGAAGAGAATAACATGGTTTTTGATGAAATTATGCCCCAAGCCCTTTCACTAATGACTGACGTTTTTGGTAATTATGTGATTCAGAAGGTATTTTCTCTTATGCTGTGCTTGACACGCCTTTGTTACTACCATGTCCTTTTATGCTTATCATGTGCTGAAGTCTCATCACACTCCCTCGCCTACATCTAAGAAGGAAAAAAATGAGTTACGAATAGAAATTTTCCTGTCTGTCTTCAGTTTTTTGAGCATGGATCTGCATCCCAAATAAGAGAACTGGCTGATCAGCTAACTGGCCATGTGCTGACCCTTAGCCTTCAAATGTATGGCTGTCGTGTTATCCAAAAGGTACACTTCAATTACCTTGCTTATGGAACCTGTACTATTTCTGAAGGCATCTTAAATATTCTGTAGATAGGTTATCTTCTTTCACATCACTTCTATAATCTGCAGTGATGCCTTGTGCTTGCATAATTCTGTCTGTTTAGTATTTGCCATAAGCTAAGTTGAAGACATGACCAAATCACTTTTCTTCTTATCTTACTGAAGCCCTTTTTTTTTCTATTATTTGTGCACTGATGTTTGATTAAATATAGAATGACGTGTCTGACTTTGCTTAAAACCTAACTTCTTGGGTTCGATGCACTATGATCTTAATAACAAGGCTATAGAAGTGGTTGAACTGGACCAGCAGACTAAAATGGTCACAGAGCTTGATGGTCATATCTTGCGATGTGTACGTGATCAGAATGGAAACCATGTCATTCAGAAGTGTATTGAATGTGTACCTGAAGATGCCATACAGTTTATTGTTTCTACATTTTATGATCAAGTTGTGACGTTGTCCACTCATCCATATGGGTGCCGTGTGATACAGGTATGTAAACTCTGTTTTTACTTGCTATGAATGTCTTTGTATGCTTGTCTATTGTGAATATATTTTAGAGGTCCAACTGTTATTATAAATAGTTATGAATTTTATGTGACAGAGAGTGCTGGAGCACTGCCATGACACCAAAACCCAGCGTATAATGATGGATGAGATTTTGCAATCTGTTTGCATGTTGGCACAAGACCAATATGGAAATTATGTTGTACAGGTTTGTTCATATATGAATGCTTTTTAAAGTTTAATTAAGCATGGATACCGATCTAGGGATAGCGTGTGGGGGCATGTGTGTAATTTTCATGTTCTGAACATGCTTGGCAAGCATCTGCCATGTGTCCAAGAAGTGCTGATATCTGACATATTGGGTACAGCCCCAGCTCCCAGGTTGAAGCATCACTGCTTTATGGCATTTTCTGCTGGCTGAGATATTTGATTTCAAGCTGGCAGTAGTCTGGTTTCCACCCTTAATTATATGATCGAGCAATGCTAGATAACTTGTGTATAGTTCCATGAAAGAACATTATGTTTGATCTCTTCACCATTGTGAACTCAAGTTTGTTCAGTTGACAAGAAAACATTTAGTCATCATATTTTTTGTGGAAACTTACCCTGTTGTACCTGTTAAATGAACATAATGGATAGACCCTCTTATACCTGCCTAAATTTGTGGGATTTCTAACCAATAACATCACATGTGAAGTTTAGCATGAAGTTCAATTGCTGCCATACCATAAGCGCCTGAAGCATTTGACCATTATTTGCTGCTAATGTCTGTATTTCCCTTGTTACAGACATAACTCATGTCCACCAACCTGTTCTGCAGATTATTATAATAACTGCAATTTCTCTCTCTCTCTCTCTCTCTCTCTCTCTAAATGCATATTTGGTTCCATTTTACTTTTAAACTTATCTGTCCTAGTTACTTTCAAATAATATTGCAGCATGTCCTGGAGCATGGGAAACCACATGAGCGTTCAGCAATAATAAAGAAATTAACTGGGCAGATAGTTCAAATGAGCCAGCAGAAGTTTGCCTCCAATGTAATAGAGAAATGCTTAACTTTTGGCACTCCTGCAGAACGCCAGGCCCTGGTGGATGAGATGCTTGGCACCACTGATGAGAATGAGCCTCTACAGGTTTGTGACTTGTCTGTGTACTGTACTCCCTTCATAACTAAACATGCAAAGAAGCAATTACAGTTTCTGCTTATGTATTTGCTTATTACCATATTACATTCTCTAACTTTGCCTTGTGTGTTTTTACTTATTCCTATTTGTCTAATTAGTAAGATGATTAGGTTTCGTTCTCTATATTGTAAGTTTTAGTTCTATTCATAGTAGCACATTCTTCTGCTTTAGCTAGTATAATATGATTCTGGTGGGACTTTATTTGGCAATTTGTTTTGAAATGGCGATCCTCATGTATCGATGTCTCTGTAGTCTTTGATTCCGATTCCTGTTTCTTGTTATATGCAGGCCATGATGAAAGATCAGTTTGCAAATTATGTTGTACAGAAAGTGCTGGAAACTTGTGATGACCAGCAACTTGGACTCATACTCAATCGAATAAAAGTTCACTTAAATGCTCTGAAGAAGTATACTTATGGGAAACATATAGTTCTGCGTGTAGAGAAACTTGTTGCAGCTGGAGGTAAGCAGAGACTCCCCTTTCCTGCTTTTTTACATGTGGTTCTCCTGTAACTGATTTTGCACTAAAGGAAAAACATCTGTAAATGCTGCAAACTTTTGGTTCATTGATTTTTTTCCACTCATTTTGTATGCTCAGTGTTTGATGGTTGATTAAGGACATTAGTGTTTGGATGAGCATTTCGTGGTGTTCAATGAGAAAGAAGAGTGGGAAGATTAATGATGTTTCATGTCATGTTTTGTTGTTTCTGTAATCAGTGAAAACTCTATTATGTTTTGTACTTAAATCATGCAGGTAAATATTAGATTTTTGAGGTTCGCCAAAAGCAAGCTTTTCCCACACAAGTGCCTGGATTCCATAGGCATGCCTCATACACTAATTAGGAAGCTTTTGATATTAATGCATTTTCTCACACTAAATTAAAGAGAGAATGCTTTCGGAATATCTTCAAATGATCTTTTAGATTTCTTCTGTATCCAACTTTTCCCTTTTCTTTTTTACATGACATGAAGGGCTCACGTTATCAATTTCCTTGTCTAATATTCTATATATCCTCTTACTGATGCTACCTACATACAAGATTTTCAGGCTCGGAAGATTAATGTTGCATTTTATTGCATTTCTTGTGCAGAAATGACTCTAACAATTCCTCTCTTCTTTGTTTTGTTTGCAGAGAGGAGAATTAGCTTCCTTACTCTGAATCCAGCCACTGCATAGATGGCTAGCGTTGTACAGCTAACTGAGGATAGTATTGAACGCCTCTCTCTCTGTTATTTCTTTTCATATCTAGTAAGGGCTCTGTCTATTTGTTGGATAGATTGGAGCTTCATGAAAATAAGAACTATCTGTTGTACTAAAAACTGTACATGTTTAGTTTGAGGATATACCTAGAATCAGGTTAGCTGGGGCTCTGATGGTGATCATGCCGAGTCCTTGCAGAGGAGATAAAGAGTTCCTGTACAAGTTTTTAAGTATGTAAAAAGGGAGGAGGTAATTAATTTATGATCGTGACTGTACAAAAATGTTACCAGGCGGAAACAGCTTTTGCGTTTAGGAGAGTACGGAATTTTCCTGATGCATGGGATTGTTTTATATTTCTTATTTTAAAATATTACCCCCACTAATCATGGATGTCTGCTTGCTTGGTACACGAATGGCTTTTGTCTCTTTTTTTACGCTTACACCCTGTTCAATAATGTCCACTCCTACAACCTCCAATGAGTTTTTCACTCGTCAGAGAAAGGGTATTTTTATAATAGGGAAGATTATTTTTAATAGTATTTTTTTTAATGTATTAAAATAATATAAAATTATATTTGATATGAACATGTCAAAATAATTCAAAATATTAAAAAAATTAATTTAAAGTTAATTTTTTTTAAAAAAATCATGGTTGGATTTCAATTCTAAGATTATGTTTGGGAACGTGGCTGTGGTTGCGTTCTCAAAAATTTTAAAATTTTTTATTTTTACTAAAATTGAATATGGTTTGTATGTTTTGGATCGTTTTGATGTGTTGATATTAAAAATAATTTTTAAAAAATAAAAAAAATTATTGGCATGTATTTTGACATGAAAAGTTATTTGAAAAGCACCCGCAACCACACTGCCAAACACGCTCTAAATAAGATGTAAGTTCTTATCTAAATAAATCTTACTTCTCATTTCAATTTATCTTAAAGGCGCACTTTTATATCAGCATCCAAATAAATTCAAGGTGCTGACTGTAAATTTGAATCTAAAAAATTAAGAAATTGAACATGCCTCTTATACTGCCACTCAAAATATTCATGATTTGTATCTTTTTAAGTATGTTTTTTCTCATTTAGCCTGTTTAATTCGTATAGATATGCTAATATCTCATATGAATATTTGGAAATTAAAAAGTTAGCTTATTATTAGTGTTGATTAGCTATTTAATTATTAGAAGTAAAATCAAGACCTTTTAAAATCATAGGAGAATATTGAGAAATTCCATACTCTAAAGGTCGATAGTACTTGTAAATTTAGAGAACAAAATCTATTTTTTTTTCTCCTTTTTCAAACTACATAAATGTATCTTCACATTGTTTAAGATGTATATTTTCTTACTCGAATTTTTGGTTTCAAATGACACATTTATTCAAAATGCATCATCATTCATGTGAGAGTTATGTTTTTAAGATTGTATACGAAGACTTACAAGCTGTTTAACATTGAGTTTCAACTTGTTTTTTATTATTTTTTGTTTAAAATTAATTTTTAATAGTAATTTTAGACTGTATTGATATACCGGTATTATATTTTTAAACATCCCTTTTAATCTCAATGGATGCATAATTTGACTCCATAATATTTATTATGTGAAAAAACAAAAACAGTATAAATGTAAATTAGATTTTCTTTTTCTAAATTTGGACTAGGACCAAAAAAAAAACCTAGCATAAACAATAAATAAAAAAAAGCAAAGATGCGCCTCCCGGCTCTTCAATTCTCAAAAGAAAAAGTTCTTCTGTTGCTATATGTGTGATTCAACGAGTTAAGTCATGTTGACCCTTCCTCGTGACCCAATGATTTAATCACATGGATCATGCGACGTTAGAAAAGGCCGTTAAAGCTTCAACTTTCAAAATTTACGACAAAATTCATCCTTCCATTATTTCGGTTAGATTGAAATTCATAAATTTTTTAAAGGACAAATGATGTGCGATTATTTTGGTTTTGTTTTTCTTTACCAAATCTATCTTGATGAAGTGACAAGCATTCGAGGTGTGCTAAAGGCTTTACAGTTGGAATGATTGCATTCTTGTGCTGAAGATGAACTTTAGAGAGAGAAAACATTAGAGGGAGGATGGTTTTTGTTCTCGGACTCGAAAGTGGATGATTTGAAAGGATGGTGATGGAAATTCTTGGTGGTGGTGGAGGAGGAGGAGGAGGGAAGGATTAAGACAGCGCGATATGGTTGATCATCAAATATTCTGGATGTTGATAGCCGACCCGGGATTGATTTGTGGAAATTAACTGATATCTGTACCAGCGTGTAGAATGAAGAACGTCCTGGGAAACGCTGAGGCAGAAGAAATAGAAAGGGACACCGAAATTACATCAGTAGATCAGTCCCAATCAAGTGGTTAATTCACACCTTGTTTTCTTGTTAAGGAAACTTCTAATCACCATTCATAACTAGAAATCGAGTAAACAATAACGGATCAAGATACATAATTAATGCTTCCCCTCCAATGGATTCCTGTGCTTTAATTAGGAGGACAAAAGGTAATGACATACCGAGAAGCCTTGCAAGTCTTAAGCCCTGAAGCATCATCAAGGGCAAAGCTATAGGCCTTGGGACAAATTGCCTTGGAAAGATGACCAAATATAGTAGGCTTGCAACTTTTTGGATTTGCATACTCCCCAGTACAGCAATACCTGTCAGTTTTTGCATCCAAACATGCACTCTTGCAACCAACCACCTTCCCTTGCCGCTTTACAACCAATGTAGAAGGGCAACAGACATTCAAATCCGTCTCACAGGCGGCAATTCCACACGCTACACCACCACCAACAGGCATCATAGAAACTGGGACATTAAATCCATCAACCAAACTCACATCATAGTAATGCAAGGCAGATTTTGAAGTTCCGAGTGTCATTTCCACTAAAGTTGCTGGAGGGACAACACCAATGCCTCTACGTTGTAAAAGACCGGCACAGTCTCCTGTCTGGCATGAACCACTGCTAGTGTTCTCATCAAAACAGCAACCTTTTCTCGGCCAAATTCTGCCTGATCACTTGTCAGGGAGTTGGATGACTGCTTGTTCTCCTCCGAAGAGATGGAAGCCCCCTTCCCTGGGAGTCATATGACCTGCATTACCAGGGATTCCAGCCAAATGCTGTCCCTGCAGTTGTTTACTATAATGAGTTCAGTTCCATCTGCAAGAAAGCAATGAATGTGGTTTCCTTTAATGCAGAAACTGTAAGGAATCAGTAAACATATAGAGTTTAATTTAATTTATGGTGAAAAATCTTGGTTACCTGACTCTTCCTTTTCAGTTTAAGCATGGATACGAAATTGCAAATTAACAAGCGAAATGCATCCAATCAATAACTCATAATCTGAGAGTAGGTAATCCTTACACTCTCAAGAATGAGTGTACAACGTAATTATTTGATGCTTAAAACACGGCAACTCTTCAATTCCCAGAAATTCTAGATACAAATGAATTGGGACATTAAATTTCAATTTTTGATGGAAAATTCACTTTCATATGGGGCTACGGAGGGACAGCGGGACTTCCGGCTTTTTCTTTACCACAACCGGTCCCTTTTTTTTTACTGGATGACCTGGTAATACCAAGCTGATTGTAGTTAAAACACAAATCGGCTCACCCCAAATCCTAACCGGTCATCAAAACCCTTATACTCGGTTTCTATAAGAACCATTTCAACTCCCTTAACTCGGTTCTTTCTCTCTCTCTCTCAAAAAAAAAAAAAAAAACAAAAAACAAAAAACCCCACAAAAACCCAACAGTCAAAACACAAGTAAGATCAATTATCCTCTCTTCCTATGTTTCACGTCTTTAGTTCTTGTCTTTAAATGTTACAATCTTAGTCTATGAAAAAAGGGTTTGTGTTGATTTAGCTTGTCTTGTTGAAATTAAGGAGATACATGGGGAAAGTTCATATTTTTATGAGTTTTGAGGTATAAAGAGATATAGAAAGATTTAAGCTTTAGTGGTAATTGATTATCGAGGTTTGTTGAAATGGGCTCTGATTTGGAGGCAATACCGATAACATCACAAAAACACGACCCGGCATGGAAGCATTGTCAAATGTTTAAGAATGGAGAGAGAGTGCAGTTAAAGTGTGTGTATTGTGGCAAAATATTTAAAGGTGGAGGGATCCATAGGATTAAGGAACATTTAGCTGGTCAAAAGGGTAATGCTGCAACTTGTTTACAAGTCCCGCAGGATGTTAGGCTTCTTATGCAACAACGTTTAGATGGGGTTGTAGTTAAGAAGAGGAAGAAGCAACAAATTGCGGAGGAGATAACGAATTTAAACCCGGTTTCTAGGGAAATAGAGGTTTTCGATGATGATGTTAATGCTGGAATGGAGTTAATTGGGGTTTCGGATGCTATTGACCCTAGTTCAAGTTTGTCAGATAGTGGAGAAGATGGAACGAAAAACAAGGGTGGGGAGAAGAGGGGGAGGGGGAGGGGCAGAGGTTCTGTTGCAAATGCTAAAGCTGTTGCTACCACGAGTAGTGGTATGCCGTTATTAGTGGCTAAAAGAACGAACGAACACATTCATATGGCAATAGGGAGGTTTTTGTATGACATTGGGGCCTCTTTGGACGCTGTGAACTCGGCTTATTTTCAGCCAATGGTTGAAGCAATTGCTTTAGGAGGATCAGAGGTTGTACTACCCTCATCTCATGACCTTCGAGGTTGGGTACTGAAGAATTCAGTTGAAGAAGTGAAGAATGATGTTGATAAGCAAATGGCAACTTGGTCAAGGACTGGTTGTTCTGTTTTGGTTGATCAGTGGAACACAGTAACGGGTGGAACTCTGATAAGCTTTTTTGTTTATTGTCCTGAAGGAGTGATGTTTTTGAAATCTGTAGATGCATCTGATACTATCAATTTGCCTGATGCTCTTTACGAATTGCTTAAGCAAGTAGTGGAAGAAATTGGAGTAGGACATGTTTTACAAGTTATTACTAGAATGGAAGAGCAATATATCTTTGCAGGAAGAAGGTTAGCTGGTACTTTTCCTAACCTTTATTGGGCTCCTTGTGCAGTTCATTGTCTAGATTTGATACTTGAGGATTTTGCAAAACTTGAGTGGATCAATTCAGTAATTGAACAGGCTAGGTCTATTACAAGATTTGTATACAATCATAGTGTGGTTTTGAATATGATGAAAAGGTTTACTTTTGGAAATGATATTGTAGAACCAGGAATCAATCGTTTTTCCACGAACTTTGGAACATTGAATCGAATGGTTGATCTTAAACATAATCTGCAGGCCATGGTTACTTCACAGGAGTGGGTGGACTGCCCATATTCAAAGAAACCTAGGGGACTGGAAATTCTAGATTTGGTAAGTGATAAGTCATTTTGGTCATCATGTGTCCTAATAACCCATTTAACAAATCCTCTCTTGCAAGTTTTGAGACTAGTTGGGAGCAAGACGAGGCCTGCAATGGGGTATATTTATGCAGGAATCTATCGTGCTAAAGAAGCAATTAAGAAAGCACTTATAAAGAGGGAGGAGTATATTGTCTACTGGAATATCATAGACCATAGGTGGGAACAACATTGGAATCTCCCTCTTCATGTTGCAGGTTTCTACCTTAATCCAAAGTTCTTTTATAGTTTTGAAGGAGATATTCCCAATGAGATTCGGTCTGGGATGTATGATTTCATAGAAAAGTTCGTTCCTGACTTGAGTGTCCAAGATAAAATCATCAAAGAGGTTAACTCTTACAAGAATGCTGCTGGTGATTTTGGGAGGAAGATGGCTGTTAGAGCTAGGGACACTATGCTTCCTGGTGAGTCCCTAGGAATTAGTTTTCTGATAGTAAGATAACATGCATTTTCAGATCTTCTAGTGCTGGGAGCGGAAGCATCTGAGTTTGAATAAAATTTTGCTTTAGCCACCCTACATCTACACATATTGATTCTCATTTGGAATATATGATTAAAACACTAGATACATCACTTTCTATGTTAGGCAGGATCATCGCTAGAACCTTGTGTATATTGTATCCTGTGGGGGCTTTCAGACCTTTTAGACCAAACTAGTGGCCATTATGCATTGAGGTGATTCAAATGCCTTCTTATCATGTTAGATGCAGGAATTACCTTTTATTTAATTTATTTATTTTTTTCTTTTCAAACAATTTTGTGTTAAATGTAGTGCTTCATCCTATTGGAATATACCAATCTGATTTTTGCACTGTGCCATAGCTGAATGGTGGTCAACATATGGAGGAAGTTGCCCAAATTTAGCGCGTTTGGCCATCCGTATTCTCAGTCAAACCTGCAGTTTGATTGAGTATAAGCAAAGCCAGATTCTGTTTGAACAGTTGCATGATACAAGGAATTGCCTGGAGCATCAACGACTCAGCGATCTCATGTTTGTTCAGTGCAACTTGCGAATAAGACTAATGTCAGTTTTACTGGTGGAAACCTTAAATACTTATAGATGATACTCGAAAATTGGGTTAAAAAAGGCTAATTCCTTGCTTACCAATTTTCTTATAGGGTCAATAAGAATGAAGAACAGGATCCTATATCATGTGATTGCAATAGTATTTTGGAGGACTGGGTTAAGGGAAACGAAATATGCTCAGATGACTTTGAAACCTTGAATTGGATGGCAGTTGATCCACCATCTGATGATGCAAGGCTCTTGGGAAATTCACACAGTGAAGTTGAAGACTTAGGTGCAGGTGCTTACTAACTATGTGCGAAATGCTACTAAAGAAGCTGTGTTTTCTAGTGAGTTACCGTTGCTCAAGAAGCTTTATTTTCAATTAAAGTAGTTGTTTTGGTGACCTTGCAGGGTTCCATGATTATGAGATTTTTAATCGAGTAAAAGAGGGTGAATGTTGAATCAATGTAGCAGGTCACTAGAAAAGCATCCAAGGTACACTGGTCTTACCTGGAGAATTTAGGACAATCACCAGTTTGCCACTCCAGCAGAGAGATATTGTGATCTCTAACTTGAATCTGTTGTCAAAGCTAGACACAATTACAAAATGGAATGGATTAGGACTTCCATAAGTGTAAAATACTAATCACCGGGAGGACTGGTCTCAATCAGAGTGAAAGAGAAAAAAAGATATGACTGGCCACAGTTTTCATGTCAGAGAAAAGTGCATTTCAGTTGATAGATGAATGAATATGGTTTATACATAAGCATGCTGTAAATTTATTTCCTAAATGTTTAAAGTATAAGGTTTCGAACACAGACAATTCCTAGCTGTATGTGCAATAAGATTATTGATTTTACTCTCTACATTAGTTAGGAATTTACTGATGACATCCAAATAACATAGGTCTTCTTTGTGCTACTTTTGATTTAGCCAAGTAAAGTCACTTGACATCGTGAAAAGTGAACGGGGATCAAATCCTACTTGCACTTGGCATAGAATGGGAAAGAGGAGGCTGCCTCCTTTTATGGAACCAAAGGTCCATTAAGTCTTCAGATGAACAAATAAATAAACAAGCTTTTTCTGCAAATGTAAGTATTCAGTTGTGAATAATTCACCTTCTTCTTCAAAATATTTCAATTTTGGGCATTGAGTTCAACCATTTGATGTGATCATCAAATTTGCATAGCCCTGATTCATAGATAGTTGACGTCGGAATGTTGTCTTTCACATGGATATAGAAGATGAAATGATAGAGGAGAAAAAAGTGTATGAAAAGAAAAAATTATTTATTAAATATTTTCTGAATCTTATGTTTTGAATTTTATTTTTCATGTTCTAATTCTTTGTCATGATTAAGATTTTATTTATTTATGCTCGGATTGTAGAACAAAAAAAGAATGCGCTGAACATTTGAAGAGTAAGTGGGTACATTTTTTGTTATTTCTTCTTTCTTGCACATGGCAATAACCTTACATTCTCAATTGTGAATCCATTACAGGCAATGTTTGCAACCATTGGAGCAAAGGAAGAGGCCAGCTGAAGCAGAGAATCCCTAAAAGATAAGTTGAAGTACCGGGGAGGGATCGAGGCTGAACTTCCAAGATTAAGGTAAAACTCTTATGCTACAGCATCTGGCCTGAATTGTCTTCAACGTTTAAAATTAGAACATTTGTTTGAAGAAACAACACTAGTGACGGATGGTTTATTTTTATTTCATTACATAAATGATGAAGGTGTTTACCAATCTTCATTATTATGGACTTGAACCAACTCTGACTCAAGGAAGATTTGGATGAAGAGCAGGGAAGATGTGTGAAAACTATGAGGGTTTCTTTTGTGCTCCTTCGGAGGCCTGACCTTTTTGTTTAAATGTGAACGATCACAAAGTACAGAGCTATGTAATTCGATCAAAGTAAATGTGATCCCGTGTAAAGTGGATTTATGTGATGTCCAGTTGGTGAAATGTTGAAGAATTTGATGGGCGATTGGCTTGTTTGATACCAATATTACATTTGCAGTTGAAAGTAACTTCAACACTCAAATTTCTATGCGGGGAAAAGACTCCACTAGAGATTGGTACTCATGTCCATTGGATTGAGACCATGTCGATTGCGTTGTTTTCCTTTTCCTTTGGCTAGACTTTGTTCAACCTTCTTGGTGGCAGATGGTGGGTGCTCATTTCACGTGGCAGAACAATTGACCATGCCGCAGGAGAACTTGAATAGCAGCTCGCATGATGAAATTCAATGAGCTGCCATTAAAGAACTCATGTCTGTTACTTCACATGCTTTCCTTAATTTAATTTTCTTTAAAATTGATTCTCAGTCATGTAGAATGTGGAACATTCTTTTGATGTGCCTTTTTATCCCTGATAATGATATATTCTAGGCTATGTTTGTTTTCTGGAAACTGGTTTCCGGTCAACGGAAAGTTGGTCAATGGAAAACACTTTCCGGTTAATAGAAAATACTTTTCAGTCAAAGAAAAATTTGGCTTGATTTCTTTTATTTTTGGCGAAAAACACTTTCTAGAAATTGTGAAAAATTTAGAAATATCATATTATATACTGATTATATCAAATTTGGTCCTCAAACCTTTGATTGCTATATATTTTTGTTTTGAATATTTTTTTTTAATTTTATCCCTTAAAATTTGTTTTTTATATTAATTTTGGTTTTTATTTTTATAATTGTTATTTGCTTTTCTCTTATCATTTTTTTAATTAAAATTTTTTATCTATCAAATTTGGTCCTATTTTTTTTATTGTTATTTATTTTATTTGAAATAATTTATGAAATGTTAATTATTATTATTTTAATTTCTTTATCTTTCCATTTAGATTTGATCTTTATTATTTTGATTATTATTTATTTTATTTGAGATAATTTATGAAATTATATTTTTTTTTCAATTTCATTCTCTTTTAACTTTTTAATTTATAAGATTTATTTTTTATTATTTTAATAAACTTGAAAAAAATAAAACATTAATAAGTTAGTTTCCAGCTTATTTTCTATGACATAATCAAATACTGGAAAATATTTTCTAACTTATTTTTCATTACACTATCAAATATCAGAAAATAATTTACTTTCTTGTAATTCATTTTCTAAAAATAACTACTTTCTAGCAAATATTTTCAACAAACAAACATGGACCAAATTAACACATCAGCTTCAACTTTCATGGGTAAATAAGCTGTGCCTAAGTTGGCAGCAACTTCGACAGGTCTAAAAGCTTCAAAGATGCTTAACTGGCTTGCGAATTGCGCAGAGAACCAGAAACAAAGCAAAATGTCAATCAACAGCTATATATTGAAGGTAACTTTTCCATCCTTTGCTTGCTATTAGTCTATTACAGTGCATTTAGGGTAACTCTGACTTGGCGATTTGGTTTTGTGATTGTGAAGTGATTTATTCATATATCCGAGACAGTTCCCCTTTAACCCAAACTGCAGTTACGGATGCTTTGTTTTGGTATTCCACGCAGTAACGTATGCAGTACCTCTATTATTGTAGAAAAAGGTTGAATACTAAAGCTTATCAAACCTCTTAACATTTCTCATCTTTTTGTGCTGTAGAACACGTGAAATAATAGAAATTGGTTTTACGTGTTCTACTTGATTCATCTAATATACGGAAGCAACGTGCTGCGCGCCATTGACTGTTCTGCTTTACTTGCAAATTCAAGCTTTTATTCAATGCTAGTTACACATTATTCAACATTACAGGATAGTAAACTCATCCACTCAAGTTTCTAGTTGATTTTGGATCTGCACTGACTGTTTTGCACATCCCTACCCCACTCATCAATCATGCAATTGACTTTATATATATAAATATATAGCTCAGGGCAGCTAATAAAACACACCTTGGAAGATGAACCGCCAAGGAGAAAAAATAAAAGCCAACGTTATGGTAAAACATCCCTATCCCACTATTACAGTGAAATCAAGATTCATTCATGCTTGGTATGCTCAATAAAAAATCTCGATATTCTAGGATGGGAAACGCATCCGCTCATGTCGCTAGGTGCTTTTGGAACTGCTCTGATTAGCACATCCCCCCATCCCACTAAAATGTCTTGTGACCGGTTTTGGAATATATTTTATAAAAGATCGAGATCCATCAAGATCTTATTGAAATTGATGCTCGTTTTCTATTTTTTTTTGATAGTACAAAGTAATGAAAGGGTTTCTCTCATGGTAGCAGAGCTGAGGGCTGAGGGCTGAGGGCTGAGGGCTGACCAACTTCCCGGCCCTTTCCCATCTCATTGCATATCCTCATGAAGGTACTAAATTTGAACGGCGATATTGATACTCTTCGAATAATAATTCCGATGAGAGTAATATTATTCAAGTGAATTAAGATAATACAATGTAGCGAATAGGACATTTATTTTCTTGCTTGTTGAGAGTGACATGTGAAGATAGATAGAGAATAACACAGCCTTAATTTTCTTACCAAGTGGCTGAGAGTAAAAGGGATATGCTGACTATGGTGGTTGGCACGTTTCCGATCTAAAAATCAGCACCTTGCCACCGGTTTTACAGACTTTCTTTATCCGATGTCCTCTATCTTCAAACAGTGTGCCCAAATACAAGAAGCGAGGACATCACTGCTTCTATATCAAACAATTTTAACTTCGGGAGAAAAAGGATTAAAGAAGAATGCCACAGGAGAGAACTAAACATCTTCATCACAAGGGGGGAAAACAAAAGAAACAAAATAAAGATCCCCAAAAAGAAAATTATTACAAAAAAGAGAGAGCTGGCTACCTGCTCCCATTTCCACCAGAAAGTGCGTGAGGTTAAGTTAACCCAAGTTCAATATCAATATCTCCATGACCATCTCCAGGTGACTGTACTGACCTTGTCCAAATATGTCAACGCAGCAGATGATTGAAAATAACCCTGACGCTCACTCTTACCATCACCATCTCCATTGTAATTTTTTACATCAAAATCATCCAGGGTTTCAACTTTCAAGTTTCAACCACCTCAGACAATGACATCCCTTCCTCCAAGTCCCTCACAACCTACCGTACTATGGGCCTCGCTTTGGGCACGTTGTTAGAACGCATTAGCCCCAGATTCGGCAAAATAACAGAGTTCCTTTCTAAACTGCCAGGACCACCAAAGCCAGGTAGCTCCTGTCTTTCAAATCACCTTTTGCTTTCTTTAGCTCTTGATAGGAGAATATGCGAGGACCACCTTCAGCAAGACATATCTGATAATAGTTGGACACAAATCTAATGGCAATCAACACCTAAAGGATAATCTACTTATTTTTATAGTTTTTTTGTTCTGTCAAGAAACATACTATAATGTTTTGGCATACAATAGTTTATTCTTGTTCTTAGACCACAGATTCCTGATAGACTGCGTATCAATATTTTTCATGTCCAGAATGCTAAACTAAAGCGCTTATATTCTGCAAACTTGAGAGTGATTAGCCAAACGAAACAATCAAATGCTGCTTTCTCCATAAGGTTGTACAATCGGTATATTGCACAACAAATTTCTGACTCCATCCAAAACTTTCACTGATTTCTGCATGATGCAGCTTTTCTTTTTCTTTGTAATCGAGCTAAAAGACAAGAATCATGGAATAGACGTATGTATGAATAGGATTGAAGCCAACAAGTAGGAATTATAATTTTATATAAAGTTTTAAGGGAATTCAACTGCGTGAACATATAAAAGGAATGAAGGGAATCTTGTATACTTTCTTGACGTTCAATGTATCATCATAGTAAAAAATTAAAAACTGAAAGAAGGGGAAAAATATTCTCTTATGAAATCAAATCGCAATGGGAATATCTATATGCCTGTGCTTTATAAATTTACAACCTGCATTTGGGGATCCTTGTCAATAAAAAAGAAAACTAAATCTCTCGCACAGAAAAACCCTCCACTGCCAAACAAAAAGTTAAACAGAAAAAAGGGCTAATTTAGTTCTCTTTACCATGGCTACCTACCTGCTTTCATTTCCATCAGAAAATGGAGGAGCTAAATCCAACCCAGCTCAATGCAAGCGAGTATCCGCGTAATTCCACCAGAAGATCATGTGCTGACCTTCTCCAATTATGATGATTGTGGATAAAAATACATATGATCCTTAGACTCATCACCACTATCAGTACTTGCATCAGCATTTTCCCCATCATAGACATCTGGGGCAGCAACCAACTCAGGCAATGCCACTTCTCCCTCCAAATACCTCACAATCTTTCTCATTAAAGGCCTTGCTTTCGGGACATAGTTAGAACACATGAGCCCCAATTTAAGCAGAAGAACAGCCTCAGTCTCGTCAAACTCGCCATTCAATCTCGGGTCCACTACATCAAGAATTGCACCACTTTTCCACTTATCCCATACCCAGTCTACCAAAATGAGCTCTTCAGGCAGTGCTTTAGGCTCAATAGGTCTCCTTCCACAAATCACTTCAAGCAAAAGTGCACCAAAGGCAAACACATCTGAACTTGTTGTAGGCTTTCCTGTTTTTGTCAGCTCGGGTGCCAAGTAACCCAATGTGCCGACCACCTTGGTGGTGATGGGATTTGAGCCTCGCTCATATAACTTGGCAAGACCAAAGTCGCCAAGTCTTCCATTTAGTTCGGAATCTAGCAACACATTCCCTGCCTTTATGTCTCTGTGAATCACAGTCTGCTCCCATTCTTCATGCAAATACAGAAGGCCCGAAGCAACATCCTTGACAATCTTGAACCTTTGTTCCCATTTGAGAATGGTTTTAGGCTCCTCAAATATGTACTTGTCTAAGCTCCCATTAGGCATGAAATCATAGACAAGCAGCAGTTCACCTCGTCGGCGAGACCATCCTAGTAAACGAACTAAATTTTTGTGGCGGAGACGGCCAATACTAGCAATCTCAGTCGAAAATTCCCTCAAACCTTGTTTAGATTCGTGACAAAATCTCTTCACTGCTATTGGAGTGCCACAATTTGGCAGGGTTCCTTTGTAAACTTTACCAAATCCACCAAAGCCAAGCAGCTCCTTTTCTCTAAAACCCCTTGTTGCTTCCCTGAGTTCTTGGTAAGAGAATCTGCGAGGACCAACTTGTAGCTCCCATCCCTCGATCATATCTGCATCTTTAATCTTTCTAACAAGATAAAAAGATACAGCAATCCCCAAGATTATGACGAAAGTAGACCCAACTGAGACGCAGACAACAAGTACCAAGAGATCTTTAGTCTCAGGAAGAGAAGGAAGAGAAGACATAGAGAAAGATTTAGCCTCTCCATTTACACTGAAACTCCATCCAAGAACATAATGTGTGCTTGTGAGCATACCAGTTGACGAAGAGAAACCGACATACATAGAATCATTGAGAATACTAGAGAGGTCTATATCAATAGACAAGATAGGATAAATCGGTTTTGTGGAAGAAGGTGAAAGCCTAACCTCTAATTGATTCTTGACTGAATCATAATCAACCCATGCTTGAATGGGATTACCACTAGTGAGATCCAATTCTTCCTTTTCTGAACTAAGAAGAAAATATGCAGCAGGAACAGATTTGTTTGATATCATGCTATTGATATTAACACCAACATGATTATCATTTATATCAAAAAAATCATAATCTTTATGTGTGTCAAATTCAACTGAAAAAATGTGATAGGAGAAGCTACCAGAGACGGTTGTATTGAGGAGACCCAGATACTTCCTCGGAAAAGCACCAGGCAGCTCGTTTGAAGTAGAGAGAGTGAAAGCAAGCCCATGACCACCTAGATTTGGATACTTAGGGACAACAGCAAAAACAAAGGCAGTTGAGAAGGAGAATGCTTTTCCATTGGTAGAGTTCTTGAACTTGATTGGATGCGAGTAAAATGCATGGCCTAGTACGCTTTTACTATTGTTTGTTAAACTCAATAAGCCATTCTTTTCAATCTCAGCAGCACCATTTAGGCTCATGTTGTTTCTAACATCATTGAATCCTTGGAAGTACAGATCATCAAGCTGTGTAAGAACATGGTTTTGGTTTGCAAGGAAAATGAGAAACAAGAAAAGTGTGAGCTTTTGGGACATGTTGGAGAGTTAAGGCTGGCCTTTGTGAAACAGAGGATGCTCTGTTTTTTCTGTGAAGTTGAAGAGGATTGAGGTATGGTTTCGGTCACGTGTTAATGTTATGTAGACATTTGGTTTGAAAATGAAGAAAAGGAATGGAAAAAAAGGGAGGGGGGGGGGATTTCCGAGAGGTTGCTGGTGAAGTGGAACTCTGGTTTGGTTTCACACGGTATTGAAGATGGTGACTAACAACTTTGCATTACTGTTTACTGTCCATTATTGATTTTCCCCCAGTGGTTATTAATATTATTATAACTATATTGTAAAACATTTGGAATTTGTGGGTGTTTTGGAGCCAGAACGACTTGCTTTGTTGTGGAAGTCGACTTTGAATAGTGGGTGTTTTGGATGAAATTAGTTAAGATATATGGAAGTCAACTTGAATATTCATATTAATAAATAAATTAAAAAAAACTTATGTCAGCCATGGTGTGGATTATTCACATTATTTGTTTTCATTGTTTCTTTAAATTAATCTTGACAAGGCACCGTGTGAAGAGTCTGCTGCTATCTTCTTATTCTCTGTGTCTACAGATGTATCAAAGTCAAAAGGTCGATTATATATTTTAGATCGTTTAAGCAAATCATATCTTATAATTCTTGGAATCGAAGATGATCACAATCAACATCCAAGGTGATTATATATATCATTTGCTAAACCCATAATCCCTAACTTTTCATGGAATCATATGGTTTGAAATATAACTTAATATTGCCATGATTATTATTATTATTTAATTATGAACGTTCTACAGTGCTATTGAGGTTAGCAACTGCTACTTTGCATGATAAATAGCTGTTGACTACAAACGATGAACACTCTTCTTTACCTCCAACTGAATAGGACATGAAAGATGACAGGCAACCAAGCCCGGTCGGAAACGACAGCACTTTGAAAAGAAGTGGACAATACGGTCTTTGCAACGCTATGAAAGAGGCTACCACTTAATTTGTGGGGATGCACCAGACCACACCATGTGATGTCTTTTGACTCTTTTCCTTTTCATAGGAAAAAAAAGCATCCTCATTTTGGTTTTGTAAATGAATGCCTCTAAATTTGATATATATATATATATATATATATATAACATGGCATGAATGTTTGTTTTTATATTTTTAAAGTATTTAAAAAAAACTAAATTTTATTTTATTTTAAATTAATATTTATTAGTATTATCTGATGTTAAAAATAAAAAAATATTATTTTAATATATTTCTAAAAAAACATTTTAAAGAATAATTATGAAAAAAAACTCTAAAAAATCCTTATATCTACGTGGAAATTGCTTGCAGCCTTCTACATCTCAAGGTTTAGAATTCTAATTGAGTTCAAGATCTCAATAATTTTTTTAATTCGTGGATTATCTGGAGCTAGTTTACGCGCGTAGAACTAAATTCTAAATTAAAAATATTCGATGTCGTGAATATTCTTCATTACAGTTTACCGACAAAGTAAGTGGATAGAAGAAGTTTAAGAGGTTGGTCCACAAAGTTCAACGGACATCCTAATTATTTCCAAATGTAATTCATTTTTAATTTGTGAAGAGTATTAATATATACTTTACATCGCTGGACTGCCAGCAAATTCCTTATTCAAGCCTCGTTTGCTTAGTCCACATAGTTTGTCGAGACACTATTGATTTTGGCCACATAGTTTGTCGAGAAGACAGCAGTGAACAAATTCCACAAACTTTCATACAATATCCATGTAGTCAACCTTTATTTTTTTTTAACTGTGGATGTCCGGACCAACTTATATATATTTTAACTAATTTTTCGAGATCCTGAAATTAACGATCATATAAGCTTTCAACAATCCTATTCCTGATATTTATAACACTAAAATTAATAATTTTTAAAAAATAAATTTAAAATTTAATCAGTTAAACATCACCGCTCAAAATTTAGCCAACCTTGATCGTGGCTACACGATGAGGGACCTTATGACCCAATATTCTCCACGGAGGAGGACCCCCACGAACATGTGAAGTTAGCTGGCACCAAATTGGTGCAGCTAAGTCAACAAAATGGGCACCAATTCGGTGCCACTTGCAGCACCAATTTGGTGCCCCTTTGTCCTTTGCTTGGATGCTTGCCTATAAATAGGCAGTGCATCCAAGCTTATTTTGCACATCACAAGAGAGGAAGAGAAGAGTGAGAGAGGGAAAGTAATCCCACAAAATTGTGAGGTATTTGTGAGAGAGTAAGTGAGGTGTTTTCTCCTATTAGTAGAGAGATTTCAGTTGTTCTCCTATTAGTAGAGAGAGGTTGTAATTCCCACATTACTTAGTAAAATCCTTCTATACTTGCCCGTGGACGTAGCCAAATTGGGTGAACCACGTAAATTCTTGTGTGTCTAATTTCTCATTTTATCTTGTCC